>Ga0187892_10001339_pt1 | contig 56931 bp, 52 predicted proteins | sample MA1701073metaG_FD_139345 | JGI IMG/M metagenome (GOLD analysis project Ga0187892, IMG submission 139345) | Bio-ooze microbial communities from a basaltic lava cave in the Kipuka Kanohina Cave System on the Island of Hawaii, USA - MA170107-3 metaG ...
GGCCTACGGGACCGTGCGATCACGCCCCACGATCCGAGCGCCGCGTCACGAGGGACGGGGAACCGGATGATCGCCGGTTCACGCTGCCGTCCCTGTGACCGCGGGACGGCAGCGGGGGATGGCACGGCTCGGCCGTGCAGCGATTGTCGAAATCGGCCGGACCGCTCGGGCGGATTTGCGCAGGTCCGCCCAAGGGTCCATAGCCGGCGCGGAGTATGCAGTATTACGCTTTAGGTGTCAAGTCGAATAAAGCGTGCGGTCGCGTCAATCCGCCCCGCGGTATCCTTGCGAACGCTATTGCAAATCATTCGCAAGGCCGGCATATAATCGCCGGCCGATGGCGCCGGCCTTTCGCGCCCCGGAGCGGCCCGACGATGTATGTCTGCATCTGCAATGCGCTGAAGGAAGCGGAAGCACGGCGCGTCGCGCGCGCCTGCGATGCCGCGCACCAGATCTACGGCCGGCTCGGCTGCGCACCGCAATGCGGCCGCTGCATCCCGGCGATGAAATCGATTATCGATGAAGCGCGCGCTGGCGTAACCGCAACGCCGATGATGGTTCCGCGCGTCGCCGCGGAGTAGTCGCTTCCGATTGCGGCGCCGCTGCGCCGACAGCGACAGTCTTGCTCGTTGAATCGGGCGATCGGCGCTCCGCGATCCGCACGCCCTCGTCGCGCGCGACGGCACGTTCGTCGCGACGCGATCGCGAACCCCGCGCCAATGCCCGCGCTAATGAAAACCATTCTCAATCGATCGCGTATCACGCGAATTGCCCCGCGACCGCTGGACGTTTCGCGCGTTGCTGCGGAATAATGGCATTCGTGAAGCGCGCCGACTCGCTCGGCGCCCCCGCCGGCACGGGAGGGAGCGATGCAAGGCGACAAGCAGGCGATTGCGTATCTCAATCGCATCCTCACCAACGAGCTCACCGCCATCAACCAGTACTTCCTGCATTCGCGCATGCTGAACAACTGGGGCGTCAAGAAGCTCGGCAAGCGCGAATACGAGGAATCGATCGACGAGATGAAGCATGCCGACAAGCTTATCGAGCGTATCCTGTTCCTCGATGGGCTGCCGAACCTGCAGGATCTCGGGCGGCTCCAGATCGGCGAGAATGTCGAGGAAATCATCGCCGCCGATCTCAAGACCGAGCATGACGCGCTGCCGCTGCTGCGCGAGGCGATCGCGCATTGCGAGAGCGTCAAGGACTATATCTCGCGCGAGCTGATCGAGGACATCCTGGAAAGCGAGGAAGAGCATATCGACTTCCTCGAGACGCAGCAGGAACTCGTCCGCTCGATGGGCATCCAGAACTACATCCAGCTCCAGTCGGAGCCGGCGGAGAGCTGAGCCGTCGGGGATTTCAGCCTTGATGGCGATGATGTGCCATCGTCAGGCTTTGCAGCATCGGGATCTGCCACAAGCCGGTTACTCGGAAGGTGTTCGCGAGGCTCGCAACCATGTTTGCTCGACACTTTTCGAGATGGCCCAACATTTGGTCTATGCAGAAACGAAACGCGCTTATGTCATCGGCCAAGATAACTTCTGCAATGAACGCCAAGGTTTTGTTCTGTGGGATAGGGTCATCTTCCACACGCTTTTGAAGTCGCTTAATCATGTCGGGGATCAACTGAAAGCATCGCATGTTCTGCAGCCATGCATGAATTTTCGAATCAGAAAAGTCCTTGGCCTCGATTACATGAGCGAAGCGGTTTCTGATTTTCGCAATCATTAACAGATCTTTGTAAATGTCGGCCCCAATCCATCCAAGTAGATATGCAAGGCGAACTTTCACAGCATAGTTCCCTAGTGCGCCTGTAGGTTGGAATAGGTCGTTGTGCACAGATTGGTCTGGCCTGAGCCCAGTTTCGAACAATCTATCGATGCGGCGCGCGACTATGGCCGGCGACATCACTCCCGCGGCTCGCGGGTGAGCCGGATCGTTGAGGTAGTACGCGTCCAACTCACTTTCTTCGGTGATTTTTGGCATGGTTTTCGCGCCAGATCGATAGGGACGACTCAAAGCGTGAGGCGACGTTGCGGTAGATAAATGATTCAAGGCCGGCGTAACGGATGAGTTGTTCGAGCAAATGATCAGCCGGCCGCATCGATTGCTGATTCACCCCCCACCCTACCCTTCCCCTCAAGGAGGGAAAGAAGAGTTGAAACCTCTCTCGCAGGCGAGAGAGGTTTTTCGTTTTTGAGCGCTGCGACTACCGCTCCGGCTGGGCCGGCGGTTCGTAGGGGATGACCGGCGTGCCTTCGGGCGGCGCATTGCCCGGCTCGCTCAGCTCGAACAGTTCGCGCAGGAAACCGGGCGCCAGGGCCGCCGCCGCATTGTAGGAAAACTTCGGATCGTCGAGCGAACCGGTCGCGGAATAGGTCGCGGCGAACAGGCCCTCGCCTTCGCCGCCCTGCAGCAGCGGGCCGATCAGCGGGATGTTGCCGAGGATGGAGTTGATCGCATAGGCCGGCACCAGCGTGCCTTCGAGCGAGATCAGGCGTTTCTCGATGTCGAGCCAGCCGTCCGACGTGATGCCGATCGACGGCCCGTGCGCGCGGCCGTCCTCGATCTCGATATGACCGCCGGTCTTGCTGAAATCCAGGCGCAGGCTGGTGAAGAGGAAGCCTTCGCCGGTCAGCACGTCGACCAGGCCGGTCAGGGTCGCGACCGACAGCAGCCGCGACAGATACGGCGCGTTCACCAGCCGGAAATGCGAGATGTAGAATTCGCCCGCCAGCGGCGAGTCCGGATTGCCGTCATCGCTGCTGCCGGTGATCACGAGACGGCCGCCGACCATCGCGGTGGTGACGTTGAAGGCGGCGAGCGTCGCGCCGGCGTCGGCGGCCTCGACCGCGAGTTCGTGCGTGCCCTCGGTGGTCGGCACATAGCGGATCGTGATCGCATTCTCGGTGGGCGTAACGCCGTCGCCGAGCATGCCGTCAACCTCGACCCACTGCCAGGAATCGTTCTCGTTGTGCAGTTTGATCCGCGCGTTCTCGAGCGTCCGGCCCGAGCCGAGCATGACGCGATCGAGACGTTCGGCCTGTAGCGTGAAGGAGGGCGTGACGTCCTCCGGCTCGAGCGGCGTCGGTTCGGCCTCGGGTTCGATACCCGGCTTCTCTTGCGTATCGACGGACCGGTCGGCGGCGTCCGGATCCCCCGGTTCGGAACCCGGCGTTCCGGCCTCGTCCCCGCCCATGAAGGGCGCGGCATCGAGCACGCCGCCGCCGAGCACGATGTCGGTGCGCGTACCGGCGAAGGCGACGTAGGCATCGGTCACCATGCTGTCGCCGAGCGCGAGCGCGGGCAGCGTGATGCTCGCCAGCGCGCCGGTCGCAGGATCGAAGGCAACGCTGCCGTTCGCGCTTTCGAGGCCGGGGCCCTTGACCGCGACGGATTCCATCGCCTGCGGCACGTTGTCCAGCATCTCGAGCGTGAAGCTCGCGCTGCCGGCTTCGCCCGGCATCTTCTTGTAGGCGACTTCGGCAACCTCGACGGTCGCATCGACAAGGTCGAGCGTCGCCACCACCTCGCTGCGACCGTCCTCGTAGTCGAGATAGCCGATATCCATCCCGACCGGACCGACAATGAAAGGCGACACGTCGACCACGACCGCGGCGACCTGCTCGTCGGTGGCGGTGCCGACCACGTCGATGCGGCGTTCCAGCTCGGTCTCGCCGAAATACTCTGCCCAGTGAATGTCGAGCGGCACGCCGCCGAAACTGCCCCTGCCGGTCAGAGTCAGGCCCGTCATGTCGAAATCGAGATCGAAATTGCCGTCGCTCAGCGGCAGGTCGAGCGGCACGCGCACCAGCGAGGCATTGGCGATCTGCACCTCGGCGGTGATGTCCACCTCCGACAGATCGAGACCCTTCCTGGCGGGGAACTCGAAATGGATGTCGGTGAGGGTGTCGCCGAGCGCGCCCTCGCGCACGATTCCCATGGGCGTGACGTAGCCGAGCCGCGGATGATCGAGCAGCTCGAGCGCGGCGGCGAGCGGCGCCTCGATCTCGCCGTCGATCACGAGAAACTGCTGCTCCTCGCCGATGCCGGTAATGTCGAGCTTGCCGCCGACCACCCGAACGTCGCCGACATTGGCAGCGAGGATATCGACGGAGAACAGGCCGCCTTCGAACGTGGCGTGGCCGTTGGCGTTGCGCAGCGGCGGCATCGTGTCGAGATAGGAAACGGTGAGGCCGGCGGCATCGGCCGTGGCGCGCAGCTCGTCGGTGACCGGTTCGCCCTCGAACCCGTCGGGCCAGCGCATGCGTACGACCGCATTGGCGCGCGTCGCAATTCCCTCCGGAATGTTGCCGCCGACCCAGTCGCGCGCGTCCGAGCCGAAGCCGTTCGGCCAGAAGCGCGGCAGGGTCGCGAAATCGGCGTTCTCGATGGCGACGTCGAGGGCGAGCGTGGCCGGGCCGCCCTTGAGCCCGTCGATCGAGCCCACCATGCCCAGGCTCGGGCCGCCGGCGATGGCGAGAGAGAGCTTCTCGATCGTGGCGCCGGTCGCGCCGGGCGCCACGCGACCCTTGAGGCTCAGCGCGGTGATCGGCAGCGGTTCGTCGTAAAATCGCGGCAGCTCGATGCGGCCGGGCCCGCTGCTCATGTCGAAGGCGACCTCGCCCATCGTGCCGTCGAGGCCGACATCGAAGCTGACGGTGCCGTCGAGCAGCAGATCGGCGTTGGCGAAACGCAGGAGCCAGTTGTCGAGCAACCCGAGCGCCGCGAGCTCGATCGTGTCGAGGCGGCCGTCGATGACGACGCGCTGCGTCACGGGATCGTAGCGGAGCCGTGCGCTTACGATCGCCGGCCGACCGAGCTCGGGAATCGTGAGCGAGATGCGGCCAGCGAGCCCCTGCTCGTTGCGCTCGAGCCGGACCGTCGAGCTTTCGGGCCGCCAGGTGAGCCCCGTCCTGTCGTCGATGAAGACGATCTCGGCATCGACGATCGCGGCCTGGGTCAGATAGCCGGTGATCTGGTCGGGATCGGGTTCGTCGAGCAGCTCCCCGATCAGGGTCGGGAACAGCACCGACTGGTCGAGCGGCGTCTCTTCGTCCCCGGGCGTACGCCCGATCGACATGGCGCCGGCGGCATTGCGGTGCACCACGAAGACCGGCTGATAGACCGCGATCTCGACCGGCGCGACCATGCCGCGCAGCAGCGCGCGGGCGCTGAGCTGGAAGGCAACGCGCGGCACGCGCGCGACCTCGTGGCCCTGCTCGTCCAGCGCCGAGACATTGGCGGCGGAGACGTCGATGCTGTTGCCCCAGCCTTCCCAGGTCAGCAGCGTATCCTCGACCTCGATCGTGTAGGGAAAGGTCTCCGCTCTCAGGGATTCTTCGAGGTAGGGCGTCAGGAATCCGACCCGCAGCGGTTCTTCCCACGACAGCCGCCACAAGCCGAAAGCGACCAAAAGCACGATTCCGGCCAGGAGGGTGGCGACGATCTCGAGACCGATGCGGGCGGACCTTCGGAGCATTCGACCTTATATGGGATGCGAGCGGCGGGATGCACGCGCCATCGCCAGTTTGCGGTATATTCCCGCGCCCGGCCATGACCGACTTCGCACTCACGCTCGATCCGGCGACCCTGCCGCCGCCGCCCGACCCGTCGCTCGGCCGCGCCGGGCTCGAACGATGGCGCGAGCGGCTCGCCGGCAGCGGCGACCCGGCCCTGGTCGCATTCGGCGCCGCCATCGACGCCGATGCGGGTGCGAGCCGCCTCACCGCCCTGCTTTTCGCCCACAGCCATTTTCTCGGCCAGTCGATGCTCGCCGAGCCGCACGATTTGCGCCGGGTGCTCGTCGACGGGCCGGAGCGCGCGATCGCCGCGCTCTGCGACGGGCTCGTCGTCCGCTGCAGGGCGGAAGCCGACGCCGCAAAGACCATGCGCACGATCCGCGAGGCGCGCCGGCAGGTGGCGCTGGCGGTCGCGATCGCCGACATCGCCGGCGCCTGGACCCTGACGCAGTCGACGCGGGCGCTCAGCGATTTCGCCGATCTCGCAATCGATGCCACGGCCGCGCACCTGATGATGCGCGCGGTCGAGAAAGGCGACATCGAGGCCGCCGATCCGGCCGATCCGCTGAAGGACAGCGGGCTCATCGTGCTCGGGCTCGGCAAGCTGGGCGCGCGCGAGCTCAACTATTCGAGCGACGTCGATCTGATCGTGCTGTTCGACCGCGACAAGGCGCGCTATCGCGGCAGCAAAAGCGTGCAGGATTTCTTCGTGCGGATCGCGCGCGAGTTGACGCGCATGCTGCAGGAGCGCACCGACGCCGGCTTCGTGCTGCGCGTCGATCTGCGGCTGCGACCCGATCCCGGCTCTACTCCGCTCGCGCTCTCGGTGCTGGCGGCGGAGAACTACTACGAGGGCATGGGCCAGAACTGGGAGCGCGCCGCGATGATCAAGGCGCGGCCGGTCGCCGGCGACATTCAAGCCGGCCGGCAGTTCCTGATGCGACTCAGGCCCTTCATCTGGCGCAAGCATCTCGACTTCGCCGCGATCCAGGACATTCACTCGATCAAGCGGCAGATCCACGCCGTCAAAGGGTTCCGCCAGATCGCGGTCGGCGGCCACAACATCAAGGTCGGGCGCGGCGGCATTCGCGAGATCGAATTCTTCGCGCAGACGCAGCAGCTGATCTGGGGCGGGCGCGATCCCGGCTTGCGCATCGCGCCGACCTGCGCGGCGATCCGCGCGCTGGTCGCCGCCGGGCGCGTGCGACCCGACGTCGCCGACGAACTCGTCGAGGCCTATGCGTTCCTGCGGCGCATCGAGCATCGCCTGCAGATGATGGAGGACCGCCAGACCCAGACCTTGCCGGAGGACGGGCCTGCGCTCGACCGGTTCGCCGCCTTCGCGGGATTCGGGACGACGGAAGCCTTTGCGGCGGCGCTGATGGAGCGGCTGGGACGCGTCGAGGACCATTACGCCGAGCTTTTCGAGGAGGCGCCGAGCCTGAGCGCGGCGGGCAGCCTGGTCTTCACCGGCGGCGAGGACGATCCCGACACGCTGGTGACGCTGGCGAAGCTCGGCTTCCGCGACCGGACATCGGTCGCTTCGGTGATCCGGAGCTGGCATGCCGGGCGCTACCGCGCGATGCGCTCGACGCGCGCGCGCGAACTGCTGACGGAGCTCGTGCCCGACATTTTGCGCGCGCTCGGCCGCACCAGCGAGCCGGATGCGGCATTCAGGCGCTTCGATCAATTCCTCGCCGCCCTGCCGGCGGGCGTGCAGCTCTTCGCGCTGATCCATGCCAATCCCGACCTGCTCGGCCTGATCGCCGAGATCATGGGCAATGCGCCGCGGCTCGCCGACCGTCTCTCGGCGCGGCCGGTGCTGCTCGAGGCGGTGCTGACGCAGGATTTCCAGGGCGCGATTCCCGACGCGGCGGGCTTGAGCGCCGAGCTCGCACGCCAGCTCGAGCAGGCGCACGATTTCGAGGACCGGCTCGACATCTGCCGGCGCTGGGCGCGCGACCGCCAGTTCCAGGCCGGCCTGCACATTCTGCGCAACATCGCCGATGCGCACTATATGGGCGGCCCGCTCGCCGACATCGCCGAGACCGCGATCCGCGCGCTGCTGCCCGCCGTCGCCGACGAGTTCCGCCGCCAGCACGGCGCGCTGCCCGGGCGCGGGCTCGCGATCGTCGCGCTCGGCAAGCTCGGCGGGCGCGAGATGAATGTCGGCTCCGATCTCGATCTGGTCTTCGTCTACGACGTGCCGGAAGAGGTCGGCGAGGCATGGACCACGATGAAGTCGGACGGCGAGCGGCCGCTGGCGCCGATGCATTATTTCGCGCGGCTGGCGCAGCGCACGATTGCGGCGCTCGATGCCGCGACCGCGGAAGGGAAACTCTACGAGGTCGACATGCGGCTGCGTCCGTCGGGTAATTCGGGGCCGATCGCAACCGGGCTCGCCGGCTTCGCGCGCTACCAGCGCGAGGAAGCCTGGACCTGGGAGCACATGGCGCTGACGCGCTTCCGCGCGGTCGCGGGCGACCCGAGCTTCGCAACGGAGATCGAGGCGACGCTGCGTTCGCTCTTGGGAACGCCGCGCGATCCCGACCGGCTGGTGGTCGACATCGCCGACATGCGGCGGCGCATGGCCGAGACGCATCCGACCGACAATCTCTGGGACGTGAAGCACCGGCGCGGCGGCATGGTCGATGTCGATTTCATCGTGCAGTATCTGCAGCTCCGACATGCGGCCGCCCATCCCGAAATCCTCGCGCCCAATACCGAGCGCGCGATCTTCCGTCTCGCGACCGCCGGCCTGCTCGACGAGGAGGCCGCCGAAACGCTGAGCGAGGCGATCCGTCTCTGGCACAATGTCCAGGGGCTGTTGCGGCTCACGGTCGGCTCCCGCCTCGACGAGGCGACGCTGCCGACGGGGCTCGCCAGGGCGCTGACCGAGGCCGGCGGCTGCGAGGATTTCGACGGTCTCAAATCGCACATGGTCGACAGCGCGGCCCGGGTTCTGGAACAGTACCGTCTTCGGATCGACGGGCCCGCCGATGCGGCGCGTCCGCGCATTGCAGAAGCGGAAGAGAAGGAGCCGGCAGCGTCATGAGCGGGACCGCAGAGATCAGGGAAGGCGACAAGGCGCCCGCCTTCGACATGAAGACCGACCGCAACGGCACGGTCTCGCTTTCGAGCCTCAAGGGCCAGAACGTCGTGCTCTATTTCTATCCGAAGGACGACACGTCGGGCTGCACCGCCGAGGCCTGCAGCTTCCGCGACCATCTGCCGAAGTTCGAGAAGGTCGATGCGGTGGTGGTCGGCGTCTCGCGCGACAGCGTCGAGAGCCACGACAAGTTCAGGAAGAAATACAAGCTGCCCTTTACGCTCGCCTCGGACGAGGACGGCACGGTGACCGAGGCCTACGGCACCTGGGTCGAGAAGAGCATGTACGGCCGCCAGTACATGGGCATCGAGCGCGCCACCTTCCTGATCGACGGCAAGGGCGTCGTGCGCAAGGTCTGGCGCAAGGTGAAGGTGCCGGGCCATGTCGAGGAGGTGCTGGCGGCGGTGAAGGCGCTGTAGGGCCAAGCGAAAGCGGCCGTCCGGGTTCACAAGTCCAGCCGAAAGGCTTTGTTCCAATCGTCATCGCCGGGCTCGATGTCACCGCGTTCGAGCCAACGGATGAGTGGATGCCCGGTCGAGCCCGGGCATGCCGGATTTTGTTGGGTTGGATCGAATTTGCACACATGACGAGAATAGAAACGAATCCTTCGCTCACCCTCGCCGATACGGCGCGCGCGGTTCTGAACGAAGCGCAGCCGGTGCAGAAGGTCGGGCGCGTCCAGTCGATGGCGCGCGCCTGGCGCGACGGCACGATCGCCGCGGTCGGCACGGCGGGCGCACCCGACCGGCCGGCGCGGCCGGCCCGGCCGGAGCTGCGCCGCCCGGGCGACATGCCGAAGCGCCGCGCGTCGGGCAGCCTCGCCAACCGCATCGCGCTGCTGCATGCGCTTGCGCATATCGAGCTCAACGCGATCGACCTCGCCTGCGACATGCTCGCGCGCTTTGCGCCGGGCGACGCCGCCGCGCGCGACCCCCTGCCGCGCGACTTCGCCAACGACTGGCTGAGCGTCGCCGACGAGGAGGCGAAACATTTCGCGCTGCTGTCGGCGCGGCTCGCCACGCTCGGTTGCGCCTATGGCGACCTGCCGGCGCATGACGGTCTCTGGGAGGCGGCCGGGAATACCGCGCACGATCTGACGGCGCGGCTCGCGGTCGTGCCGCTGGTGCTGGAGGCGCGCGGGCTCGACGTGACGCCTTCGATGATCGCGAATCTCGAACAGGCCGGCGACACGGAAAGCGCCTCGGTGCTGCGGACCATCTACGGGGACGAGATCGGCCATGTCGCGATCGGCTGGCGCTGGTTCCGCCATGTCGCAGGCGCGCAGGGGCTCGATCCGGAAACCGCCTGGCCGGTCCTGGTGCGCGAACATTTCCGCGGCCGGCTCAAGCCGCCCTTCAACGAGACGGCGCGCGCGGCGGCGGGGATGCAGGCGCCGCTCTATCGCGGACTCGCATGATCGGAGGCGCCGTCGAAAACGGCGAGCGGCGTATACACCGTCGCGTCACGAGACGGTAGGTACACCCCTGATCGTCGCCACGACCTGCAAACACGCATAACAGTGCGGCGAATTCGCCGCGCGACAGTGGCGGCGGCGATTGGCTATCGTGCCGCCGCCCGGGTCCGAGGCGACGGCCCCTTCACTGCCGGCGAGCGTTCCATGAAAGCGATGATCCCCGTGTTCCTGACCGTGTTCCTCGCCGAGCTCGGCGACAAGACGCAGCTCGCGACGCTGCTCTTCGCCAGCGACAAGGCGCGCGATCCGCTTCTGGTGTTCGCGGCGTCGGCCGGCGCGCTGGTGCTGGCGGCGGGGATCGGTGTGGTTTTCGGCGCGGCGGCGGCGAAGTATATCGACGGCATCCCGGTCAGGCTGATCGCCGGTCTCGGTTTCGTCGCGATCGGCGCCTGGACGATCTGGAGCCACTATTCGCAGGCCTGAGCGGCGCGCCTGCCAGCATCCGGGGGAACATCACATCATGAGTTCGAACCATGTCGGGCTGACGCCCGGCGCCATCGAGGACTGGCCCGAGGATTTCCGCGATCTCGCCTTTCCGCGCGCCGAGTACGAGGCGCGCCTCAGGAAGCTGCGCGGGCTGATGGCGCAGGCCAAGATCGACCTGCTCTATCTCACCGTGCCCGAGGACGTCGCCTGGGCGCACGGGTTCATCGCGAGCTGGTACAAGGCCAACAGCCCGATGCGCTATCCGCAGCTCTACGGCACGGCAATCCATGTCGACCACGACGACTTCATCCATTTCGACAATCCGACCGAGCTGCCGGTCCTGCAGAAGACCTCGATCTCGACCGACAACCGCTGCTTCCCGTCGCGCGACGGCGCGCCGAACATCGCCTTCATCATGAAAGAGCTGAAGGCGAAGGGCTGGCTCGGCGGCACGGTCGGCATGACGCATTGGGGTTACATTCCGAACCGCGCGATCTCGACCATGCTCGAAGGCGCGTTCCTCGCCGAGCATTGCCGCGTCGTCGATTGCAGCGCGCTGGTGCGCGGCGCCAAGCGCGTCAAGTCGCCGGCCGAGATCGCGCATATCAGGAGGGCGGTCGAATTGGCCGATATCGGCCACGCCACGGTGCTGGCGCTGGCGAAGCCCGGCATGAGCGAGCTCGAAATCTACGGCGAGACGCTGCGCGCGATGATGAAGGCCGGCAGCGAATCGCCGGCCCTCGTGCACAGCTTCACCAGCGCGCCGGTGCGCGACGGGCGCGCAGTCGCGGCCGGTCACGCGATGATGGGCCGCAGGAGAATCAAGGCCGGCGAGTTCCTCAAGATCGACATTGCCGGCTCCTACTATCGCTATCACGGCAACGTGCAGCGCGGCTATTTCGTCGGCGATCCGCCGCAGAGCATGGTCGAACAAGTGAAGCGCGCGGCCGGCGCCTTCGACGTGTTCGCGAAGGAGGTCAAGGCCGGCATGAGTGTGCGCGAGATCGCCGGAATCATGCGACGCTACTACGAGGAGGTCGGGCTCTGGGACCAGCCGGGCTGGGGTCTCGGCTACGAGCTGGGCCTGTCGCTGCCGCCGGACTGGGTCGGCGAGTTCTATTTCAACATCCGCGACGAGAATCCGCTGCTGCTCGACCGCACGATCGAGGAAAACACGGTCACGAACTACGAGAGCATGTTCAACACCTGGCTGGTCGATACCTGCGTCTACACCAAGACCGGGGCGCCATTCCTCTCGAAGACGCCGCTCGAGCTGCAGAGCGTGGGGTGAGGCGGTGTACCGGTGTGCGCGACGATCGACAGGCGCGTGCGACGTTGACTATGCCGCGTCGGTCAGCGGTCGGGCACGCTCGATCCGCTCTTTTTCAAGCGGACTGTTCATTGCCTCCCACAAATCGGTCCGGCGCTGAACGTTGAGCCAGAATTCGGGACTGTTACCGAACACCCGCGCCAGAATCAACACGGTCGCCGCCGTGACATTCCGTCGGTCGTTGCACAGCTCGTTGACATGCTTGCGCTGAACGCCCATCGCGGCCGCGAGCGCCGCCTGGGTCAGTCCCATCGGTTTCATGAACTCTTCGATAAGAATTTCGCCAACGGTCGCCGGCTTGCGCTTGGTCGTAAGCATGGTCCACTCCACTTCAGCGATAGCTGTGATCGTCGAGACACACGCGAGCGGCCTCGCCGCGACCGTCGTCCCATGAAAAGATCAACCGCCATTGCTTGTCGACCCGAATCGAACACAGTCCGGACAGGGTGTCTTTCAGTTTCTCGAAGTGATTGCTGGGCGGTACGCGCAAATCCTGACTGCTCGTCGCGTCGTCCAGCATCTGGAGCTTTCGAAACATCCGACTTTCGAGATCGGGCGGAATGTTCCGCGACCGAACGTCATCGGCGAAGAACGCGCGCAGCCAATCGTCCCGAAAGCGGACGCGTCACGCTTCCTTCGGAAACTTCGTCCCCGCGATCGACGGCAGCGCCGAGACGGTTTCCCACCAGGTCGCGAGCGCGGGGTTCTCCGCGACCAGGGCGGCGCCCTCTTTCGTCGGCCGGATATAGGCAACGAAGGATGCGAGCCAGGCATCCGCCAGCGTAAACAGCGTGCCGGTGAGGTAGGGCGCGCTCGCGAGCGCCATGATCGCCGCAAGGGCATGGCGCGCATCCGGCACGCTTGCCGCGATTTTCTTCTCGTTGGCGGCGCGGCTCATCTCGGATGCGAACAGGCGCTCGATTACGAGCCCTTGGATCAGCGGATGATAGGCATAGGAATCGATCACCGAGACGATCTGGTTCATGCGCGCGCGCTGGCGCTTGCCGGCGGGCTGCAGTGCCGGTCCCGGCAGCGCCTCGTCGATATAACGCACGATGGCGCCGGTTTCGTAGATCCGGAACCCGTCATGCTCGAAGGCCGGAATTTTCCGGAACGGATGGATGGTTTCGTAGACCGGATCGAGCGTCGCCGGATCGAACACGTCGGTCTGACGCATCTCGTGCTCGATGCCCTTCTCGATCAGCACGATCCGGACGATGCGTACATAGACGCTGTCGTCGAGACCGTAAACGATCACGCTGCCTTCCATCCCCCGTCCCCCTGTCTCCCCCGGCTCGCGCGCGGCGTGGCGCGGCGCGCGATGCCTTAAGTCTTCGCGTCCTCGCGGGTGCCGCCGACCCGCTGTGCCAGCGCGGCCGCCATGAACTCGTCGAGATCGCCATTGAGCACGCCCTGCGTGTCGGACGTTTCGACGCTGGTGCGCAAATCCTTCACCATCTGGTAGGGCTGCAGCACGTAGGAGCGGATCTGATGGCCCCAGCCGATGTCGCTCTTGCCGGCCTCGGTCGCGGCGGCAGCCTGCTCGCGCTTCTGCAATTCGAGCTCGTAGAGCCGGGCCTTGAGCATCTGCAGCGCCGTCGCGCGGTTGCGATGCTGCGAGCGATCGGCCTGGCATTTGACGACGATGCCGGTCGGTACGTGCGTGATGCGGATGGCGCTCTCGGTCTTGTTGACGTGCTGACCGCCCGCACCGCCCGAGCGCATCGTGTCGATGTTCAGATCGGCATCCTTGATCTCGATGTTGATGCTGTCGTCGATCACCGGATAGACCCAGACCGAGGCGAAGCTGGTATGCCGGCGGGCGTTGGAATCGTACGGCGAGATTCGCACCAGCCGGTGCACGCCGCTCTCGGTCTTGAGCCAGCCATAGGCGTTGCGGCCGGAGACCTTGATGCTGGCGGATTTCAGCCCCGCTTCTTCGCCGGCGCTCTCTTCGAGATATTCGACCTTGTAGCCGTGCTGCTCGGCCCAGCGCGCATACATGCGGACCAGCATCTCGGCCCAGTCCTGCGCCTCGGTGCCGCCGGCGCCGGCATTCACCTCGAGATAGGCGTCGTTGTTGTCGGCCTCGCCGGAGAGCAGCGTCTCGAGCTCGGCCTTGGCGGCGCGTTCCTTGAGCGCCACGAGAATCTGCTCGGCCTCAGCGATGCTGGCGGCGTCGCTCTCGGCTTCGCCGAGCTCGATCAGGGTCAGCGCGTCATCGACGCCCTGCTCGATCGATTTCACCTGGTCGATGGCGCCGCCAAGCGCCGTGCGCTCGCGCATGACCTTTTGCGCGGCGGCGGTGTCGTTCCAGAGCGCGGGGTTCTCGGCCTCGCGGTTCAGCCCCTCGAGCCGTTCGAGCGCGCGATCCCAGTCAAAGATGCCTCCTCAGCAGCGCCAGCGAGGATCTGATCCCGTCGACGGTTGCCTGGATTTCCGCGCGCATGGGCGTGGTCCTTTCGATCCGATGCCGGCCGCTTCTTAGGAAGCGGAGCGGGCTCGCGTCAATGGGGGCCAGAGCGGATCACGATCAGGCCGAAGCGCAAGCCATCCCGCCTGATCGTGTGAATCCGCCCTACTTATTGATGTTCAGAGCAAATTTACACGTTCCGGTGGAATCGCCAGCGATTCCGCAAGAACGTGTTTTGCCCTAGTAAAGCCCGCCGGTCGAGCCGCTCGAGGTCGCGGGCGCCGAGGTGCCGCCCGAGGGCGTGCCGATGCCGAGACCGATGTCGCCGGTGCCCTCCATCGGCACCGCGGCGCCGATGCCCTCGATGTAGAGGGCGTTGCCGGTCGGCTCGGTGCCTTCCTTGAAGGCCTCGAAGATCACCGTCTCGGTCGTCGAGGTCGCACGCTGGCCGGTTGCCGCATCGACGCGCACCAGCTTGATACCGGGCGGAATGCGGAACGGGATCGCGGGCGTGTCGGCGAGCGCCTCGGTCATGAAGGCGGTGAAGATCGGCACCGCCGCGCTGGCACCCTGCTCTTTCGCGCCGAGCGTCCTGGGCTGGTCGAAGCCGACATAGACGCCGGCCACCAGGTCGGGCGAGAACCCGATGAACCAGGTATCGTTTGGCCCATCGGTGGTACCGGTCTTGCCGGCGAGCGGCTTGCCGACCGCCGAAGCGCGCGCGCCGGTGCCACGCTGCACGACGCCTTCGAGCATCGAGACCATCTGGTAGGCGGTGCCCGGATCGGTCACCGGCTCGCGAGTGTCGGGCGGCACCGGCGGCATCTCGCCTTCGAAGGTCGCATCGAGGCAGCCCTCGCAGGGCCGGTCGTCCTGCCGGAAGATCGTCACGCCGCGGCGATCCTGCACGCGGTCGATGAAGCTCGCCTCGATATTCTTGCCGCCGTTGACGATCATCGCATAACCGGTGGTCAGCCTGAGCGGCGTGGTTTCGCCGGCGCCGAGCGCCATCGACAGCAACGGCGGCAGATTGTCGATCACGCCGAAGCGGCGGACCAGATCGGCGATCTTTTCCATGCCGACCGCCTGCGCAAGCCGTACCGTCATGAGGTTGCGCGACTTCTCGATGCCGAGCCGCATCGTGCTCGGCCCGTAGAACTGCTGAGAATAGTTTTCCGGCTTCCAGAGCGGCAGGCCCGGCCCCTGGTCGATCACGATCGGCGCGTCGAGGATGATCGTCGCCGGCGTGTAGCCGTTCTCCAGCGCCGTCAGGTAGACGAACGGCTTGAAGGCGGAACCCGGCTGGCGCAGCGCCTGCGTGGCGCGGTTGAACTCCGACGTCGCAAAGCTCCAACCGCCCGACATGGCGAGCACGCGGCCGGTGTGCGGGTCCATGGCGACGATCGCGCCCGACACGTCCGGCACCTGGCGCAACGCATAAAATTCCGGCCGCAGCTCGGGTTCGGCCGGCGTCTCGGCCCCGACGTCGACCGTCTCGGCGTTGGCGGCCTCCATCCCGCTCGCGATCCCGACCGTTTCGACGGCTTCGGTTGCCTCTTCCCCGGCAGCTTCGGCGGCTTCCGCTGCCTCCGGAACGAGCGCCTCGACGGCGATCACGTCGCCGGCGGCGAGCACGTCCTCGGGCTTGCTCGGCGCGGCGCCCACTTCCTGCTCCGGCAAGTTCGGCCTTGCCCATTCGATTTCGGCAAAGGGAATGCGCGCCTGCTGGCCGTCCGCGAAACCGATCAGCGTCACGTTGCCCTCGAAGCCGAGCACAATCGCGCGATCCCAGATCCAGAGATCGGTGTCGGGCGGCAGCTCGGCGAGCTGCTTCGCCCAGTCTTGCGCCAGCTCGACATGGCCGAGCGGGCCGCGCCAGCCATGCCGGCGGTCGTAGGCAACGATGCCTTCGTGCAGCACGCGGGTTGCGATCGCCTGCAGCCGCGGATCGAGCGAGGTGCGAACCGAGAGCCCGCCCTTGTAGAGCGCCTCTTCGCCGAAGCGTTCGGCGAGCTCGCGCCGAACCTCTTCGGCGAAGTAGTCCGCCGTCACGGCTTCGAGCGTCTCGCGCGGCTGCGTCACCAGCGGCTCGGCGAGAGCGGCCTCGTATTCCTCGTTAGTGATGTTGCCATCCTCGAGCATGCGGTTCAGCACCCAGGCGCGCCGATCGAGCGCGGCCTCGTGCTTTCGGACCGGGTCGTAATTGTTTGGCGCCTTCGGGAGCGCCGCCAGGAACGCGGCCTCGGCGATGGTCAGCTCGTCGAGCGATTTGTTGAAATAGTTGAGCGCGGCGGAGGCGACGCCGTAGGATCCGTATCCGAGATAGATCTCGTTCAGATAGAGCTCGAGTATGCGGTCCTTGTCGTAAACCTTCTCGATGCGCAGCGCGAGAATCATTTCCTTGAGCTTGCGTTCCAGCGAGAGTTCGTTGGTCAAAAGGAAGTTCTTGGCAACCTGCTGCGTGATGGTCGAGGCGCCGACGGGCCGCGCGCCGGTGCCCATCGCCTTCAGGTTGGTGATCGCCGCCTGGAAGATGCCGGGGATGTCGATCCCGAAATGATCGTAGAACGTCTTGTCCTCGGCCGAGATGAACGCCTCGCGGACATGCGAGGGAATGCCCCCGATCGGCACATAGACGCGGTTTTCGACCGCGAACTCGGCAAGCAGCCGTCCGTCGCCTGCATGGACGCGCGTGACGCGCGGCGGATCGTAGTTGGCGAGCTCCGTCACCTCCGGCAGCTCGACCGCGTAACGCTCGTAGACCAGGAACGCGGTGATGCCGCCGGCCACAATTCCGAACATCGCCAGGGCAAACAGAAATTTCAGTATCCGTCGCACGTCGTCCCGTCCTGGCCGCGCCAGCCCGCATTACCTGTCATGCGCCTGCTTCGGGCGACACGCGCTCGCAGCAAGTTTCGCGCTCAGGGCTGGAGCAACGTCTGGCGCGTGCCGAAATAGGCGTCGACTGCCTCGACGATCGCCTGTGCAAGCTTCGCCTGATAGGCCGTCGAGTGCAACTGCGCCTCGTCCTCGGGATTGGAGAGATAACCCAGCTCCACCAGCACCGAGGGCACGTCCGGCGCCTTGAGAACCGCGAATCCCGCGAAACGATGCGTATTGCCCAGCAGATAGGTCTCGCTGCCGATTGCGTCAATAACAAGGCGGGCAAACCGGACCGAATGGTTCTTGGTTTCGCGTTGCGCCAGATCGATCAGTATGCCCGTCACAACCTCGCTCTCGTTCGAGAGATTGACGCCGGCGATCAGGTCGGCCTTGTTCTCCCGGGCGGCCAGCGCCTCCGCCTCTTCGTCCGAGGCGGTCTCGGAGAGCGTGTAAACCGACGCGCCGCGCAGGTCGGAGGTCGGGTGGGCGTCGGCATGAATCGAGATGAACAGATCGGCGCCCGCCGCGCGTGCGATTGCGATCCGGTCGCGCAGGCGGATGAATGTGTCGCTCTCGCGGGTCAACTGAATGCGATAGCGGCCGGTCGCGAGCAACATGTCGCGCAAGCGGCGCGACATTTCGAGCGTGACGGCTTTCTCGTGGAGGCCGGAAGCGCCGATGGCGCCGGGATCGACGCCGCCGTGACCCGGATCGATGACGATCGTCGGCGGTTCGTGTCCGGTTTCGGGCTGCGGCTTCGGCAGCGGAATCGGGAAGCTCGCGACGGCGGTCGCCATGTCGGAACCCGACACCGACGGCGGCGCGACCAGCGCGGCGACGAAGGCTTCGCGCGTGGTCGGCACGAGATCGACGACCAGCCGCACCGGCTTGTCGCCGCTCGCCGGCAGCAGCAGCACCTGCTCGACCGCGGCCGGCTGCGCGAGGTCGAGCACGGCGCGCGAGGTGCCGGCGGCGAACTGGCCGTAGCGCAGCGCGGCGATCACGCCGCCGCCGGCCGGCGGCCGGGCCGGCGGCCAGTCGAGCCGGGCGAGGTCGATGACGACGCGCATCGGACTGTCGATCGGGTAGACGCGGTAGGCGACCGCCTCGCTCAGGTCGAGGACGAAGCGGGTCTTTTCCGCATGGACGCCGATCCTGAGCTCGAGCACCGCGGGGTCGGCCGCCGCCGGCCGCGAGGCGCCCGCCGCCAGCAGGCCGCCGGCCAGGGCCGTGCCGAGGAGAATCTGCAGGTATCGGCGCATCTTGTGGCCCGTACCGCGCATGCCACGAGATATACGGGTCGGCGCCTGCCCCAGCAACGAAGAAACCCGTCGCAACGGGCCGCATCCGGGGGACAAGTTTCCATTGTGAAAACCCCGACCCGCCGGTATTCTCACCGCGGTTCGATGCGCAGCCAGCCGCCCAGCTACCGAATCTTCAAAGAAGATCAAGAGCTTGGCGCCGGCTTGACGGTTCCCGAACGCGCGTGCCCTGAGGCCGCGCCGGGAACGCCGGCAGGTGCGGTTGGCGCGGTCGAGACCGCCTGGAACCACGTGGCCAACCGGCCAGTCCCCTCCCGCGACCTCCGATCCGGATCGTCGCAGGGCCGGCCCCGAACCGCCGACAACCAGGCCCCGACACCCGATTGCGCCGGCGCGAACGATGTCCGGCGCCCCGAACGGCAGGCTGCGATGCAAGTCCGCACCATGTCTGCTCCCATCTTGAGGAGCGCGCCGCTCCCCGCCCCCCGACAAGCGTCGGGGCGGGCCGGCGAATTGCGCGCTCAGGAGTTTGCCAACCATGACCAAACACATGCTGATCGACGCCACGCACCCGGAGGAGACCCGGGTGGTCGTCGTGGACGGGCAGCGCCTCGAAGAGTTCGACGTCGAAACCGCCCAGAAGAAACCGCTTAAGGGCAACATCTACCTCGCGAAGGTCGTGCGGGTGGAGCCGTCGCTCCAGGCCGCCTTCGTCGACTACGGCGGAAACCGCCACGGTTTCCTCGCCTTCAACGAAATCCATCCCGACTACTACCGGATCCCGATCGCCGACCGCGAAGCGCTGCTGGCCGAAGAGGCCGAAGCCTTCGAAGAAGAAGCCGAGCGCGAGGAACACGCGGCCGGGCGGCAAGCCCCGCGCGATGCCGAGCTGCCGGCCGCCGAGAATGCCGAGCCGACCGCGACCGGCGACGAGCCGGCCGACGAGCCGGTCGCGTCCGACGACGCAGAGCCGGCCGTCGACGGCGAAAGCGAGCGGGACGAAGACGACAACGACGACGGTCGCGAGGACGATGGCGCCGCGGCCGAAAGCGAGGCGCCGCCCGCCATGCCGTCCGGTCTCGGGCCCGATACCGGTTCGGACGAGGCGGCGCCCGACAGCGGCGCGCGGCTCGCCGACGCGATCGACCGCGACGAGCCGGCTTCGGAAACGGACGACGAGGGCGCGCCGGTCTTCGGCAAGAACGCTGCCGACGAGCCGCACGGCAACCAGCCGGCGGCCGACGAGGACCGCGATCCGCTCGACGACGCGCCGGCGATGCCGCTGCGCCGCGATGGCGGCGACCCGGTGCTGGCCAAGTCCGGCGACAGCATCGCCGACCTCGTGCCGCCGGTCGAACCCGGCCAGGTCGAGGAGGTCGCGCCGGTCAAGCAGGCGGTGTCGATCGAAACCGTCGGCGGCGACGAGATCGACGAAGCCAAGCTGCGGCGCCGCCACCTGCACCGCCGCTACAAGATCCAGGAAGTCGTCAAGCGCCGGCAGATCATGCTGGTTCAGGTCACAAAGGAAGAGCGCGGCACCAAGGGTGCGGCGCTGACGACCTATCTCTCGCTCGCCGGCCGCTATTGCGTGCTGATGCCGAACACCGGTCGCGGCGGCGGCATCTCGCGCAAGATCAGCAACCCGGGCGACCGCAAGCGCCTGAAATCGGTGCTGGACGAGCTCGGCATTCCCGACGGCATGTCGGTCATCGTGCGCACCGCCGGCAGCGAGCGCACCAAGGCCGAGATCCGGCGCGACTGCGACTACCTGCTGCGGCTCTGGGACGGCATCCGCGAACAGACGCTGAAATCGACGGCGCCGGCGCTGATCCACGAGGAGGCGAACCTGATCAAGCGCTCGATCCGCGATCTCTACGCGCGCGACATCGACGACGTGGTCGTCGAGGGCGACGAAGGTTACAAGGCCGCCAAGTCGTTCATGAAGATGCTGATGCCGAGCCATGCCAAGCGCGTGCAGCAGTACAAAGACGAGAAGATCCCGCTGTTCCAGCGCTATCACATCGAGAGCCAGCTCGATGCGATCCACAGCCCGGTCGTGCAGCTCAAGTCGGGCGGCTACGTGGTGCTGAACCAGACCGAGGCGCTGGTCGCGATCGACGTCAACTCGGGCCGCGCGACGCGCGAACGTCACATCGAGGAGACGGCGCTCAAGACCAATCTCGAGGCGGCCTCCGAGATCGCGCGGCAACTGCGCCTGCGCGACCTGGCGGGGCTGATCGTGATTGACTTCATCGACATGGAAGAGCAGCGCCACAACAACGCGGTCGAGCGCAAGCTCAAGGAGGCGATGCGCCAGGACCGCGCGCGCATCCAGATCGGGCGCATCAGCCCGTTCGGCCTGCTCGAGCTCTCGCGCCAGCGGTTGCGGCCGAGCCTGGTCGAGGCCAGCACCGAGGTCTGCAAGTTCTGCCGCGGCATGGGCCATGTGCGCTCGATCGAATCGACGGCATTGCACATGCTGCGTTCGATCGAGGAGGAAGCCGTCCGCAAGCCGGCGCCGGGCTTCAGCGTGGCGGCGCCGACCGCGGTCTCGCTCTATATCCTCAATCAGAAACGCCGGGCGCTGGCCGAGATCGAGATGCGGCACGGCGTGCGCATCTACATCAACGGCGACGACAGGCTGATCCGGCCGGATTTCGAACTGGAACGGCTCAGGGAATTGCTGCCGGGCGAACAACCGCCGGCGGCGCCGACGCCGACCGAAACCGTCGTCGAGACCGAAGAAGAGGACGCGATCGAAGCCGAGACCGACGAGGCGGCGGAAGCCGAAGCCGAAGAGGTCGAAGAGCGGCCGGCCGAGCGGGAAGGCCGCGGACGGCGGCGGCGCGGACGGCGGCGCGGCCGCGGCGGCGATCGCGACCGCGACGATCGCGGCCGGCACGACCGTTCGCACGAGGACCGCAACCGCAGCCAGCGCGACGACGAGGTTCGGCGCGACGAGCCGCACGACGATCGGCCCCTGCCGATGGCCGCGGCCGGCGACGAGCCGGGGGCCGAGCAAGCGGGCGACATGGATCGCGGCGACGGCCAGCCGGGCGCACCCGGCGGCGATGCGGGCGACGGCGATCGTCCGCGCCGCCGGCGGCGGCGCGGACGTCGCGGCGGTCGGCGGCGGCGCGGCCGAACCCGCGAGCAGGACGGGCAGCCGGATGCCCAGCAGGCCGATCACGAACAGCACGATCACGAACCGCGCGAACAGCACGCACCGCAGCATGCGCCACGACCGGCGATTCCCTCGCCGGCGGATTTCCGCTTCGCGGGCGATGCCGACGTGAACGACGACGACGAAGCCGAGATGGATGCTCAGGCCGCCGCGCGCGCGAATGCCGCGATGGCAGGGCACCGCGACGCCGACCGGTTCGAGGACGAGCCACAGCGCGACGCCCCGCCGTCGCCAGCCGGCGATGCCGCCGCGGATCGGCCGCGCGACGACGGCCCGGCGGGCGGCGCTCAGCCGCCGGCACCGGAGCCGGTACCGACCGGTCCGCGGCGCGGCGGCTGGTGGCAGCGGCGCGGCTTCGGGTCGTAGCCGGCCGACGCGGCGCGTCTCAGCGCCGCCAGGCCTGCAACCGGCGCACCGCCTCGGCGATGTCGCCGGTCGATCCCGCGAAGGAAAAGCGCAGGAACCGGTGGCCGCGCGCGGTGTCGAAATCGACGCCGGGCGTGGTCGCGACGCCGGTTTCCTCGAGCATGCGCCGGCAGAATTCTTCGCTGTCGTTGGTCAGGTTGCCGACATCCGCGAAAAGATAGAAGGCGCCGTCCGCCGGCGCGAAGCCTTCGAAGCCCGCGCCCGGCAAATGCTCCAGCAGCAGCGACCGGTTTTCGGCATAGCGTGCGACCAGTGCATCGAGTTCCGCGCGGCAGTCGAACGCCGCCAGCCCGGCATGCTGCGGCAACGCGGGCGGCGAGATGAACAGGTTCTGCGCCAGGCTCTCGACGCTGCGCATCAGGTCGGGCGGCAGGATCATCCAGCCGAGCCGCCAGCCGGTCATCGCGTAGTACTTGGAGAAACTGTTGATGACGATCGCATGCGGATCGAGCGCCGCCGCCGTCACCGGCTCCATGCCGTAGGTGATGCCGTGATAGATCTCGTCGGAGACCAGTCGCATGTCGTGCGCCCGGCAATAGGCGACCAGCGCATCGAAGCGCGCGCGCTCGATCATGCTGCCGCAGGGGTTGGACGGGCTCGCGACGATCAGCCCCGCCAGATCGCCGCCGGCACGGTCGAGCAGGTCGGGCGTCGGCTGGAAACGCTCCGCCGGCCCGGTCGGCACGTCGACCGGCACGAGATCGAGCGCGAGCAGGATGTTGCGATAGGCGGGATAGCCGGGGCTCGCGAGCGCAATGCGATCGCCGGCGTCGAATGCCGCCAGGAAGCCGAGCAGGAAAGCGCCGGACGAGCCGGTGGTGACGACGATCCGAGCCGGATCGACCGGCACCCCGTAGGTCTCGCGATAGTGACGCGCGATGCGGGTCCGCAGCGCCGGGATGCCGAGCGCCTCGGTATAGCCGAGCCGTTCGTTCGCCAGCGCATGGCGCGCCGCCTCGATGACCGCGCGCGGGGCACCCGAGCCGGGCTGGCCGACCTCGAGATGCAGCACATCGTGCCCCGTCGCCGCCCGCTCGTTCGCCGCGCGCAGCACCTCCATCGCAATGAAAGGCGGGATGCGTCCGCGCGCCGCAACCTTGGGCATCGCGCCGCGTTACTCGGCGAGCACGATCGCGAGGCCGAACGTGCGCGGATCCGCCGACGCCTGGCAGAACTCCGGCGCGCGAAACAGCGATTCGGGACACCAGATCGCGTTGACGCGACCGAGTACCGGCACCTGCACCGCGGGCGCACCGCCGGTATCCGCCGCCGCCAGCGCGCCCGGATCGATGCCCGGCTCGTAGAACAGCGTGTCGGGAACGCCATTGTGGTGCACGCGTTTCGCCAGCATGGCGGCTTCGAGTTGCTGCTCGGCCTCGTTGACGCGCAGGAACACGTTGGCGAGCGCCGAGATGCCCGCCTCTCCGCCCGAGGCGGCGCCCGCGAAGTAGGTGTGATTGGTATAGGGATTCGCCAGGATGACCGGACCGAGCGCCGTGAAATCGACGCCCTGCTCGTTCGGTCCCGGCGCGAGGATGACGCCGCTACCCGGTACCATGCGGCGCGAGCCGAACAGCGTGTTCATCGTGACGGCGCAGGCGACCATGTCGCCGTTGCGGTCGGCGGTCACGAACCCGGTGGCCCAGGCGTTCTCCAGCGGGCCGGGGGCTGCCGTGCTCTGCGGCGCGCCGCTTTCCAGCGCCGCGATGTGGGATTCGGAGAGCAGCGTCTCGGCATTCTGAACGGTCGTCCCGCCCGGCCCGAGCCAGGACTGGCGATCGAGCAGGGCGCGCTCGCTCGCCCACGAGATCAGCCGGTCGCGGTCGCTCTCGGACCCGTCGAAACCGCCTTCGTCGTCGATCATCGAGATCATCTGCGCGGTGGTGATGCCGCCGGCAGCCGGCGGCGACGGCAAATAGAGCACATGACTGCCGTAGTCGACGGCGACCGCCGGCGCCACTTTCGGAACCGACGCCTGCAAGGATTGCAGCGTCAGCGGCGCACCGATCGCCTGTGCCGATTCCGCAAAGACGCGCGCGAACTGTCCGACATAGAGCTCGCCGCCGCCGCCCAGGCGGATGCGCGACAGCGTGTTGGCGAGCTGGGCCTGCACGAGATTCTTTCCCTCGCCCAGCAAGCCGCCGGTGCCGTCGCCGAACACCAGCGCCATCTCGGGATCGCGCAGTATGTTGGGTCCGATCGTCTCGAGCTCGCGCGCGAGCGCCCGGCTCATCGGCGTTCCGAACCGTGCGAGAGTCTCGGCCGCACCGACAAGCTGCGCCCATTGCAGCACGCCGAAGCGCGCATGCAGCGCCGCCATGCCGCGCACGTTGGCCGGCACGGCAACCTTGGGATCGGCAGCGCCGCGTGGCAGAAAATCGAACGCGAGCGTCTCGCCGGTTTCGCGATGATGCGCGACGCAGACGCCGCCACCGCCCAACCCGGCCGTCGAGGGCATCGTCACCGACAGCGCAAAGTAAGTCGCCACCGCCGCATCGGCAGCGCTGCCGCCCGCGCCCAGCACGTCGCGGCCGATCGTTGCCGCCCGCGGCTCGTCGGCGACGACGGCGCCGGCGAAGCCCTGGACCGAGCCGATCACCCCCGGAGGTCCGGATGTCTCGCACCCCGCCGCCATCAGGCCCGCAGCCAGCAGGGCGCATTGAAAGGTCCGGCCCGCAGCCCCAGCTTGAAAGAGCCGTGCTATAGTGATCGACATGAATTTTCGCCGCCTTTTCGCCCTATTGTTCGCCCTCTGGCTCGCGGTCCCGAGCGGCCCTGCATACGCGCAGAGTTCCGCCCCCATGCTGATCCGCGACGCGGAGATCGAATCTATCATCCGCGGCTACGCCGAGCCAATCTTCCGGGCTGCGGGAATCGACCCCACAGCGGTGAGGATCTATGTCGTCGCCGACAATTCGCTGAATGCATTCGTCGCCGGCGGACAGAATCTGTTCCTGTTCACCGGGCTCCTGATGTCCGCCGAATCGCCGAACCAGCTGACCGGCGTGATCGCGCACGAAACCGGCCACTTGGCCGGCGGCCATATCGCACGCCTGCAGGAAAGGCTCGACGACGCCTCGGCCGAAATGATCCTTGCCTACATTCTCGGCATCGCCGCCGGTCTTGCCACCGGCCAGGGCAATGCGACGGCCGTCGTGGTGGGAGCGGGACAGAGCATGATCACGCGCAACCTGCTGGCCTACACGCGCACGCAGGAGTCGGCCGCCGACCAGGCGGCGCTCGGCTACCTGCGCACGACCGGCCAGTCGTCGCGGGGCCTCGCCGACTTTCTCGACCTGATGCGCCAGAAAGAGCAGCTCTTCGGCGCCGACTACGATCCCTATCTCCGCAGCCACCCGCTCACCCCGGAACGAATAGACGTCGCCGAACGCGACGCCGCGGAGTCGCCCTACGGCGACCTGCTCGACTCGCCCGAGAGCATTGCGGAGTACGACCGCATGCGCGCAAAGCTGATCGGCTTCATCCGCGACCTGCCCGACGTGCTGCGCGACTATCCCGACAATCTGAACACCGTGCCGGCGCGCTATGCGCGCGCGATTGCGTACTACCGCGCCAACCAGCTCGACCGCTCCTTCCAGGAACTGGACGGGCTGCTCGCCGAGTTTCCCGACGATCCCTATTTCATCGAACTCAAGGGCCAGATTCTCTATGAGCATGGCCGCATCGCGGAGGCGCTGCCGTTCTACGAGCGCGCCCTCGCGCTTGCGCCCAACCAGCCGATGCTGGAGCTCGGCCTCGCCCAGGTGCTGATCGGGCTCGAGACGCCGGAGCGCGACAAGCTGGCCGTCCAGGCGCTCGCCCGCGTGGTCCAGGTCGAGCCGGGCAATTACCCGGCCTGGCGCCTGCTGTCGGTGGCGTACGGCCGCAACGGCGAGATGGGCTTGGCCGCGCTTGCCATGGCCGAGGCTGCCGTGTCGCGCGGCCGGTACGGCGAGGCGCGCCAGAACGCCAAGCGCGCACAGGAACTGCTGCCGACCGGCTCGCCGAGCTGGCTCCGGGCGCAGGATATCCTGCTCGAAGTGACGCCCGACGACGAATGAGCCGGCGGCGCCCACCGGATTGCGCGGCGGCGGCGTTTGCGCCAATGATGTGCCGAGAACGATGGTGCCGAACGACAGCGAGGACCGGAAACGACATGACGCAGATCTTGATCGAAGCCTGGCGCCGCACCGCGATTGTCGCCGCATTCGGCTTGGCAATCCTGATGACAGTGCCGATCGCGCAGGCGCAGGAAACCGAACCGGCCGAGGCCGCCGCTTCGCTCAGCGAAGAGGAGATCGAGGCGATCATCCGCACGTACCTGATGGAGAATCCGGAAATCGTCGTCGAGGCGCTGCAGGCCTTCGAGGCCGAGCGGGCCGCCGAGGAAGAGCGGCGCGCCAAGGACGTAATCGCGGCGCTGATCGACCAGATCAACGAGAACCCGCTCTCGCCGGTCGGCGGCAATCCGGACGGCGACGTCACGATCGTCGAGTTCTACGACTACAACTGCCCCTATTGTAAGCGCGATGCGCCGGAGATCATCAAGCTGCTGGCCGAGGACGGCAACATCCGCTTCGTCTACAAGGAGTGGCCTATCCTCAGTCCCGACTCCGAGATCGCGGCGCGCATCGCGCTCGCAGCCTGGCAGCAGGACAAGGACGCCTATCGGCGCCTGCACGATGCGATGATGGCGCATCGCGGCAAGATCGATAAGGACTCGGCGATGGCGTACGCCGCCGCCGAGGGATTCAACATGGAACGGCTCGTGGAAGACATGGCGGGCGCCCAGGTCGAGGCCGAAATCCAGCATGTCAGGCGGCTCGCCGAGCAGATCGGCATCACCGGCACGCCGGCCTACATCGTCGACGGCACGCTCGTGCGCGGTGCGGTCGGTTTCGAGGGTTTGGCGAAGCTGGTCGCAGCCGCACGCGCAAGCTGAGCGCCGGCGCCCCGCAACACGGCCGCCGCCATCGTTCGGCGCGCCGGCTGCGAGCGCACCGCCGCCGCCCCTAGAGCGGGTCACGATCAGGCGGAAGCGTTTGCACTTACACCTGATCGTGCCGATCCGCTCTGCCCGTCAATGTTCAGGTCAAATTCGTACGCTGTTGTGAAATCGCCGGCGATTCCGCAGGAGCGCGATTTGCTCTAGCCTGCCGCCATCAGCGTCCGACAGGGGAGCCAGCGCCATGTTTCTCAGGGACCGGTCGGCCATTGTCACGGGCAGCGCCCGCGGCATCGGCAAGGCCATCGCCGAGCGTTTCGCGCGCGAAGGCGCGAAGGTCGCCGTCAACTATCTCAACAACAGGGCCAAGGCCGAGGACGTCGTCGCCGGCATCGAGCGCGCCGGCGGCATCGCCGTCGCGATCCAGGCCGACGTCTCGAAGCGCAAGGACGCCAACCGGCTGGTCGCCAAGACCATCGAGGCGTTCGGCGGACTCGACATCATGGTGAGCAACGCCGGCGTCATCAACGACAAGCCGTTCATCGAGAGCACCGACGACGACTGGGACGCCGCCATCAACACCAACCTGCGCGGCTTCTTCAACATGGCGCAGGCCAGCCTGCCGCACATGATCGAACGGAAGAGCGGCCGCATCCTGGCGACGGCCTCCTGCATCACCGAGATCGCCGATTTCGGCGGCAACAAATACTCGGTCTGCACCGCCTCGAAGGGCGGCATCGCCGCGATGCTGCGGCCGATGGCGGCCGAGGTTGCGAAGCTCGGCATCACCGTCAACGGCGTGTCGCCGGGCTATATTGCGACGGAGATGCTGGGCACGATCGACCAGGACGGTCTCGAAGCGGCGCTCAAGCTGGTGCCGATGCGGCGCTACGGCAAGCCGGAAGAGATCGCCGCCGCCATGGCCTTCCTCGCCTCCGACGATGCGGCCTACATCACCGGCCAGATCATCCGCGTGAACGGCGGCATGTCGATGGGCGGCTGAGCCAAACGGCATCGCGATGGACGACGTACTCACGAGCGACTTCAGGGCGACGCCCTACTGGTGGGAAGCGGCACCGCGCGAGCGCATCGATCCGGTGCCGCTGCCGCCCTCGGCCGACGTCGCGATCGTCGGCGCCGGCTATACCGGGCTCGCGGCGGCACTGATGCTGGCGCGCGCCGGCCGCAGCGTCGCCGTGCTCGAGGCCGAAAGCGCGGGTTACGGCGCGAGCTCGCGCAATGCCGGCTTCATCGGACGAACCTTCAAGAAGAGCTTCGGCGCGCTGGTCGAATCCGACGGCGCCAACTATGCGGTCGCGGTCTATCGCGAGCTGCAGTCCGCCTTCGACACGGTCGTGACGCTGATCGAAGAGGAAGGCATCGAGTGCGGCTGGCGGCGCTGCGGCCGTTACATCGCCGCCGCCTCGCCGAAGCACTACGATTCGATCGCCCAGGCGCTCGAGCTCAAGCATCGTTACCTCGGCGATGAGTTCGAGATGGTGCCGGCCGCCGAGCAGCATCGCGAAATCGGCTCCGATACCTATTGCGGCGGCGCCGTCGTACCCGATCTCGGCTCGCTGCATCCCGGCCTCTATCACGCGGGCCTGCTGCGGCTTGCGCGCGAATCGGGCGCGCGCATCGTGACCGGCACGCGCGTCAACGGCATCCGGCGCGAGACGCGCGGCTTCGGCGTTTCGACCGGCCGCGGTATCGTGTTCGCGCGCCATGTGCTGATCGCCACCAACGGCTACACGACCGGGACGACGCCGTGGCTCAACCGCCGGCTGGTGCCGTTCCGCGGCTACATGGTGGCGACCGAAAAGCTGCCGCCCGAGCAGCTCGACAGGCTGCTGCCGCGCGACCGCACGATCCACGACTGGCACAACAACCTCAATTTCATGCGGCGCTCGCCCGACGGCACGCGCATGCTGATGGGCGGGCTGACCGGCAGCGCCGAGAAGGATCCCGCGCGCATGGCACGCCGGCTGCACCGCCGCTACACCGCGCTGTTTCCCGATCTCGCGGCGATCCGTCTCTCGCATTCCTGGAGCGGCTATTGCGCCGGCACGTTCGATTTCTGGCCGCATCTCGGCGAGCACGAGGGTGTGCTCTACGCGCTCGGCTACTGCTATGCGGGCGTGCCGATGGGCACCTATCTCGGCCGGAAAGCGGCGCTCCGCATCATGGGCGAACGCGACGCCGAGACGATCTTCGCCGACCGCCCGTTCCCGACCGTGCCGTTCTATCGCGGCGGGGGCTGGTTCATGCCGGCGGTGATGAAATGGTACGACTGGCAGGACCGGCGCAGCCGCTGAGGCCGCCCGCCGGCCCGGCGTTGCGCCCGCAAGCGGCCGTGCTATAACGCTTTTTCGTTCAGACGGGAGAGCAAGAGACGGCCCGCCTTGGCTAAACGTCCCAATGTTCTGATTCTCAACGGCCCGAACCTGAACCTGCTCGGCACCCGCGAGCCGGGCATCTACGGCCGCGCCACCCTCAAGGACATCGAGGCCGACTGCCGCAAGCACGGCGAGGCGCACGGTCTTGCGATCGACTTCCGGCAGACCAACCGCGAAGACGAGCTGATCGGCTGGGTGCAGCAGGCGCGCGGCAGCGCCAACGGCATCGTCATCAATCCCGCGGGCTACGGACATACTTCGGTCGCCCTGCTCGATGCGCTGCTTGCCGTCGGACTGCCGGTCATTGAAGTGCATCTCTCGAACATCTTCGCGCGCGAGGAGTTCCGGCATCGCTCCTACGTCAGCCGGGCGGCGCGCGGCGTGATCTGCGGACTCGGTCCGCAGGGTTACCGGCTTGCCCTCACCTCGATGGCGGAGCTCCTGAAGTCGGAGACGGAAACCTGATGGGCGATTTCGGCATCGACGACGAACTCGTGCGTCGGCTCGCAAAGTTGCTGGAAGAAACCGGCCTCAACGAGATCGAGTACGAGCGCGACGGCGAGCGCATCCGCGTCAATCGCGGCGGCGGTGCAACCGTCGTCGGCGCACCGGCCGTCGTTCATGCGGCACCCGTCGGCGTACCGGCCGTCGCGCAGCCGGACGGTCCGCCGCAGGGCGCCGTGCTCTCGCCGATGGTCGGCACCGCCTATCTTTCGTCCGAACCGGGCGGCAAGCCGCTCGTCGCCGTCGGCGACCGCGTCGCGCAGGGCCAGACGCTGCTCATCATCGAGGCCATGAAGGTGATGAATCCGATCCCGGCGCCGCATTCGGGCACCGTCAAGCAGATCCTCGCCGCCGACGGCCGCCCGGTCGAGTACGGCGAGGTGCTGCTGGTGATCGACTAGATCGCGCCCGCGGCCCGGCGATGTTCGAAAAGATCCTGATTGCGAACCGCGGCGAGATCGCGCTCAGGGTCCATCGCGCCTGTCGCGAGATGGGCATCCGCACCGTCGCCGTCCATTCGACCGCCGATTCCGACGCCATGCATGTGCGGCTTGCCGACGAGGCGGTCTGCATCGGTCCGCCGCCCTCGCGCGAAAGCTACCTCAACATTCCGGCGATCATCTCGGCCGCCACCATCGCCGGCGCCGATGCGATCCATCCCGGCATCGGGTTCCTTTCCGAGAATGCGCGCTTCGCCGCCATGGTCGAGGAGCACGGGCTTACTTTCATCGGGCCGACCCCCGAGCAGATTGCGCTGATGGGCGACAAGGTTGCCGCCAAGGACGCCGCGCGCCGGCTCGGGATCCCGGTCGTACCCGGCTCCGACGGTGCGCTCGGCAACGACGAGGAAGCCGCGCGCGTCGCGAAAAAGATCGGCTACCCGGTATTGGTCAAGGCGGCGGCGGGCGGCGGCGGCAAGGGCATGAAGGTCGCCGGTTCCGAGGGCGAGCTGGTGCAGTCGCTTGCGCTCGCCCGCAACGAAGCGCGGGCGCATTTCGGCAACGATGCGCTCTACATGGAGAAGTATCTCTCGCACCCGCGCCACATCGAGATCCAGGTGCTGGGCGACGCGCACGGCAACGTCATCCATCTCGGCGAGCGCGACTGTTCGCTGCAGCGCCGGCACCAGAAGATGCTCGAGGAGGCGCCCTCGCCCGCCCTCAACGCGCGCGAACGCGAGAGGATCGGCGCCGTCGCGATCGAGGCGATGCGCAAGTTCGGCTATCGCAGCGCGGGCACGATCGAGTTCCTGTTCCAGGACGGCGAGTTCTATTTCATCGAGATGAACACGCGCCTGCAGATCGAGCACCCGGTTTCCGAGATGATCACCGGCATCGACCTGGTGCGGGAGCAGATCCGCGTTGCGGCCGGCGCGCCGCTGCAGATCGCGCAATCGGACATCAAGTTCAACGGCCACGCGATCGAGTGCCGGATCAATGCCGAGGATCCGGAGACGTTCCGCCCGTCGCCGGGCCGCGTCAGCGATTATCACGCGCCGGGCGGGCTCGGCGTGCGCGTCGATTCCGCGCTCTATTCCGGCTACACGGTGCCCTCGCATTATGACAGCCTGATCGCCAAGCTGATTGTGCACGGCAACAGCCGCAACGAATGCCTGATGCGGCTCCGGCGCGCGCTGGAGGAGTTCGTGATCGGCGGCATCGCCACCACGATCCCGCTGCACCAGCGGCTGATCGCGGCGCCCGATTTCATCAACGGCGACTACGACATTCGCTGGCTGGAGAATTTCGTCGCCATCCGGGAGTAGACGACGCAACCGCGCGCCATGAACCGCCTGACACCGGACATGCTGTTGAGGGCCTATGCCTACGGGATTTTCCCGATGGCGGAAGGGCGCTCGGACCCGGCGGTGCACTGGATCGAACCCGAGCGGCGCGGAATCATCCCGATCGAGACCTTCCACGTGCCGAAACGGCTGCGGCGCACCGTGCGCCAGGGCGTCTACGACGTACGCTGCGACAGCGATTTCGCCGGCGTGATCCGCGGCTGCGCGCTCAGCGTGCCCGGCCGCAAGGACACCTGGATCAACCGCTCCATCGAGAACCTGCACACACGGCTCCACGAGATCGGCTTCGCGCATTCGATCGAGGCCTGGAGGGACGGCGCGCTGGTCGGCGGGCTCTATGGGATCGCGCTCGGCGGCGCGTTTTTCGGCGAGAGCATGTTCAACCGCGCGCGCGACGCCAGCAAGGTGGCGCTCGTTCACCTGGTCGCCCGGCTGCGCTACGGGAACTTCAAGCTGCTCGATGCGCAGTTCGTGACCGAGCATCTCGCGCAGTTCGGCGCCATCGAGATTCCGCGCGACGATTACCGCGAGCGCCTCGCCGCGGCGCTCGGCGTGCCGGCTCAGTTTCCGGTCGAGCTTTCGCTGGCGGCGGTCTCGGCCGAGATGCAGTCGATGACCCAGATGTCGTAGACCGCGTTTTCGAGTGCGGAGAGCGCCGGGCTCGAGGCGAACATCCAGCCCGAAAAGATCGTCTCCGGCGTTTCGTCCGCGCGCTTCTCGGCAATCCGCAGGAATGCCGCGCTCTCGGGCGTCTCCTCGGGCGGGCGCTTGAAGCAGGCATCGGCCGAGATTTCGAGCGCGCCGAACATGACGGTGCCGCCAACCGGCACCTCGATGCGCGAGATGCGCGCGGTCACCTTGTCGAGCCCCTGCAGCACGGCGGTGTCCATGAAATCGGCCTGCGCCGCCGGCGCAGAGAAGACAAGCGCAACCGCACCAACCGCGAGCAGCGCAGCGGCGGAACGACGCGCGTTCATGTCTTGCGGCCGCGATAGGGATTTTCGAGCGACGCCAGCAGGCCGGCGAACGCCTCGCGCACCTGTTTCTCGTCGCATCCCATCAGCACGGCATCCTCGAGCGCGTCCTGCGCCATCTGCCGGATCTCGTCGAGATTCTCGTTCAGCACCTTGAGCTTCTCGACGCAGGAGACCGGCTGGCCGTCGGGCTGGCGCCAGGTCGGGGCCTGCCACGCGACCGGTTTCTTCGACGGCTTCATGGTAAGGCTAGCGGGCGATCTGGGAGAAAATGCGGCGCATCGCCTCGATCCTATCAGCGCGGCCCCGGCGAGGCGAGCCGGGCGGCAAAGCGCAGCCGGACATAGTCGGCATGCCACTGCCCGTCCGCGTTGCGCAGGCTCGGCGCGACGATCTCCGACACCGCTTCCAGCAGCGCCGGGCGTTCGGCCGGCGGCACCGCCCGAAGATAGTTTTCGGCGAAGGTTTCGAGCCAGTCCGCCATCGCCCCCGGCAGCGGCGTCGGCCGCCGGAACCGTTCGATCCGCCCGACCGCGAACCCGCCCTGCTCGAGACGCGTCGCATACTCGGCCTCGTCCGGGAAGTACCAGGGGTTCAGCGCTTCGGCGTCGATGCGGCGCACGGAAAGCGCCAGCCGCAGGCCGGCGCGGATCGCCGCCACATTGTCCCTGCCGCCGAACTCGCCGACGAAGCGTCCGCCCGGCTTGAGCGCGCGCGCCACGCCTTCGATGACGCGCTCGGGCCGCTTCATCCAGTGCAGCGCGGCGTTCGAGAAGACGCCGTCGAACTCGTTCCCGAAGTCGAGCGCCTCGCCGTCGGCGACGCGCGCGTCGATGCCGCGTGCCCGCGCCGCCGCAACCTGCTCTTCGCTGTCGTCGACGCCGACCACGATGGCGCCGGTCGCCATCAGCTTCTCGGTCAGCGCGCCGTCGCCGCAACCGAGATCGAGAATGCGCTCGCCCGGCTTCGGCGCCAGCCACTCGATCAGCGGTTCGGCCAGCGTCGCGACGAACCCGGCATTGCGCCGGTAGCGTTCGGGATCCCAGTGCTGCGTCGGATCGGAGCCGCCGGACGAAGCAGGCATGGCAGAAGGCGTTATTCGAGCCCGCCGCTCGTGCCGCCGTCTTCGGCGCCGCTGAAGGCGAATCGGCCGAGCAGATCGACAATGTTGATCGAATCCTGCGTGCGCGTAATGGCGGCGCCGGGGTCCAGCATCGTGTCGGAACTGCCGGGCTCGATGCTGAGATAGGCGTCTCCCAGGAGCCCGTCGGCCAGAACCCGCACCGAGCTGTCGGACGGAATCCGAACCGACTGCGAAATGTTGAACCGCACCACCGCGAGGTAGGTTTCCGGATCGAGGCGGCTGTCGAGTACCGAGCCGATCTTGATGCCGCTCATGCGCACTTCGCTGCCGGCCAGTACGCCGTCGATGCGACCGAACTCGGCCTGCAGCTCGTAGCCTTCGACCGCGCCGACCGTCGATTCGCTGAACGCATAGGCGACGAAAGCGACCGCCGCGAGCAGCACGAACGCCCCGATGATCGTTTCAAGTGCCTTGCGTCGCATCGCACGGTCCCCGGATTTGGTCGATGAGTTGTCGCAGGCGCTGGCGATCAGGACGGCGTCCACGGTTCGTAGTCGCCCGTCGCGGCCGCGCGCTGCCCGCCTTTCAGCGGATGTCCCGGCGGCCGGTAAGCGGCCGGGGTGCCCGTCAGGTTCGGCAGATGCTCTTTCTGCCAGGCGCGCCGCACCGGCGCACCCTTCGGCGGCTCCTGCTGCGTACCGTGCAGCCAGCGATGCCATTCCGGCGGCACGTTGCTGGCATCGGGCGCGCCGGCGGCGGCATAGAGTACCCAGCGCCGCTCGGCCCGGCCGAGCAACCGGCTGCGACCGCGGTAGTAGCGATTGCCGAACTGATCCGTCCCTACCGGCTCGCCATGGAGCCACGTGTAGAGGCGCGTCCCGATGCTCATGCCGATTCCAACTTCCCCGCCGGCCGCCGAATTCCCCAACCCGGCGGCCCCTGCCAAACGCGTGCCACTATGGCACCCGGGTCCGGGAGCGTCCAGACGCCCGGCCCGTCGCCGTCTACCGTGCTCTCGCGGCACTGCATAGCCGCTCCGGTGCAGCGCTGGACAGCCGGCGCAAGCATCCCTTAAGACGGGTCGACCCCACCGGCGGCGGCCCCGCAATCGAGGTTCCCCTGAGCGCCAGTTTCGCCGCGACGACCGGCAGCAATGCGTCCGTCCGCGGCCTGACCGCGGTCGTCATGGCGACGCTCTGCTACGGCAGCATCACGACGCTGTCGCGGCTCGTCTTCGACGACGGCGCCACGGCCCTCACGATCGTCGCGCTGCGCAGCGCTCTGTTCGTGCTGGCGATCGGCGCCTATCTCGCCTTCGCGCGCGGCGGCATCGACCTGCCGCGGCGCGCCTGGTACGCGAGCGCGCTTTTCGCGCTGTTCATGGGCGTCTGGGCCTACGGCTATCTCGCCTCGATCGCCTACATTCCCGTCAGCCTCGCCGCCCTGCTCTTTTTCACCTTCCCGCTCCTGGTCGGCCTGTTCGCGGCGATCGTCCGGCAGGAGCGGATGACGATCCTCAAGGGCTTCGCCCTGCTGCTCGCCTTCGCCGGCCTCGCGCTGGCGCTCGGTCCGACCTGGGAGACGCTCGACTGGCGCGGCGTCGCGCTGGTGCTGAGCGCCTCGGCCGTCACCGCAATCGCCTACGTCTTCATCACGCCGGTCTTCCGCGAGCACGATCTCGTCGCGGTCAACTTCCTCGCCAATCTCTGGTTGACGCTCGGCGCGTTTGCCTACGGGCTCGTCGTGCGCGACTTCGCCCTGCCCCACAGCATGGAAGGCCAGTATCTCATGATGACGGTGATCGTCTTCTATATCGCGGCCTTTTCGCTCTGGTCGCTGGCACTGCCGCTGATCGGGTCGGTGCGAACCGCCGGCATGATGAATCTCGAGCCGGTGATCAGCATCGGGCTGGCGGCGCTGATCCTCGGCGAGCGTCTGACGCCCGTGGAGATCGGCGGCGCCGCACTCGTGCTGCTTGCGCTCGTCCTTGTGGCGCGTCCGCCGCGGCCGCGCCGCACGCTCCGCGGTGTCGCGTGACCAGCCTCAGAACCCTGATCCACGCGACCGATCCCTATGAGGGTTTCGATGCCGGCGCCTACGCGACCGATCTGCAGGGCTGGGCCTCGACCGATCCGCTGTTCCGCATCCTGTTCGAAAAGCTGCGCCCGCAACGCGTCGCCGAGGTCGGCGCCTGGAAGGGCGCCTCGGCCATCCACATGGCAAGTCTCGCGCAGGAATTTGCGATCGACTGCGAGATTCTCTGCATCGACACCTGGCTCGGCTCGGTCGAGCATTGGTACGATCGCGAACGGCCGGAATATTTCGGGTCGCTGAACCTGCGGAACGGCTATCCGGCGCTCTACTACACGTTCCTTGCGAACGTGGTCCGGGCGCAACTGACGAACGTCATCACGCCGCTTCCGATCGCCTCGGCAGGGGCCGCCCGGCTGATGGCGGCGCACGGCGTCACCTTCGACCTCATATATATCGATGCCGCGCACGAGTACGACGAGGTCCGGCTGGATGTCGAACTGTTCTGGCCTTTGGTGCGTCCCGGCGGCGTGCTGTTCGGCGACGATTTTACGCAACGGTTTCCCGGCCTGTGCCGTGCGGTCGAGGAGTTCGCCGCCGGTCGCAGCCTGCGACTGCAGACCAATCCGAACTCGCCCAAGTGGCTGATCCAGCGCTGACGCGCCGCGGCCGCGGCGGGCGATTGACTTGCCCTGCCCCTGTGCTAGCGTGCCGGAAAATCGCGGAAATCCGGGGGAAATTGCGATGAGCGGCGGGAACGGCAAGGGCAACGGCGGCAACGGCAAGCCCTGGGGCGTCAATTCCGAGTACGGCAGGCTGCACGACGTGCTGCTCTGCGTGCCGGAAAACTTCAAATGGCTGCCGACCAGCTCGATCTCGAAGGCGACGCTGCGCGATCCGGACAACAAATACGACCTGCAAACCGCCATGCGTCAGCATCGCGAAATGACGTCGGCGTACGAAGAGGCCGGCGTGAAGGTGCATTACATCGTGACCGACCAGGCCCTGCCCTACCAGGTCTATGCACGCGACAGCTCGTTCATGACGCCGTGGGGCGCCGTCGTCACGCAGATGGCGCAATGGTGGCGACGCGGCGAGTACGGGCCGGTGATCGATTTCTACCTGGCGAACGACATTCCGATCTGGAAGAAGGTCACGGCATCGTCGTTCGAGGGCGGCGACTTCGACATTATCGAACCTGGCTGCGTGCTGATCGGATATTGCGGCGAGCGCACGCGCGAGGAAGCGGCGGTTCAGGTCAAGGGCTGGCTCGAGAAGGAAGGCTGGGAGGTTCGCCTCGCGCCGATCGCCGAGCATTATGTCCATATCGACCTGATGGTCTGCATGCTCGCCGACAAGCTGGCGGCGGTCTGCGTCGACACCACCGATCCCAAGATCCTGGCCTGGCTCAAGGCCAAGAAGATCGAGATCGTCGAGGTCGACTATCGCGACACGATGGAGCTCGGCTGCAACGTCATGGCGCTCGGCGACGACAAGGTGATCTCGACCTCGCGCAGCCGGAACCTGAACGAAAAGCTGCGCGCGCGCGGATTCACCGTTTACGACCCCGAGGTGACGATGTTCACCAAGGGCGGCGGCGGCGTGCATTGCATGGCGCAGGCGCTGCGCCGCGAGTTCGTCTGACGGCGGCGGGAATCGCGGGCGGCGATGGCCGATTCATCCGACCGCGCAGGGCTCGAGTTCCGCGGTATCTCGAAGCATTACGGGACCGTGCGCGCGGTCGACAATGTCGACCTGCAAGTGCCGCGCGGCCAGTTCCTGACGCTGCTCGGGCCTTCGGGCTCGGGCAAGACCACCATGCTGATGATGATTGCCGGCTTCATCTCGCCGACAAGCGGGCGGATGCTGCTCGACGGCACCGACATCACCGACCGGCAGCCCGAGAAGCGCAATTTTGGCATGGTGTTCCAGGGCTATGCCCTGTTTCCGCATCTCTCGGTCTTCGACAATGTCGCCTTCCCGCTCAAGGTACGGCGGCTCTCCGGCGACGAGATGCGCGGGCGCGTGAAGAAGGCGCTCGACCTCGTGCAGCTCGGGCCGCTCGCCGACCGCCTGCCGCGCCAGCTTTCGGGCGGCCAGCAGCAGCGCGTCGCGCTCGCCCGTGCGCTGGTCTTCAACCCGGAGATCCTGCTTCTCGATGAGCCGCTGGGCGCGCTCGATCGCAAGCTGCGCCAGGAGGTGCAGATCGAGCTTAAGGAACTGCACCGCCGCGTCCGCACGACTTTCATCTATGTCACGCACGACCAGGAAGAGGCGCTGTCGATGTCGGACCGCATCGCGATCGTGCGCGACGGCAGGTTCGTGCAGATCGGCACGCCCGACGAGCTCTACGAGACGCCGCGCACGCGTTTCGTCGCCGGTTTCCTCGGCGAAAGCAATTTCCTGCGCGGCACGGTCAGGGGCAGCGAGAGCGGCGAGATAAACTACGAAATCGGCGGCGAACAATATCGCCAGCGCGCCAACGGCCGGATACCCCCCGCCGGCGACCCGATCCTGGTGGCGATGCGACCGGAGAAGGTCCGCATCGCCGCGCAGCGACCGACGGGCGCCGCCAACGCGATCGAGGGCACGATCCGCAACTGGAACTATTTCGGCTCGACTTTCCACATGACGATCGTGCATCCCGCGCTCGGCGACATCGTCGTTTCCTGCCCGGCCTGGCGCACGCAGATCATGCCCGAGAACGGCCAGCGCCTGTGGATCGACTGGGACGCCGATGCCGGCGTCGTGGTTGCCGACGACTGACGCCACGCCGATGGCTGCGATCGAAACCCTGCCGGCCCGGCTCTATTGCGATCCCGAAAATTTTGCTGCGGAACGCGAGCGGATTTTCGCGCGCCACTGGATACTGGTGGCGCATGAGGGCCAACTCGCCCGGCCCGGCGACTTCATCACCGCCGCGATCGCCGGCAAGCCGATCTTCGTGCTGCGCGACCGCGACGGCGCGTTGCGCGGTTTCCACAATGTCTGCCGCCATCGCGCCTCGCCGCTGCTGCGGTCGGCGAGCGGCCAGTGCGGCGTGCTGCGCTGTCCCTATCACGGCTGGGTCTACGACCAGACCGGCCGGCTGCGGAAGGCGCCGGGCTTCGAGGCCGACGCGCTCGACCCCGACGGCTGGAGCCTCTGGCCGGTGCGCGTCGAACGCTGGAACGGGCTGGTCTTCGCCTGCCTCGATGCCGATGCCGTGCCGCTCGAGACCTGGCTCGGCGAGATCGTGCCGCTGGCCGCGGAATTTCCGGCGATTGCGGCGCTGCGCTTCGCCGGCGAGACGGTGTGCGAGGCGCCAACCGACTGGAAGGCCTACGGCGACAATAGCTGCGAGGGCTATCACCTTTCGCACGTGCACCACGATTTGAGCGCCGTGCTGGTGAAGGAGAACACGCGGATCGTCCCGGTCGAGGACGGGCAGTTCGTCCGCTTCGACGTCGCATACCGCTCCGCCGACAGCTCGCCGCCCGTGCCCGGCATGTGGATATACAAGTTCCCGGCGACGCTGATGGTTCTGTCGTCGCGCAGCGCGACCATCGACCAGGTGACGCCGCTCGCCGCGGGGCAAATGCGCATCTTCCGCTGGCTCTGGCTCTCGCCCGAGCGCAACGACGGCGAGGCGGCGCTCGGCTTCGCCGACCAGGTGCTGCGCGAGGACATGCAGATCAGCGATCTCGTGCAGCGCAACCTCGCCACCGGCATCTACGAGCGCGGCATCCTCTCCGAGGCGCGCGAGCCCGGCACGATCGCCTTCCAGCGCTGGTACCGCGAGGCGATGGCGGCCTGACGACCGCGTGCGCTGCTCAGCCCGCTGCCGCCGGCGCATCGGGTGGTCGCGCATTCGCACGAAGATCGCGCGCGGCATGGACTAGGATCACGACAAGTACGATGGCACCCCCGACCATGGTGGTTGCCGGCGGCAATTCGGCCAGCACCAGCCAAGCCAGCACCGGAGCGAGTGGCGCTTCAAAGGTTCCGAGAAATCCGGCTTCGGCAGCGGGAATCAGACGCGTCCCTTCCGTCAGCAGGATCGCAGCCAGGGCGAAGGCGACGCCGAACGCCGCCAGCCAGGCCAAGTCCCGCAGCGATACACCCAAGGGGTCGCCGAACAGCCAGCCCGCGGCGAAAAGCTGCAGCGAGGACACAGCCAGGGCCGAAACCACTGCGCCGGTCCGAAAGACACGGATCAGCACCATGTAAGCCGCCATGCCGACCGTCATGACGACCGCGAGCAGATCGCCCGCCAGGTGGCCCTGCCCGATTCCACCCCACAGCATGACCGCCACGCCGATGAGCGCACCGACAGCGGCCAACATCGTGGATAAACGTACCCGTTCGCGCAGCAACAGCCAACCCAGTGCCGCCGCTGCAAACGGTACCGTCGCATAGATCAACGAGACATTGGCCACGTATGTCAGTTTGAACGAGGCGATGAAAGCGATTGAGCACAAGCTGCCGAATGTGGCGAGGAACCAGCCCCGCCAACCCAGAGAAAGGACCGCTCCGATCCGGTGCGCCGGATCGCGTGCGATTACGTACGCGGCAATTAGCGGGGCGCCGAAAAAGCCTCGCCAGCAGGTCACCGTCCAGGCATCGGCGTCGACGATCCTTGTGAGGACGCCGGCGACGCTGAAGGCCACCGCCGATGCGAGCACCAGCAGAATGCCCAAAGCATGCGCCCTGTCGATACCGCCGCCGATCATGAAATTTGCCGCCGCCGCTCAAGCCTTGCCGGCAAGGATGCTGGAGCCGCCCGCTCTTGTCGCGCCTTGATACTACGCTTAACATCGAACTATGGATGCAGAACCCTCGATGGCCACAATCGGTGCTCTGGTGGGTGTGCCGGCTCGCGCGAGCATTCTGAGCGCGCTGTTCGATGGCCGGGCGCTGACGGCCACCGAGTTGGCCTGCGCGGCGGGTGTATCGCCCCAGACGACCAGCAGCCACCTCGCCAAGCTCGTTGCGGCCCGTTTCCTGCTCGTCGAAAAGCATGGACGGCATCGCTACTTCCGGCTCGCCAGCGCTGAGATCGCCGAGGCGCTCGAACCACTGTCGACGCTCGCCCCAAAGCCCGTTCCCGTTCGCGGCCGTTCCCCCGAATTGGCCCGGTTACGCGAAGCCCGGATGTGTTACGACCATTTGGCCGGTCGTCTCGGTGTCGCCATCGCCGACGCACTGCTGCGACAGCGCATGATCGAGATGACCGGGCGCGATTTCCGGGTGATGCGTGCCGGTGCAATCCTTTGCAGGAAGCTCGATATAGATCTGAACCTGCTGCAAGCTGAGCGACGAGTCTTCGCTCGCCAATGTCTCGACTGGAGCGAACGGCGGCCGCACATGTCCGGTGCGCTCGGAGCCGCATTGGCCCACGCGTTTCAGGCACAAGGTTGGATTGCACGCCCTCGGAGAGGCCGCGTCGTCTATGTCAGCGACACCGGGCGTCGCGCCTTCGCCCGCTTGTTTCGGTTCGATTGGACCGGGGCATCAGGATCCTGACCCGATTGCAAGGCGCGTTTCAATGGTCTGCCGGCGATGTCTGCTGGTGGAACGCCATCTTCCAGCCGCCGACGCGCTCGACATAGAGGCTGTTGACCAACGCCCGGTAGCGGGTGCCGTGGTTGCGCCGCGCATTCGCCTGGTAGGTCAGGATCGCCGTGCCGCGATCGGGCCGGTGTGCGGCCTTCGCATCCGGCGCGACATCTAGCCAGCGCGGCATCTGCGCAACCGAGGCCGCCACCTCCTCGCGCGTCTTCAAACCCGCCAGCTCCGGAATCACGACGAGACGCTGCTCGTCGAGATTTTCACGATAGAAATCGGCGCCCTCGATCCAGAATTTCCGCTCGAGCGCCAGCAGTTCGTCGTCGAGCGACATCGTATCCGTTCCGTCCAGTTTCCCTGCGGTCGCGGTTGCGCCCGCAAACGGAGCAACCATCGGTGGCGTCGATGGTTCCCGGGACCGTCGATGAGGCCGCATCGGTCCCGCGGCGTCAGTCCGCCATCGCGACGATCTCGATCTCGATCATCATACCGTCATAGGCGAGCGCGGGCAGCGGAACGCCGGTCGAGGTCGGTCCCGGTTCGGTGAACGAGCCGGAGCGGATCGAGAGATTGGCATGGAGCTGATCGGCCGAGGCGCCGCCCTGATAGTAGGCCGTGACCTTGACGGAATCGTCGAGCCGCAGGCCGAGCGCCTCGAGCGCGCGGCGGATCATCTCCATGCTGATCTTGGTCTGCGCGACGAGGTTGCCCGGCTCCATCACGACGCCCTGCGGCGTCAGCGCCACCTGGCCGCCGAGGAAGATCATGTTCCCGCAGCGAACGCCGTGCTTGTACGGCAGGTGGATCGGCCAGTCCCAGTGCCCGTCCGGCCAGACATGCGTCTTGGCAAGCCGCGCACCGTCGCTGCCGCGCATCGCGATCGCGTCGCTGCGGATCGCGTGACCCTTGCGCCAGTGACGCGGCAGCGGAATACCCGTCGCGGCCGGACCTGGCTCGCGAAAATAGGCGGCGCGCACCCGCGCGGCACCGGCCCAGTCCTCGAAATGGCCCTCGCCCCGGTACCAGTTCTTGATCTTCACGACGTCGCCGAAATCGGCGCCGAGCCGGCCGAGCACCAGCGCGATCCGGTCCATCACGCCGGTCATCTGCCCGATGATGTCGCCGGGATGTTCGAGGCGACCCTGCGCATCGAGCGGATCCTGTCCGCCGACGAAGATCATGTCGCCGCATTTGAGCCCGTGGCTGAACGGCGCGGGCAGTTTTGCGAGCCCCGACGGATCGGCGACGATCTTCGGCATCGCCGTGCCGTCGCGGCCGCGCATCGCGACCGCCTCGATCTCGACCAGCATGCCCCGATAGGCGAGCGCCGGCAGCGGCACCGCGGAGACCGCCGGGCCGGCGCCCGGCGGCAGGGCCTTCGCCATCCGGCCCAGCAGCGCCGCCTCGTCGACCCCGCCGTCGCTTACATAGTAGGCGACCAGCTTCACCAGATCGCCCATGCCCGCGCCGAACTCGGCCAGCACCTTGCTTATGTTGGCCATGACCGCATCGGTCTGGCGCTCGAGATCGCCGGCATGGAGCACCCGCCCCTGCGGGTCGAGATCGACCTGCCCGCCGAGAAAGATCATCGGGCCCGCCTTGAGCCCGTGCTTGTGCGAGAGGTGGATCGGCCAGTCCCAGTGACCGGCCGGCCAAGCATGATCGAAATTCATTCTGAACTCCCCCGGAACCCTGGCGCCCGGCCCCGTCGGCCAATGGCGCGACTTTCGTGCCGATGCTAGCATTCGCGCCGGCGGCGGGGCGACCGTCCCGACCGCCACAGCGAACCAAAAGCGACAATGCTCCACGGGGAGGACAAACCGAGATGACTCCAAATCAGAGATTCCTTCAGGACTGCGCGGAGATCGCGGCCGAGAAATTCAACAAGCGCCGTATCGACCGCCGCCAGTTCGTCAGGGCGACCGCCGCGCTCGGCCTGATCCCGGTCATGAAGGCCGGCAAGGCCTATGCCGCACCGCCCGCGCAGCTCGTCCATGCGAACTGGGGCGGCGACGGCGCGACCTGCACCAGCGACATCTACGGCGCGAGCTTCACGGCCGAGACCGGCGTTCCGGTCGTCGTCGACGGTTCGGGCCCGTTCGAAGGCACGATCAAGCAGATGGTCGAGACCAACTCGACGATCTGGGATTGCTGCGATTCGGACATCTTCACCGGGCTGCGCCTCGGCCGCGCCAACCTCCTGACGGCCATCGACTATTCGATCGTCGACAGGGACAAGATCCTGGCGCCGTTTACCTACGATTATGTCGTGCTTGGCTACTGGTACAGCTATGCGCTGACCTACGACACGACCAAGGTCGACGGTGTGCCGACTTGGGCCGACTTCTTCGACGTCGAGAAGTACGATGGCAAGCGCACGATGTGGAAGTGGATGAACGGTGCGGTCGAGGGAGCCCTGCTCGCCGACGGCGTGCCGATGGACGAGGTCTATCCGCTCGACATGGATCGTGCGATGGAGAAGATCCTGAGCATCGAGGATTACGTGATCTATTGGGGTTCGGGCGCGGAAAGCCAGACCATGTTCCTCGACGAGGAAGTCATCATGGGCAACATATGGCAGACGCGTGCGACCGTTATCGAGCGTGACACAAACGGCCGCTGCACCTGGTCGTGGGACCAGGCGATCGCCTATCCGGCGGGCTGGGTGATTCCGGGCAACAACCCGGCGGGCGCCGAATGGGGCAACCGCTGGGTCGCGCACCTGCAGGATCCCGAGCTGCAGATCCGGGTCATGGACTGCTACGGCCAGGGACCGGCCAATCCGGCGGCGCTCGACCTGATGACGCCGGAACAGCGCCGGCTGCATCCGGCCGCTCCGGAGAACCTCGAAGTCCAGTTGATTGCCGACTCCGAATACTGGGCAAACAACTACGACGACGTCCTCAACATGTTCCTCGACAACATCTCCGCCTAGAGGAACTGTTCGACAATGGCGGTTGCCAGCGCCAGCATGGGCGGTGAACAGTCACGGCTGCGGATAAATCCGTATCTCGTGCTGGTTCTGCCCCTGCTGGCGCTGCTGCTCTTTCTTTATGTCTGGCCGATGTTCCAGGTGTTCTGGATCAGCGTCAGCGATCCCGAACTCGGCCTGCAGAACTACGCAAAACTGATCGAAAGCCGCGGCATCCAGAAGATGCTGTGGACGACCTTCCGCGTCTGCCTCGTAACAACCGCGCTGGCGCTGTTCTTCGGCTATGTCATCTCGTATGCGATGGCGCATGTCTCCGACCGTCATCGCACCTGGATGCTGCTGTTCATTCTGGTCCCGTTCTGGGTCTCGGTACTGGCGCGCGCCTTTTCCTGGCTCATGCTGCTGCACGACAACGGCATCGTGAACGACCTGTTGCAGGCTTGGGGCCTGACGACCGAACCGGTACAACTCGTGCGCAACCAGATCGGCGTCTATATCGGGATGGTTCACTACATGATCCCGTACGCCGTGCTGCCGCTCTATGCCGGCATGCGCGCGATCGACCCCCGGGTCGTGACGGCCGCGCGGGGCCTCGGCGCCGGTCCGTTCGAGGCGTTCTGGCGGGTTTTCCTGCCGCTCAGCCTGCCCGGCGTGATCGGCGCCGGCGTGCTGGTGTTCATCCTGACGCTCGGATTCTTCGTCACGCCGGCCATTCTTGGCGGCGGCAAGACCATCATGGTGGCCGAGTATGTCAGCGTGCAGATTCTCCAGACGATCCGTTGGGGCATCGGCGCGATGCTGGCGGTAACCCTGCTGTTTATCGTCCTCGCGCTGCTCGCCGTCATGAGTCGCGTCGTCGACCTGCGCACGCTCTTCGGGGCGAAGTAGCCATGCGCAGCGAACGGTACGGCTGGCGCTTCATCCTCGTCCTGATCCTCGCCTGGACGGTCCTGATCTATCTCTTCCTGCCGATCTTCATCGCGGCGCCGATCTCGCTGAACCCCGACCGCTACCTGCTGATGCCGCGCGGCGAATACTCGCTGCGGCACTACGAGACGCTGTTCACCAGCCCGAAATGGCTGAGTTCGATCTGGCAGAGCCTGGTGATCGCGGTCTCGGCGACCGCCATCGCGGCGGTCACCGGTTCGCTGGCGGCGGTCGGCATCTGGCGACTTGCCTCGCGGCTCGGCGAGACGCTGCGCGCCTTCATCCTGCTGCCGATGATCGTGCCCTCGATCGTTTCGGGGCTGGTCTTCTTCCGGATCTTCGTCGATCTCGGGCTGCTCGATTCGATACCCGGCGTCATCCTCGCGCACGCCGTGCTGGCGTCGCCCTACGTGGTGATTACCGTCTCGACGTCGCTCGCCGGGTTCGATCTCAAGCTCGAGCAGGCCGCGCGGAATCTCGGCGCCTCGATGCGGCAGACGATTCGCCTGGTGATTCTGCCCAACATCATGCCCGGCGTGCTCTCGGGCGCGGTCTTCGCGTTTATCCTCTCCTGGGACGAGATCGTGGTGACGCTGTTCATCTCGAAGCTCAACGTCTTCACCGTGCCGCGGCGCATGTGGGACGGCATCCGCGAGCAGGCCGACCCGACGATCGCGGCCTGCGCCACGACGCTGATCCTGCTGACCTTCGCGACGATCCTGATGTACCTGATCTTCCAGCGCGCGAACGCCCGCAAGGCGAGGCCGGCGTAAGCCGCCGGCTCGGATCGGCGCCGGCCATGGGTGCCGCGCGCGAATCGGTTACAATCGGCGCCATGAACGCCGCCTTCGCCAAGACCGCGCTCACGACCGCCGGCGTCTATATCGCCGCCGCCTTCAGCGAGATCGCCGGCTCCTTCGCCTTCTGGGCCTGGATAAGACTCGGCAAGCCGATCTGGTGGCTGCTGCCGGGCCTCGCCGCGCTGGCGCTCTTCGCCTGGCTGCTGACGCTTGCGCCGACCGAGGCGGCCGGCCGCGCCTATGCCGCCTATGGCGGGGTCTATATCGGCGCCTCGTTGGTATGGCTCTGGGCGATCGAGGGGGTGCGGCCGGACCGCTGGGACCTGACCGGAGCCGCGATCTGTCTCGCCGGCGCCGCCCTCATCCTGTTCGGTCCGCGCACCGCCTGAACCGCCTCCGCCGGGCGATCACATTTTCGATTTTGCACTGCAAGAAACCGTCCCCAGCGACTCTGGGGAAAACCCGAAAAATGTCACGCCACACCGGTCGGACGCGGCCCTAGCCTTTGGTCGAGCCTCGATATTGCGTTGCACACAAGATATAGGGGCTCGACATAAATACATCACAGAATGTTGTTGCAAACGGTCACGGCGGGAGACAACATATAGTCCTCGGCGGGTGGGGGGACCACCACATACTGTAACCCTTTCAGCGCCCTGGATGGTGTTCTTCGAGCGTTGTCGAAACCATCGGGGTGTTTTTCGTCCCCGAACCGCCGGCTACGGGCTGGGGAGCCTGAGGCTGCCATGTCGCTGACGCTTGCGATTCCCGGCTGGGATCTTGCGCTGGAAGGGCCCGCGCCGCTTGCGCAGCCCGCGCTGCCGATCGTGCCGGGCGTCTACGTCGTGCTGACGCCGATGATCGCGGCGCTCGGCAAGTATCGTTTGCTCTACGCGGACGAGACCGAGAACCTTGCCGACCGTGTCACGGGCGGGCACGAAAGCCACGCATCCTGGGTTGCCGAAGCGGGCGCCGCCGAAAAACTCACGGTCGCGTGGCTGACGGCGCCGATGCTGACCTCGCGCGAGCGGCAGTTCATCGTGCGCGCGGTCATCGACCGATTCGATCCGCCCTGCAACCGCCGCGAGGCGAAGGCGCGCTGGATGGCGCAGCCGCTGCGAGCCGGCTGGCGCAAGGCCGGCTGAGGAGCGGACCGACCATGGAATTCAGGACGACTCTCCACGACGAGGTTGCCGTCGAACCAGCGCCGCGCTTCGTGCGGCAGCCGGGACGGTCGCGCTCCGATCGGGATCCGAAGAAAGGTTGACGTGTTTTGCCGACACGCCGTGCGCAAGCGCGGTGTCGGCAGGCGGATTCATACGCCCTGTATTGTGACCGTTCTGCTGCGGTAAAGCGGCGGAACGATTGCGTTTGTTCATCCGTTACTTTGAAATCGTCAAATAGAGACCCACTACAAATAGATTTTTATTGACCTCCCGGTACAGCTGCGCGACCTTAATCGCCAGATGTTGGGCCTACGGAGGGAAGGGCCACAACATCTGGAATCACTGATCGGCGCAGGGAATCAGGGGGAACGGACATGCGCATTGCTCGTCGATTCACGGAAGCCAACAAGAGCCCGTACGAAGGCATCGAGTTCCGTCGCACGAGCAGCGAGATCCGGAATCCCGATGGTTCCGTCGTCTTCCAGGCGAAGAATATCGAAGTGCCGGCGAGCTGGTCGCAGGTCGCGTGCGACGTGCTGGCGCAGAAATATTTCCGCAAGGCCGGCGTGCCGGCGCGCCTGGTTCCCGTCGTCGAGAGCGACGTGCCGGAATGGCTGTGGCGTCATGAACCCGATCGCGAGGCGCTGAAGAACCTACCCGCCGAACAGCGCAATGTCGGCGAAACCAGCGGTCGCCAGGTCTTCGACCGGCTCGCCGGCACCTGGACCTATTGGGGCTGGAAGGGCGGCTATTTCGATTCCGAGAACGATGCCCGCGCCTATTACGACGAGATGCGCTGGATGCTGGCGGCCCAGATGGGCGCGCCCAACTCGCCGCAATGGTTCAACACCGGGCTGCACTGGGCCTACGGCATCGACGGTCCCAGCCAGGGCCACTACTACGTCGATTACCGGACCGGCGAACTCGTCACCTCGGCCTCGGCCTACGAACATCCGCAGCCGCACGCCTGCTTCATCCAGTCGGTCTCCGACGATCTCGTCAACGAGGGCGGGATCATGGATCTCTGGGTGCGCGAGGCGCGGCTCTTCAAGTACGGCTCCGGCACCGGCTCGAACTTCTCGCGGCTGCGCGGCGAAGGCGAACGGCTCTCCGGCGGCGGCAAATCGTCGGGCCTGATGAGCTTCCTCAAGATCGGCGACCGCGCGGCGGGCGCGATCAAGTCGGGCGGCACCACGCGGCGCGCGGCCAAGATGGTCGTGGTCGACGTCGACCATCCCGACATCGAGACCTATATCGACTGGAAGGTGATCGAGGAGCAGAAGGTCGCGGCGCTCGTCGCCGGATCGCGTCTCGCCGACAAGCATCTCAACGCCATCATGCAGGCGGCGAACGACGGCGAGGGCAAGGAGCGGTTCGACCCGAAGGCGAACCCGGCCCTCAAGAAGGCGATCAAGGCCGCGCGCGCGGTGCTGATCCCCGACAATTACATCCAGCGCGTCATCCAGTTCGCGCAGCAGGGCTACAGCGCGATCGAGTTCCGCACGTACGACACCGACTGGGATTCGGACGCCTATCTGACGGTTTCCGGCCAGAACTCGAACAACTCCGTGCGCGTGACCAACGAGTTCATCGCGCGCGTGCTCGAGAACGGCGACTGGAACCTGATGCGCCGCACCGACGGCAAGATCGCCAAGACGGTCAGGGCGCGCGAGCTCTGGGAGCGCATCGGGCATGCCGCCTGGGCCTGCGCCGATCCCGGCATTCAGTTCGACACCACCGTCAACGACTGGCACACCTGCCCCGAGAGCGGTCGGATCAATGCGTCCAACCCGTGCTCGGAATACATGTTCCTCGACGACACGGCGTGCAATCTCGCCTCGCTCAACCTCATGACGTTCCGGCGCGAGAACGGCTCGTTCGATGTCGAGGCGTTCGAGCATGCGGTCCGGCTGTGGACCGTCGCGCTCGAGATCTCGGTCCTGATGGCGCAGTTCCCCTCGCGGGAAATCGCGCAGCTCTCCTACGAGTACCGCACACTCGGTCTGGGCTACGCGAATATCGGCGGCCTGCTGATGTCGATCGGACTCCCCTACGACAGCGACGCCGCCCGCGCCCTTGCCGGCGCCATCACCGCCGTCATGACCGGGATCTCGTACGCGACCTCGGCCGAGATGGCGGAAGAGCTCGGCACCTTCCCGGGCTACGAGAAGAACCGCGATTCCATGCTGCGCGTGATCCGCAACCACACCCGCGCGGCGCACGGCGACACCGGCGGCTACGAGGATCTCGCGATCCCGCCGGTCGCGCTCGATCGCGCCAACTGCCCCGACAAGGCGCTGGTGCAGGCAGCGGCCCGCGCCTGGGACCGGGCGCTCGAGCTGGGCGAGAAGCACGGCTATCGCAACGCGCAGGCGACCGTGATCGCGCCGACCGGCACGATCGGCCTGGTGATGGATTGCGACACGACCGGCATCGAGCCCGACTTCGCGCTGGTGAAGTTCAAGAAGCTCGCGGGCGGCGGCTATTTCAAGATCATCAACCGGATGGTGCCGCAGGCCCTCAAGACGCTCGGCTATCCGGAAGACCGGATCGAGGCGATGATCCGCTACGCGGTCGGCCACGGCACGCTCGCCGATGCGCCGGGCATCGACCATGCCGCGCTGCGCAACCGCGGCTTCAACGACGCCGCCATCGACGCGATCGAGAACGCGCTCGCCAGCGCCTTCGACGTCCGTTTCGCCTTCAACAAGTGGACGCTCGGCGAAGAATTCTGCAGCGCAACGCTCGGCCTTTCCGACGAGGAGATGTCGGTCGCCGGCTTCGACATGCTGGCCGAGCTCGGCTTCTCCAAGAAGCAGATCGAGGCCGCGAACACCTATTGCTGTGGGGCGATGACGCTCGAGGGCGCACCGCACCTCAAGGCCGAGCATCTGCCGGTCTTCGACTGCGCCAATGCCTGCGGCCGGATCGGTACGCGCGCGCTCTCAGTCGAGAGCCACATCCGCATGATGGCGGCGGCGCAGCCGTTTATCTCGGGCGCGATCTCGAAGACGATCAACATGCCGAACGCCGCCTCGGTCGAGGATTGCAAGGCCGCCTACCTGATGTCGTGGCGGCTCGGCCTCAAGGCCAATGCGCTCTATCGCGACGGTTCCAAGCTCTCCCAGCCGCTGGCGGCCAATTTCTTCGGCGAGACAGAAGCCGAGGAAGACGCGGTCGAAGCGTTGCTCGAGGCGCCCAAGCCCGAGCAGGTGCAGCAGGTCACGACCCGCATCGTCGAGCGCGTGATCGAGAAGATCGTCAGCCAGCGCCGCCGCCTGCCCGGCCGCCGCAAGGGTTATACGCAGAAGGCCATCGTCGGCGGGCACAAGGTCTATCTGCGCACCGGCGAGTACGAGGACGGCAAGCTCGGCGAGATCTTCATCGACATGCACAAGGAAGGCGCCGCCTTCCGGAGCCTGATGAACAATTTCGCGATCGCGGTCTCGATCGGACTGCAGTACGGCGTGCCGCTCGAGGAGTATGTCGAGGCCTTCACCTTCACGCGCTTCGAGCCCTCCGGCATTGTCGAGGGCAACGACGCGATCAAGATGGCGACCTCGCTGCTTGACTACATCTTCCGCGAGGTGGCGGTCTCCTATCTCGGCCGCAACGACCTCGCGCACGTTCAGCCGGGCGACCTCTTGCCGGATGCGACCGGCAACGGCGCCGAGGAAGGCGAATTGCCCGACACGCTGGAAAGCGCCCGCACGCTCGACGTGGTCGCCAAGCTCGCCAGCACCGGTTATGTGCGCAGCGCCAATCTGGTGGTCTACCAGGGCGGTCGCAACGGTCACGCTGCAGCGACGGCCGCTGCAGCGGTTACGCAGGCGGCCGCCGCCCCGGCGAGCGCCGCCGCATCCGCAGCATCGTCAGCAGCATCCGCGGCCATGCTGGCCGCATCCGGGCTCGTTGGCAGCAGCTCCGCCGAAGCGGTTGCCGTCGGGGCCGCCGTTGTGCAGGCCGTCGATGGCCGCATGGAGAAGATTCGCGAGGCGAAACTCCGCGGCTACGAGGGGGACGCCTGTGGCGACTGCGGCAACTTCACCCTGGTCCGCAACGGCACGTGCATGAAGTGCACGACCTGCGGATCGACGTCCGGCTGCTCGTGACGGCGCCTCGTGTCGTCGCGCCAGCCAGTTGTGACTGTGGTCTGAGTTCTCCCTGTGCAAAACTTCCGGGCGCCCGCGGCGGCGGCGCCCGGGATTTTCAGGAATGAACGACACTTGTTCTTATTTTGTTCTTAGTGTAGCTTAGCCGTAGATCAAAAGAACATCAACCTGGGGTTGTACGATGTCGGCGCGGCTGAGGCTTCTAAGAGACGATTATGAAATCCAAGTGCTGCAAGTCGACCGGTCCGCGCATATGGCCTGCACTGACAACCTCGAATTCATGCGCCCATTGCGGTCGGGTAGCGCAAAGCTGATTGTGACTTCGCCGCCATACAATATCGGCAAATCTTATGAACGGCGCGCTACCCTTGATGCGTATGTGCAGCAGCAATCTCAGGTAATCTCCGAGTGCGTCAGACTACTGCACCCCAAGGGATCTCTGTGTTGGCAAGTCGGCAATCATGTGCGTGATGGTGAGATTTTTCCTTTGGATATCGTTCTCTATGACATCTTTGCCAAAACTCATGGCCTGAAATTGCGAAACCGGATCGTCTGGCATTTCGAGCATGGGCTACATTGCAAGAATCGATTTTCTGGCCGCTATGAGACCATCATGTGGTTTACCAAAGGTGATGACTATACCTATAACCTCGATGCCGTACGTATTCCGTCGAAGTATCCCGGTAAAAAATATTTCAAGGGCCCAAAGATGGGCGAACTTTCCGGGAATCCGCTTGGCAAGAATCCCGGCGACGTCTGGATCTTTCCTAATGTGAAAAACAACCACGTCGAAAAGACCGAGCACCCGTGTCAGTTTCCGGTTGAATTGGTAGAGCGATTGGTTTTGTCGATGACCAATCGCGGCGACAGCGTGCTTGATCCCTATCTTGGCGTGGGGACAACGGTTGTTGCTGCGCTTAAGCACAATCGCATTGGACTGGGCTGTGATGTCGAGCAACGCTACATCGATGTTGCCTGGGAACGAGTTCGGCTGCTGCGAGCAGGCAAACTGAAAACCAGGCCAATGGATCGACCGGTCTACGATCCGAAACTTCCATACGGCGGCCATCGGTGAGAATTGTTACGCACTATTCACATCTGAATGGCCTGGAGTTTCTTCAGGTTCACCACAAGGGTCTCTGGAAGCAAATTCAAGATGTGATTAGCAATTGCGACGCGGCTGCCTGCCGTACCAAAGTGTCTAAAGAGGTTCGAACCAGGAACAAATTGCTATACTCCCCCATCGCCATGAACACGGCGATGCGTACCGGGTTTCGCAAGCATGGTTGGAATGAGAGCCGCACATCCTATTGGGTGACATCTGATGCGCGACTTATCCGAAGAACCATGCATATGAAGCCGGAGGAACAAAAGTCCGAAATCGAGGACGCCGGGCTCCATCCCATTTTCTCTTACAATCAGACCGATTTCGTGAAGGAGCGCGTTGCTGTCGAAGTTCAATTCGGCAAGTACGCCTTCGTTGCCTATGACTTGTTCGTAAAGCATATGGCGTTCTACGTGGGCGACATGATCGATGTCGGCGTGGAGATCCTGCCGATGAAGGAACTCCAACAGCAGATGTCATCGGGCGTCGCCTACTACGAAGGCGAACTCTACAATCTCATTCGTGAGGGCCGTGGCGTTCCCGCCGTGCCTTTGATCCTGATCGGCGTCGCACCCTGAGTCAGCGTTTCTCCGCTCTTGGATCGGCCGCCGCCACCCGATGGCCTGCACAACGGCGGCCCCGACCAGAGGTAAAGCGAACGCAGCGCACCGCATGGAGAAGATTCGCGAGGCGAAACTCCGCGGCTACGAGGGGGACGCCTGCAGCGACTGCGACAACTTCACTCTGGTCCGCAACGGCACGTGCTTGAAGTGCACGACCTGCGGATCGACGTCCGGCTGCTCGTGACGGCGCCTCGTGTCGTCGCGCCGGCCATCTGTGACTGTGGTCTGAGTTCTCCCTGTGCAAAACTTCCGGGCGCCCGCGGCGGCGGCGCCCGGGATTTTTCTGCCCCGCGCTTGCCTGCTTAGCCGTGCAAGGCGGCGCCGGTAAGATTGCAGCGGTGTGACGGGCGCGGGGGCGTGTCATCGTGGGGAGCAATCTCGACCGGTATGAGATGTTCCGGAAGCGGATGCGCAACCGCATCCGGTTCATCCTGCGCGGCGTTCTGTCGCTCGCGCTGATCGCCGCGATTGCTGCCGGCGCGCACGCGGACGATGCGGTACAATTCAGCGGCCAGATCCTGAACTTCTACCAGTGGAACCAGGACGACAGCGAAACCGACAAGCTCGACCTGCGCGTCTATCAGGACATTGCGCTCGGCGACGGCTGGCATCTGCGCCTGCGCGAGGATTTGCCGATCGTCATCACCGACAAGACCGGTCACGACAACCGGGACGGCAATTGGTCGACGCATATCGGCGATGCGTTCCTGCAGGCGGTCGTCACCACGCCGGAAATTGCCGCCAACACCACGCTCGAGTTCGGGCTGCGCACCGTGTTCCCGACCGGCGGGCTCTCGCCCTTCGGCAAGGGCAGCTGGCAGCTCGGCCCGATGGCCGGCATCAGTCATCGCATTCCCGACATTGCCGAGGGTCTCGCGATCGCGCCGACCGGCCGCTATCTCTTCAGCGTCGCCAAAGCCTACGACGATGCCGCCGATTTCCGGCAATGGCAGCTCTATCCGCGCCTGGAACTCTCGCTGCCCGACAAGTGGGAGATCGGCCTCTGGGTCGAGAACCCGATCATCTACGACGACGTCACCGATCGCTGGTTCGTGCCGCTCGATCTCATGCTGACGCATCGTCTCGAAGGACCGCTGAGTCTCGGGCTCGGCTTCGCGACCGCGATCGTCGACCGACAGCCCGAGTACAAGCACATGATCTACGGCCGTCTCGCGATCCGGTTCTGACAGCCGAAAAGCACCGCCTACAGGCGCTTTGCAACCGATCAAATGCCAACCAAAGCGAAGAAATCCAACGATTCCAAAGCCCGCCTAATCAGCTATGCCAAATTTCTGGAGCGGTCGGGATTTCCTGCTAGCCTAGCCTCTCGAACCGGCTCCCGAAGAGGCCGGGCGGGCTTCACCAAACCGGCGACCAATGGCGGAAATGCGGCAGTTCCTGCTCTCGCAGGCCTCCAGGCGCATCGACGCGGCGGGCACGCTGGCGGATGCGCTGGCGATCCTTGCCGACGAGGCCGTCGGCATCGTCGGCGCGCACCAGGGTTTCGCGAGCCTGCTCTCCGATACCGGCGCCGCCTGGACCCTTGCCGCGATTTCTCTTTCGGACAAATACGCGGCCTGGTGGCAGGAAGACCGGCTGCGCGCCGGCAGCCCGATCTACGCCGTGCCCTGTCCCGACCGGCAGCCGATCCGCCTGACGCAGACGGAGCTCGAGCGGAACGACACCTGGCGCCGCTACGCCGCCGGTCAGGATGCGCGCCCGCCGCTCCGCGGCTGGCTCGCCGCGCCGATCCTCGGGCCGCAGCACCGCACGCTCGGCATCGTGCAGCTTTCCGACAAATACGACGGCGATTTCTCCGAGCAGGACGAGGCGGACCTGGTCGAGCTCGCCAGCGCGGCGGCGGCGGCCGTGCAGCGGCTGCGCGTCGATACCGGCCGGCGCGACGGCGACCAGCTTTTCCGCGCCGCCTTCGAGCATGCCGATGTCGGCATGTCGATGGCCGACTCCGAAGGCCGCTTCATGCGCGCCAACGCCGCCTATTGCCGGCTCACCGGCTATACGCAGGACGAGCTGCGCGCGCTGACCGTCGAAGCGATCACGCATCCGGACGATCGCGCGCCCGATGCGGCACGCCATGCCGCGCTCTTCCGCGGCCGGCTCTCGAGCTTCCTGATCGAGAAGCGCTATGTCCGCAAGCACGGCGGCATCGTCTGGGTGCGCAACAGCGTCTCGGCCGTCGCGGCCGGACCCGGCGGCGACAGGGCGACGATCTGCCTCTCGGAGGACATCACCGAACGGCGCGCAGCCGAGGCGGCGCTGACGCGACGGACCGCCGAGCTGGAATCGGCACTGGCCCGCATCCGCCGCATCGTCGCCTCCTCGCCCGACATCATCGCCAATGTCGATCGCGATGGCCGCTTCATCGAGATCAGCCCGCGCTGCCGCAACATCTGGGGCTACGAGCCCGAGGAGCTGATCGGGCGGCCCTATGTCGAACTCGTCCATCCCGACGACCGCGAGGCGACGCTCGCCGAGGCGAAGCGGTTGCAGACGGGCAGTTCGACGCCCGCCTTCGTCAACCGCTACCAGCGCAAGGATGGCGGCATCGTCTACATGCAGTGGTCCGCGATCTGGTCGGAGGAGGACGGTTGCTATTTCGCCGTCGCGCGCGACATCACGGCGCGCATCGAGACCGAGGACCGCTTGCGACAGTCGCAGCGGCTCGAGGCGATCGGGCAGTTGACGGGCGGCATCGCCCACGATTTCAACAACCTGCTGATGGTCATTCTCGGCACCGCCGAGATCATGATGGAACGCAGCGGCCAGGACCGCGAACTGCATTCGCTGGCCGAAACCGTGCGCGTCGCGGCCGAGCGCGGCGGCGAGCTCACGAACCGCCTGCTCGCCTTCGGCCGCCGGCAATCCCTGCAGCCGCGCGCGACCGACGTCGTGACGCTGGTCGGCGGGATGGTTGCGATGTTGCAGCGGACGCTGGGCGAGCGCATCCATATCGAGCTGGCACCGGCCAGCACACCGGCGTCGGCCATGGTCGACCCGGCCCAACTCGAGACCGCGATTCTCAACCTCTGCATCAACGCCCGCGATGCGATGCCGGATGGCGGGCGGCTGATCGTCACGATCGGCACGCGCAGCGTCGCCCATGGCGCGCGTGACGACCTGGCGCCCGGCGACTACATCAAACTGGCGATTTCGGATACCGGGACCGGCATGAGCGAGGCGGTGCGCCTGCGTGCTTTCGAGCCGTTTTTCACCACCAAGGAAGTCGGCAAGGGCACCGGGCTCGGCCTCAGCATGGTCTACGGTTTTGCCAAACAATCGGGCGGCGGCGCCACGATCGAGTCGAAGCCGGGCCTCGGCACGCGGGTCACGTTGTTCCTGCCGGTCGCGCGCGAAGCAACGTCGGCGGCCCCCGGAACCGAGATGTCGGTGGCAACGACGGTGCGCGAGCGCATCCTGCTTTGCGAGGACGATGCCATGGTCCGGCTGCGGGTCGAGGAGATGCTGACCGGTCTCGGCTATCGCGTGACGTCGGTCGCGGACGCGCAGTCGGCACTGGACGAGTTGGCGCACGGCGATCCGTTCGACCTGCTGTTCACCGATATCGTCATGCCGGGCACGATGAACGGCACCCAGCTCGCGCGCGAAGCGCGTCGGCACCATCCGGCGCTGCGGCTGCTCTTCACCTCGGGGCATGCTGAGCAGGCGCTCGACGGGATCGACGATTTTGAGCGCGGTGCGGTGCTCCTGAAGAAGCCCTACCGGCGCAGCGAGCTCGCCGCCCGCGTGCGGGAAGCGCTCGGCAACGGCGGGTAAAGAGAGGCCCGCTCAACCAAGATCCTCATGGTGGAGACCTTTGCGCGGATCGTGAAGCGTGATTCGATGAAGCTCGGAAGAAGGGGGTTGTCATGGCACGCGAGCAGATCGGGCAGTTGGGTTGGGGCGATCGTGCGGTGTCGGAGCGCCGGCA
>Ga0187892_10001341_pt1 | contig 56923 bp, 44 predicted proteins | sample MA1701073metaG_FD_139345 | JGI IMG/M metagenome (GOLD analysis project Ga0187892, IMG submission 139345) | Bio-ooze microbial communities from a basaltic lava cave in the Kipuka Kanohina Cave System on the Island of Hawaii, USA - MA170107-3 metaG ...
AGCCCCGAGCCCGCTGCACGTCGCGCCCCCCGCTTCGCCATCCCACCCCCCTCCTCGATGCTGTCGCGGCCAGCATCGCAGGGCCTGCGGGAATTCGAAATACGGGTTTACTGAGCGCTTACCAAGATCGACACGACCTTCGTCACGTTCCCCTTTTCCGCAAAGCCGAGCTGGCGATTGTCGTAGTAGAACCACTGCTCCGTCAGGGTCTGGAACGCTTGCCCCGTCCTGTATCGGACCTTCACCGTCGACGGCTTGTCGAAGACGTAGAAGCCGGAGGCCGGGTTGGCCCAGGTAGTGATCGTGTCAACCTGCCCGTCAGGTGCGTTGTTGCACGAGCCGGGGGGTGGCGCGCCCCCGCCCGGGAGCGTGCACTGCTTGGAAACCCGCCCGTAGTCATCCGGCGGCTCGTTGCGCCTCAGGACCCACTGATCGAGCGAAGGGTCGGAGGGGAGCGAGAAGCTCTTGACCCCGCGCTCCTCCAGGTACACCTGCGTCCGCCCGAGGGACTGCTGGGTCTTCCAGACGTAGGTCTCCTGCTGCACGAGATTCCCTGGGAGACTCGGTCCCGCGTAGACCTCCCGAGCGCTCATCTTGCCTCGGGTGAAATCCGCCTGGTCGAAGGTCGTGTCCGTGACATTCCCGTCGCCGCTCTCGACCATCACCATGCGAAATCCGCGAAACTCGCGAGCGCTGGCGTCGAAGCGGCCTCCCGCGTACTCGATGGTCTCAACGAGCTCGTTGCCGCTCGCGATGCACCCGTTCAGGAGACGGTCGAAGAGCGCGTCCCCAGTGACCGTAGGGGTGCACAGTCCGTCCGTGCGGCGGATCCCCGTCGTGACCCAGAGCACAAGGGGGAGCGCGGGGGCTCCGGTCAGCTCGTCCAGATGCTCGAACTGCGTCGAAGGGGTGTAGCGGACGTCCGTCGTCCCCCGAGCGCCATTGTGGGCCCGCACCAGGAGCCCCGGGCCGATCTCGGGGGGGCTGCCCTCGGACTGCCCATTCAAGGTGATCTTCCAGGGCGTTTGGCGGGTGTCGACCAGGTCGAGGATCCCGTCGCCATTCCAGTCAAAGACATCTACCGTCGTCCACTGGGGGGAGGTGCCCGAGTCGCGCCGCCGGATCGACTCCCGGAAGCCGGACCAGACACGGGGGGCGATGACCGTCCCGACCCTGGCGGGCCCGGCATTGGACTGCCAGGGGCTCAGTTGCAGGTTCTCGAGCTTCCCGCCTCCCCGGTTGAGGACCACCTGCCATTCATCCGAGCCGTTGTGGTAGCTGGGAGAGATGCCCCAGCCATAGCCCTGGCTCTCGTTCGGCCAGGGGATGTAGACGAAGTCCGGAAGCCCATCGCCGTTCACGTCGAAGAAATCCCCGTACGTCTCCTGGCGCGGCTGGACGCAGGGCTGATTGGAGAAAGTCTGGTAGCGAACATAGACGGTATTCGGCTCGAAGCCGCAGCCTATGTAACTAGTGGTAGCTCCGTAGGGGTCCATCGCGACGTACGGAATCGCGTTCCGGATCGGCTGCGCCTCAAAGCCCCGCCCGGTATTGAGAAAGACATTGAGGACGGGCGCCGCGCCACCATCTTGGGGAATCACATACTGACAGATCGCCGGATTTCCGTGGCCGTCCGAATCGCATCCCGTGGGAGGCTGATAGGGGGGGTCGTCCGGATAGAGCTTGACGATCTCACCGTCGGAATTGATCCCCGCCCACGTGTTCGGGTCGAGGACCGTTCCGTTGAACCAGGTTGCCTCTTGGATTCGATCCGGCAACCCATCGCCGTTGAAATCGAAGTGGGTGGAGTGGACGTTGACGTTCGCGAACTCGATCGGCCCGCTCGCGGAGAACTCCGCGAGCGGCGTGGCTTCGAAGCCCTGGCCGTTGTTCAGGTAGACATTCCATGCACCTCCTCCGGGCGCATGGACCAGATCCGGACGGCCATCGGCGTTCATGTCCATCAGACGCGTGGTTGTCGTTAGGTTGTAGGGTCCTTCTCGCCACTCGAGGCTGAGAAACGGAGATGGCCAATCGATCGGTGTGTCGAATCCACACCCCCCCGCGTCACAGGAGCCGGGAAAGACCCGCCAAGAGGGGACGCGTTCTCCGGAGGAGCCAGGCGCTGGGAATCGCCCTCCCCGAGGCCGAGAGGCGGGCCTACGAGAAGCTCATGGGCGACCTCCTCTCGGCCTACCGGAGGAAGGGGGCGGAGTAGGTGATCCGCGGCCTGGTGGCTCAGGCAGCGTCGCGCGGGCGGATGGAGGCACAGTGAGGAGCCGGGACTCGGTCATGGGGCTTCTCCTCAGACTGATTTTCGGCGGGGCCGGTGCCGCCCGGGCCGAATCATGCGATACCCCCTCGGTGACCTGCCGATGGGTGCGCGAGACCGCCCCGCGCGGTCTCGCCCCCCCCATCCACAGCGATTTCGGGCCCCCCTCCCCTCAGGGTCGAAGGCCCTCGGGGTCCGAGCACCTCGCGTGCCGTCTTCGCGTTGTGGCAGCGCGCGCACAAGCCCTGGAGGTTGCTCTCCTGGTCCGTGCCGCCCACCCGGCGTGGGATGATGTGGTCGACCGTGGTCGCGGGCGCTGCACCGCAGGTGCGACAGGTGCGGTCACGCCGCAGGATCCGTGCGCGTCGCCTGCGCCACAGGGCCCCATAGCCGCGCCTCGAGGAGCTGGCTCGCCCGGCCGTCCAGCTTGGCGAGTTCGGCCCGCCTGCGCGCAGTGGCGGCCGCGAGGTGCGCGTCGCAGTAGCGCACGCGCGCGAGCTCGGGGCAGCCGGGCCAGGCGCACGGTCGCGGTGCTCGGTTCGCCATCAGTCCTCGGCCCGGCCAGCGCTGAGACGTGGGCCTCCTCGCTTGCCCCCCCCCGGTGAAGGTGAGGCGCAGCCGTGCGCGCTGGCGGGCGCGGGCGTGGGCAGTGCAGTGCAGGCCCCGCGTGGTCCTCTCGCACCCGGGCGACGCGCAGCGGCGCGGGCGGCTGGGCATGGTCAGAGCTCCTCCGGGAGGCGGACCTGCACCGGCTCGACCGAGAGGGCCTGCAGCGGCCGCCCGTAACGGTGTGCTCGCCCATCGGCGCGGCCGACGCTGTGGAACCACCCGGGCGAGAGCGGGGCCCCCACGGCGCGGGCCTGCTCGAGGCGCCGCTCGAACATGACCTCGGCCTCGGTGAGCCCGATCACCTGGAGCTGGGAGCCGAGGCCGGCCCCGTACTCGTCGCCGCAGGCTTCGAGGACCGCGAGCTCCGCGCGGCTCGGGGGCGTGGCCGGCAGCGCGCAGGCGGCCGTGCGCTGCGCGATCTCGCGGGGCATGGCGCCCCCGGTTGCCGGGCCAGGCGCCACCTGCGCGCTGGGAGCGGCCTCGGGGCTCGGGGGCGCGGGCTGCGCCTTCGGGCGCTTGGGGAGGCGTGACCTCGGGTTCATGGCAGCGTAGGATCCTCGCGCGTGACGGGCCCGGGGGGTGGTTGAGGCCCCCCGGGCTCCGGCCTTTCGGCGGTCTGGTGCGCCTGGTTCACCGCCGGCGCCGCGGTCTCAGTGAGATGGCGAGGGGTCGCGTAACCCCGCGTGGGGGCGACGGCTGCTGCATGACGTCCTGAGCCTGATATAGAGGCAGAGTCTGAGGAAGAGGAAGAGAACGAGGTAGAGACCGAGAACGAGGACGAGAGCGAGAACGAGTGGCTCTCCTGGGGGTCGGGGGGGGCGAGGGGAACCAGCGCGGGCGGCCGGCGGGCTCACCTGGCCGCCTCGAGCAGGCACGGCGGTGAGCCGGCGATGCGCTCCACCAGGTGGTCCACGCGGGAGTAGTGAAGGACCGCGGGGAGCTCCTGCTTCTGGCTGTTCCTGGTGATCGTGCGGACCTCGGCCAGGAACATACAGCCGCTGAGGAACCAGCGAGGGCGGCGCCTCCACAGGTCGCGCGGCGGCCGCCTCCCGGTGGCGATCGCGTAGGCGCGGACGTAGGCGGAGCCGAGCGCGGGCGCGCGCTTCTCCTGTAGCGCGGTCAGCGGGTAGATGAGCGGCGCGCCGAGGTGCTCGCCTTGGTCCGCGATTGCAAACTGCACGAGCCACACGCGCCGGCCAAAGAGGTGCTCCAGGCGCTCGCGGTCGAAGACGACCCGATAGCGGCCAGGCGAGACCAGCGTGTTGCGCGCGCTGCGCTCCTCGGCTGCGGCGCTCGGCTCCTCGTCGGGTGGGGCGACGGAGGCGCTCGGGTGGGGGACGACGCGCGCCGGCCGGCGGCCCGTCGCAGCGGCAATCCTGTGCCTCTTCTCAAGGAGCCGTTCGTTGGCCGCCTCGAGCTCGGGTGAGCTCGCGTTGCGCTGAGGAGGCTCGGGCGGTAGCGTCCGCCCTTGCGTCGTCATTCTTCGCCTCGAGCGCCGGGGGTCCCGTCACGCGGGGCCCCCGGCGCGTTCAGGGAGCGCCGGCGGCTAGGTCCTCGCATCCGGCGCCGTGGCTCGTGCTCGTCACCAGGGGGTGTCGCTCGAGCCAGCGATCGAGGTCTCCCCGCGCATAGGAGACGACGCGCCCGAGCTTCCGGAACGGGGGGCCGCCGCCTTCTTTGCGGAGCTTCGCGAGGTAGGCCTTCGATAGGCCTACGTAGAGCGCCGCTTCCTTCGGCCGGAACCAGGTGCGCGCGGCTTCTGCCCCCATCGGGGAGAACGAGTACCGCGATCTCCTACTGTGGCCAGGGTGGTCTTGGCGCAGGATCTTGACCCTTTTCCCGGCGGGGGATCGACGGCCTGCCAGAAGGCGGCCCGGAAGGTCTGGAAGCCGGGCGCCTCGGAGGGGAAGTAGAGGGGGCGGCCGTCGCCGTTGCCGCTGCCCTCCCACCTGGTCCAGGTGCTCATGAGCAAGCTCTCGGCTCGATCCCTCACCACGTTGGGTGGTCGTCCGCGCCTCGCCTCGCTCGCGACGGCGAAGCGGATGTCGTTGGCGGCGCGAAGCACGTTCCGGCGCGCACGCTCGTCATCGCCGATGGTCGCGTCGAGGTAGGCCCTCGCCTCCTCGGACTCAAGGTTTCGGATCACCCGATCGAGGAGGTTCAGCACAGACCGGAGGCGCCGCTTCGCTTCCTTCTTGGGACGGCGCTCGAGGAGCTCGAGCTGGCGGTGGTGGAGGTACTCCTCGGCGATCTCCACCACATCGTCGAGCGCTTCGGGCGACCACCTCTCGGGAATCGCCTTCGCCAGTCGCTCTCGCGCCTGCTTCGTGAGGGTCACCGCTCGGGCCTTATCGCCCGAACGTCGGCCTGCTCCCGCCGCTCGAGCGCCGCGGAGATGCGCGCCGCGACGCGCTCGGCGCCTTGCTTCAGCGGGTCATCGGCCAGGTGCGCGTAGCGCTGCGTCGTGGCGGGGTTCTTGTGCCCGAGGAGCGCGCCGATCAGCGGGAGGCTCAGCCCCGCGCCGGCCGCGGCGCTCGCGTGGGTGTGCCGAAGATCGTGCAGCCGGATGCGCTCCGCGCTCGCCGGATCGCCCGCCCGCGCGGCCTTCTTTCCCCGAGGCGGTGCGAGGCCGGCGCGCTCGAGCACCAGGCCCCAGGGGCGCCGAAGGTCCAGGATCGGCCGCGGCGCGTCTTCCGGCGCCTGGAGGACGTAGGGGCCGGCGCGGGGGAGCTTGGCCAGGATCTCGGCCGCGGGCGCGCTCAGCGGCAGCGCCTTCGCGCCCGTCTTCGAGTCGGCGAGGCGCAGGTAGCCCCGCTCGAAGTTTACCTCCTCCCAGCGCAGCCCCAGAATCTCGCCCCGGCGCGCCCCGGTGAGCGCGAGGAGCCGGATGGCCGCGGCGGCGGTCGCGTGCACCTTCCCCTCGGCCTCGAGCTCGGCGAGGGCAGTCCCGAGCTTCGCGAGCTCGCGGTCGGAGAGGAACCGGGAGCGCGGCCGCTCGCGGTTGCGCTGGAGGCCCCGGCAGGGGTTCGAGCCCAGCGGGCGCAGGCCCCAGCGCTCCGCCAGGGTCAGCATCGACGAGAGAAGCGCCAGGGCGCGGTTCGCCATCACCGGCCGGCTGCGCAGGCCCGCGTGGAGGCGCGCCACTTCGGCGGCCGTGAGGCTCGCGACCTGGTAGCGCCCGAGGGCGGGGAGGAGCTCGCGATCGAGAATGCGGGCGTTCTCGCGCTGCGTCCGCGGCTTGTTCCGCGGCAAGTGCTCGACGCGGTAGCGCTGGGCCAGCTGCGCGAACGTGACTGCGCGGCGCTCCGCTGCGCGCTCCTCCGCCGGGTCGCGGCCCATGCGGGCGGCGCCGAGCTTCTCGCCCGCGAGGCGCCGCGCCTGGTCCACGGTGAGCGCGCCGTGGGGCCCGAGCGTGAGGCGGCGCGCGCGGCCCTGGCGGTTCTGGTACTGCACCACGTAGTAGCGGCGGCCCGAGGGCTGGAGGCGGAGGCCGAAGCCCGGGAGCGCGGTGTCCCAGACGAAGAGCTCCCGCGGGCCGGCCTGGAGGCTCTCGACCAGGCGCTTGGTGAGCTTCGCGCGCATCGGCCTCCTCCCCCGGGATGCGCCACTGATTTCAGACAGTGGCCGCCTCGTAAGAGCCTCGTAAGGGAGCGTAGGCGATTTCGGTGGGTTACAGTAGCCGCCAGTAGATCGAGGGAACCAGAGCGGGAAAGCGGCCAACTACCCGACGCGAAGGCGGTTTCGGCTCGATGCCGGCGCCGTCGCTCAGGAAAGCCCTGGGAGCGCGATCGGGCCCCTACCCTGTGAGAGAATCAGGCGTCTCCGAGCGCGCGGGGGGCCCGAACACGGCATGCAGGGTACCTCCGATTCCCCGACGGGCCCTTGGGTCCTGCGGCCCGCGGTCTGCGGCGCGCTCCTCGCCCTGCTCGCCCTCGCCCTCTCGCTGGCGCTGGCCGACCGCGGCCTTCCCCCCAACGACGAGGGCGCGCTCCTCACCAATGCGGCGCGCATCCTGCGCGGCGGCGTCTACTACCGCGACATCGACTCCTATCCCTTCCCGGGCGCCGCCTACCTGCTGGCCGGCGCCATGGCACTCGCCGGCGAGCGGGTGGCGGTGGGCCGGCTGCTCGCGGCGGGCCTCTTCGCGCTCACCGTCGCGAGCCTCTACGCCGCCGCCAGCCTGCTGCTCGAGCGCCGGCGCGCGGCGCTCTTCGGGCTCTCGCTCCTCTCCTTCAAGTTCCTGGCCTGGCCGGCCTTCACCGCCTACCTGTACTCGGACCTGGCCTTCGCGGCGGGCGCGCTGGCCCTGGCGCTGTACTTGCGCCACCCGCAGAGCGGCGGGCGCGGAGCGCTGCTGGGGGCCGGCGCGGCGCTGGGCGCCTGCCTGCTGGCCAAGCAGAATCTCGGGATCTACCTGACCCTCGCGACGGGCGCGCTGCTGCTCCTGCCCGGGCCCGGGACGGCCGGGGCGTCCGGCCGCGCGGCGCGCCTCGCGCTCTTCGGCGGCGGCCTCGCCCTGGCCCTGGCTCCCCCGCTGGCCTGGTTCGCCGGGCAGGGCCTTCTCGGGGCGATGCTCGAGAGCGGGCTCCTGCGGCCCTTCACGGCCTACCTGCCCACGAGCGGGGTCTCCTACGCGCGGGCCCTGGCCTGGTGGGAGCTCGGCTCCCTGCGCGGCGTGCCGGCCTTCCCGTACTTCGTCGCGCCCTACTGGGTGATGCTGAATCGGGGCGACCTGCCGGGCGGGAGCGAGAGCGGGGCCTGGTGGCTCCTGGGCGAGCTCGTCACGCGCGTCCTCTACACCGCGATCCCCCTGGTCTTCGCCGCGGCGCTGCTGCGCCTGGCGCGGGGGGGGCGCGCCGCCGCCGCCGGGCCGGGGCGCGCGTTCCTCGCGGTCGCGCTCTTCGCGGGAGCCGCCGTCCTCTCGGCCTTCCCGCGCGCCGACTTCTTCCACGTGGTGAGCGTGGCGCCGCTCGTGCTGCTCCTGGCCTTCGCGCTGCGCCGCCCGTCGCCGGCGCGGTTCTGGCCCGAGGCGGTGGCCGTGGCGCTGCTCCTGCTCGCGACGGGGCTCGGGCTCCTGCGCTACGCGGCAGGCCTGGAGCACCGGCTCTCCCTCGAGCGGGCGGAGCTCCGCGTCGAGCCCGAGGCCGCCTGGGTGGAGAGCGTCGCGCGCTACGCCGCCGAAGAGGTGCCCCCGGGCGCGGGGCTCTTCGTCTACGGGAACGAGGCCATTTTCTACTTCCTGGCGGACCGCTACGCCGCCTGGCCCTTTGCGCAGCTCTACCCGGGGCAGACCGGCCGGGGGGGCGGCGCCGAGCTGGTGGCGAGCCTGCGGCGCGCGCCGCCCGCCCTGGTGATCCGCGGCGCGCTCTCCTGGCCCGGGCTCCCCGCGCTCCCCTCCTACACGCCGGCCCTCTTCCAGGAGCTGCGCGCGGGCTTCGAGCTCGACCCGCGCGTCTTCGAGCGCCACCCGGTGCGCGGCGGGAGCGAGCCCCCCGCCGCCTTCCTCGCGGTTCTGCGGCCGCGGCGGCTGCCGTGAGGGGGGCCCGCCGTGGCGCGCTCGCCCACGCGCTCGAGCGGGCGAGCCGGCCCGCCGCGTGCGCGCCCCTGCTCCTCGCGCTCTGGCTGGGCCTCGGCCTGGCCGACGCCCCGATCGCGCTCCCGCCCAACGACGAGGGCGCGCTGCTCACCAACGCGGCGCGCCTGCTGCGCGGGGCGGTCTACTACCGCGACCTGGATGCCTACCCGCTGCCCGGCGCGACCCACCTCCTGGCGCTCGCCTTCGGCCTCTTCGGCGAGCGCGTGGCCGTGGCCCGGGGCCTCGCCCTGGGGGTCTCGAGCGCGGCGCTCCTGGCGCTCTACGCCGCGGCCCTGGCGGTCCTCGAACGGCGGCGCGCGGCGCTCTTCGGGCTCTCGCTCCTCGCCTTCAAGTTCCTGGCCTGGCCGGGCTTTGCCGCCTACTTCTACTCGGACCTGGCCTTCGCGGCAGGGGCCGGCGCGCTGGCGCTCTTCCTGCGGCGCCCTGCCGGGGGCGCGCGGCCGGGACGCCTGGCCCTGGTGGGTCTCTTGGCCGGGCTCGCGCTCTGCTCCAAGCAGAGCCTCGGGATCCCGCTCGTCGCCGCGCTCGCGGCCCTGCTGCTGCGGGCGGCGCCAGCGCCCGGAACGGCCCCGCGCGGGCGCGCCCCGGGGCTCGCGGCCTTCGGGCTCGGCGCGGCGCTTCCGCTGGCGGCCCTCGCCTTCGACGCGGCCCGCCACGGCGCGCTCGGGGCCCTGGCCGAGAGCGCCTTCCTGCGCCCCTTCTGGGGCTACTGGCCGGCGAGCCGCATCTCCTTCCTGCCGCCGCTGGCCTGGTGGTCGCCGGGCGCGCTGCGCGAGGTGCCCGGGCATCCGTACCTGCCCGGGGCCTACCTGCTGGTCCTGCTCGGCGGGAAGCTGCCCGGGGGCGCGGAGGGGCGCGCCGCCTGGCTCGCCGGCGAGCTCTTCGCCCGGGTCCTCTACAGCTCGCTCCCGCTGATCTTCCTGGGGGCGCTCCTGCGCCTGGCCCGGCGAAGGGGCGCCGGCGCGCCGCAGGGCGCCGAAGGGCGCCTGGGCGAGCTCGCCCTCCTGGCCCTCGCCTTCGCGCTCTCGGCCTTCCCGCGCGCCGACCACTTCCACGTGATCGGCATCTACCCGGTGGTGCTGCTGCTCCTCGCGGCGCTGACCTCGGAACGGGGCGCCGCCCGCGGCCGCCCGCCCTGGCCGGGCGCCGCCGCCGTGGCGCTGCTCCTCGTCACCACCGGCTGGCTCGGGCACCTGCACCGGGGCCTCTACACGCACCGCCTCGAGCTCGAGCGCGGCCGCCTGTGGGTGAGCCCCTGGGCCGCCTGGGCGGAATCGGTGGTGCGCTTCGCGCGGGAGGAGGTGGGGCAGGGCGCGCCGCTCTTCGTCTACGGGCACGAGGCCTGGGTCTACTTCCTGGCCGACCGCTACCCGCCCTGGCCCTTTGCGCAGCTCTATCCCGGCCAGGCGGGCGACGACGGAGGGCGCGCGCTCGTGGCGCGCCTGGAGCGCGAGCCTCCGGCGCTGATCGTGCGGGGCGACGCCGGCATCCCCTCGCTGCCGGGCTACACCCCGCAGCTCGCGCGCTGGGTGCGCGAGCGCTACGAGCCGGACCCGCGCGTCTTCGAGCGCCACCCGCCCCGGGCGGGCGGGCTCCCGCCGCCCTCCCTGGCGCTGGTGCTGCGCCCGCGCGCTGCGGGCCCGCGCTCAGCGGGCGAGGCGCGAGAGCTGGGCCGCGGCGTGGGCCCGCCGGGCCAGGGCCCGGCAGACCGCGTTGCCCAGCCGGATCGAGGGGCGCTCCACGCCGGGGAAGGCGAGGGCCGCGGCGGCGCTGGTGGCCAGGAGCACGGAGCCCACGAAGAGGGCGGCTCCCAGGGGGCCCAGGGGCCCGCGGACGGCGCCCGCGGCCAGGATCAGGATCGGGTAGTGGAGCAGGTAGAAGCTGTAGGAGATCCGTCCCCCGAAGACGAGGGGGCGGGTCTCGAGCAGGCGCCGCACGCCGGGGAGGTAGAGGGCGGCGCAGAGGAGCAGCGTCCCGCCGGCGGCGGAGACGGCGAGCCCCGAGGCGGCAAAGCGGAAGCCCGCCGCGAAGATCAGGTCGAACATGAAGGGCGCCGCGAAGAGGAAGAGGCCCGCGGCGAAAAGGCCCGCCTGGAGCAGGGCCGGGGCCCGGGCCAGCCAGCCCGCGAGGCGCTCGCGCTCCTGGAAGAGGGCGATCCCCAGCGCGAAGTGGAGCGCGTAGTCGAGGAAGCCCGGCAGCCTTCCGCCGTCGAGGAGCGGGAGGGCCGAGAGCGCGAGGAGCAGGCTCCAGTGCGCAGCGCGCGTGAGCCAGAGCATCAGCGGCAGGAGGAAGGAGAAGTGCATCTCCACGGTGAGGGTCCAGGCGGGGCCGAGCTGGTACTCGGCGGGACTCGGGTAGAGGAAGTAGGGCAGCAGCTCCGGAAGCGGGAGGTGAACGCCCGCGCGCCGGATCAGGTAGGGGGTGAGCCCTCCCCCGGCGCGGCTCGCGTCGTAGAAGAAGCTCGCGAGCCAGGCGGTGGCCAGGGCGAAGGCGTAGGGCGGGTGGATGCGGAAGATGCGCCGCACGTAGAACTGCGCCAGCTCCACCGGGCGCCGCGCCCGGTCCGCCGAGCCCGCCAGACAGAAGCCGCTCAGGATGAAGAAGAGGTGCACCGCTCCGTAGCCGTTGATGAAGAGGGCGAGCGGGCTCCCGCGCACGGCCGCCGCGAAGGCCGCGGGCTTGGTCAGGCCGTTCCAGCAGTGGCCCACCAGGACGATCGCCGCCGCCAGGTAGCGCAGGCCGTCCAGGGCCTGCACGTGCTCGAGGCGCTGCGCGGAGGGCACGGCGGGGGTTTAGCGAAGCGCGCGCGCCTCGACGAGGATCCGCGCCAGCGCCCGGGTGAAGGCCGCCGCGTCGCGCTGGTCCAGGTGCTCCCCGTCGGGTGAGGTGAAGGCGGCCAGGCTCGGGTGGTCCTCGAAGTGGATGGAGAGGGCCGAGCTGCGCCGCGCCAGCAGGTCCCAGCTGCGCTCGCGGGGCACCCGGAGGCGCTCGTCGGCCAGGATGTGCCCGCTCGTGGGGAGGCGCAGGAAGACCACCTCCCCGCCCTTGGCGCGCTGCCTCTGCACCAGCGCCTCCACGCCCTCCAGGAAGCGGTCGAGGGCTTCGCCGCTCAGGATGACCGGGCGCGAGCGCGCGCGCGCCAGCTCCGTGCGCCGGTTGCGCTGCGCGAGATCGCGAAGCCGCTGGAAATCCGCGGCGCGCGTGCGGCTGCGGTCCACCCGCACGTGGGGCGGCTCGGGCCAGCCCCCCGCCGCCAGCGCCTGCGCCAGGCGTTCGGGCGCGAGCGCCGGCTGGCGCGAGACCAGGAGCTCCTGCACCCGCATGCGCAGCGGCGCCTCGAAGCGGTCGGCCAGCGTGCGGCCGCGGTAGGCCTCCAGGTAGCGCGCGACGAGCCGGTCGAGCCGCGCCGTGGCGTCGAAGAAGATCCGCGGGTTCACCTCGGCGATGGCGCAGCCGCGGAACTCCGGATCCTCCGCCAGGTCGCGCAGCAGGGGCAGCGAGGAGCCCAGCGCCAGGGCGAGCTGCACGGGCCGGCGGCCGCCGCTGGCCTCGGCGAAGGCGCCGGGGTCGATCGCGACCTGGATCCGCGAGGAGCCCACGACGGCCACCGCCGCGCGGCCGCCCTCGGCGGCGCCGGCCCGCGCCGCCGCCCACAGGCGCCGGTCGTCGTTCACCGAGGGCTCGAAGCCGCGCGCGCGCCAGGCGAGCTCCCAGGCGCCGAGCGCCGCGCCCGCCAGGAGCAGCGCGGCGACCCAGGTCGCCGCCCAGTCCCTCGGGTCAGAACTGGAAGTAGATGAAGGCACGGTCCTCCCCCGGAGCCAGCGCCAGGCCGAGGAGCGCGAGCGCCAGGGCACCGCTGCGGAGCCAGAGCGGCCAGGCCTCGACGCGGGACTGGAGCTCGGCATCGCGCCAGCGCAGCTGGGCGACGAGCGCCGCCCCGATCACGGTCAGCACCACGCCCGCCTGGGCGGCGCTCACCAGCCGCCCCGGCGTGCCCGGGACCAGGGCCGCCAGGATCGCCAGCGCGTCGCCCAGGCTCTGGGCGCGGAAGAAGATCCAGGTGAGCGAGACGATCGCGAAGGTCGAGAGCGCGAGCGCCAGCCGGGCCACCCCGGCGGCGGGCGCGCGGCGGCGGCGCTCCCCGCGCAGGGCGCGCTCGACTGCCAGGTAGAGCCCGTGCAGGCCGCCCCAGATCACGAAGTGCCAGGCGGCGCCGTGCCAGAGGCCGCCGATCAGCATGGTGAGCATCAGGTTCCCGTAGGTGCGGGAAGCGCCGCGGCGGTTCCCGCCCAGCGACCGGTACAGGTGGTCGCGCAGCCAGCTCGAGAGCGAGACGTGCCAGCGGCGCCAGAAGTCGGAGAAGCCGAACGCTGCGTAGGGGCAGCGGAAGTTCTCGGGCAGCGCGAAGCCCAGGCAGGCCGCGGCGCCGATCGCGCAAGTCGAGTAGCCCGCGAAGTCGAAGAAGATCTGGCCCGAGAAGGCCAGGGTTCCGATCCAGGCGTCGAGGGAGCCGGCCCGCGCGGGGGCGCCGAAGACGGCGTCGGCCACCGGCGCGAGGCAGGCGTCGGCCAGCAGGCTCTTCTCGAACAGGCCGAAGCTGAGCAGGGCCAGACCCCAGCCGAGCTGCTGGGCGCTGGCGCGCCTCGGCGCCGCGCACTGGGGCAGGAACTCGCGGGAGCGCACGATCGGACCCGCCACGAGCTGGGGGAAGAACGTCACGAAGAGCGCGTAGTCCAGGAACGAGGGGCAGGGGCGGTCCTCGCCGCGGTAGACCGCGAAGGTGTAGGAGAGCGTCTGGAAGGTGTAGAACGAGATCCCGACGGGCAGCACGATGTCCGGCGCAGCGGGGGCGAAGTCGATTCCCGCGCGCCGCACCAGCCAGACGAAGTTCTCGAGCAGGAAGCCCGCGTACTTGAAGGTGCCGAGCAGACCCAGGTTGATGGCGAGGCTGGTCGCGAGCAGGGCCCGGCGGCGCGCGCGCGAGGCCGCGCGCGCCATGGCGCGCGCGACGAACCAGTCGGTCAGGGTCGAGATCCAGAGCAGGAGGACGAAGGGGGGATTCCAGGCCGCGTAGAACAGGTAGCTCGCCCCCAGCAGATTCGACTTGCGCGCCCGCCACGAGAGGGGCAGCTGGTGCAGCGCCAGCACGATCGCGAAGAAGACCAGGAAGGTGAGCGAGTTGAAGAGCATCGGAGCCCTAGTCCGCGGCGTAGCCGAGCGCGCGCAGGAGAGCGCGCGTCTCGGAGGAGAGGTCCGCGGCGGGCGCCGGCGCGCCGAGGTCGATAAAGCCCTCGCGCGGGCCGAGCGCCCGGGAGAGCTCGCTCCGGGTCGCCGGACGCGGCTCTGCCTCGCCCGGATCGGCGCCGAGGTCGAGGCGCGCCACGTCGCCGCCGGGGCTCAGGACGAGCTTCCGGTCGCCCGCCACCACGGCCAGGCGGTGGCGCGGAGCGTCGCGCGTGGTCTGGAAGAGCTCGGCGATGGCCGGCGCGGGGGAGAGCGGCGCGCCCGAGAGCGCCGGCACCAGGCTGCGGCCGCGGAAGCCCGCCGGCCTCTCGATGCCGGCGAGGTCCAGGAGCGTCGGGGCCACGTCCAGCAGGGAGACCGTGTCGTCCACGACCCGCGCGCTCCGGTCGGGCCCGCTGATCAGCAGCGGAACGTGGATCTCGCGCTGGTCGAGCGACTTCCCGTGGAGCCAGGCGCCGACCTCCCCGAGCTGCTCGCCGTGGTCGGAGGTCAGCACCAGCCAGGTGTCTCGCCACAGGTCGGCGCCGGCGAAGGCGCGGACCAGCCGGCCCAGGAAGCGGTCGACGCGGGCCACGTCCTCCCGGTAGAGGCGCCGGATCAGCTCCTGCTCGTCCTCCGCGAAGCCCCACTGCTCGGCCAGCAGCCGCCGGTTCAGCGCGTCGGCGCGGGCGCGGCAGTCCGGGTCGGGTGGATCGGGGCAGAGGTAGGGCGTGTGGGGCTCCATCAGGTGCAGGTAGGCGAAGAAGGGCGCGCCGGGCTCCTCGGCGCGGATCTGCCGCAGCCAGGCGAGCGCGGCGCTCCCCACCCGCTCGGCGGCGGCGTTGGGGAAGGGCTCGCCGGGGGGGAGGCCCGCCGCGGCGGGGGAGAAGAGCAGCTCGTACACCTCGAAGCCCTGGTCGAGACCGGTCTCGCGTCCCAGCAGGGCGTTGGAGGTGAAGGTGGCGGTCCGGTAGCCGTGCGCGCGCAGCACCTCCGCCAGGGACTCGCGCTCCGGCGCGAGGCGATTGCCCCAGCGGACCGCCCGGTGCTCGGAGCCGAGCTGCGAGGTGAGGAGCGAGGCCACGGAGGGGAGCGTCCAGGGGGCCGTGGCGAAGGCGCGCCGGAACCAGCTGCCCTGGCGGGCCAGCGCGGCCACCCGGGGCGTCGGCGCGGGCGCGTCGGGGGCCAGGTGGTCGGCCCGCAGCGTGTCCACCACCACGAGCACGAAGCTCGGGCGGCGCGCCTCGGCGCAGCCCGCGGCGAGGAGCCCGAGCGCGGCGAGGAGGCGGCCGGCGCGCCGCGGCCGGCCCTGGGCGAGCGCCGCCCGCATCAAGCCCGCAGCGGGCCCTCGCGAGCCGGCTCCTCGCGCTTCTCGCACTGGACGATCAGCTCTCCGCCGAGGATGTAGCGGTACTGGCGGATCGCGAAGCCCGCCAGCGCGAGCTCCTCGAGCAGGCGGTGGCGCGTGTAGTGCGTGACGTGGTCCGCCCCGTAGGCGCCGGGCAGGAGCAGCTTGTAGAACCACTCGATCACGCGCCACTCGACGCGCGCGTAGTCGGGGGTCCCGATCACGAGGATTCCCCCGGGCCGCAGCACCCGGTTCAGCTCCCGGAAGAGCGCCCGGTCGTAGGGGACGTGCTCGATGACCTGGGAGCTCACCGCGGCGGCGAAGGTCGCGTCCCGGAACGGCAGGTGGAAGGTGCTGCCGCGCAGCAGCAGCGGGTTGGTGCGGCGCAGGAAGCGGAGCTTCGCGATCTCCACGTCGAGGCCGATCGAGTGGGGGGCGGACTGGACGATCCGGCTCGAGCCGCAGCCCGCGTCGAGGCGGGGCGCCCGGTCGCCGAGCATGCCGGTCACCAGCCGGAAGCGGCGGCGCTGCCACCAGCGCTGGGGCAGGACGAGGCTGTCGAAGGCGCGGGAGTCGTAGTCCGCGGAGGTGTAGCTGTTGCGCTTGCGCCAGAGGGCGAAGAGCGTGCTCAGGAAGGCCGGCGTGAAGCCGACCACGTTGGCGTGGGAGTGGCCCGCGGCGCGCAGCTCGTAGGAGAACGGGATTTCGAGCACCTGCCAGCCGCGGCTGTAGATCTTGACCAGGATCTCCTCCAGGATGTCGTACTTCTCGCACTCGAGGTCGAGCTCGTCGAGCACCTTGCGCTGGTAGATGCGGAAGCCGCTCGAGAGGTCCTGGACCGGGACGGCCAGGATCCGGCCGTAGACCAGGTTCAGGAGCCGGGAGAGCAGGGCGCGGAAGAGCGACATGTCTGCCCGGCCGCCGGCCACGTAGCGCGAGGCGATCACCACCTCGGCCTCCTCGCGCCGGTCGAGGAGCAGGGCGATCGTCTCGGGGGGGTGGGAGAGGTCCGCGTCCAGGGTGACGACGTAGTCGCCGGCGGCCGCCAGCAGGCCCTCCTTGAGGGCGCCGCCGTATCCCGGGCGCTTCTGGGCGAGCACCCGGGCCCCGCCGGCACGGGCCGGCGCCGCGCTCGGGTCGTCGGGCGCAGGGACCACCACGAGGATCTCGAGGGAGCGCGAGCGGGGCTCGAGCACGCCGCGCACCCGGCGCAGGAGCTCCTCCATGGTGGCGGCCTCGTTCCAGGCCGGAATCACCACGGAGACCGACGGCGCCGCCGGCGGTTGGCCCGGGTCGCGGGCCGCATCGGGGTTATGTTCCTGCGCGCGAGGCAGCTTGTTCACGACCCGCCCGGGGAGCAGAGGAGTCTAGCATGGGACGGGATCGATACGGCGCGAAGGGGGTGGGCTGGATCGCGGGCGCGGCGCTCTGCGCGGCGCTCGTGCCGTCGCCCGCGGCCGCGGAGGCCCCGCTGGCCAGCGAGCTCGAGAAGACCCTCTACGCGCTCGGCGTCCGCTGCGGCAACGACCTCGTGGACTTCGCGCTCGCGGAGGCGGAGGTCGAGGCCGTCGCGCGCGGGCTGCGCGATGCGGCGCTGCGGCGCCGCGCGGCGGTGAACGAGGGTGCCTTCCGCAGCCGCATCGATGCGCTGCGCGGGGAGCGGGTCGCCGCGGCCATCGAGCGCGAGCGGCGCCTCTCGGCGGAGTTCCTGGGGCAGGCGGCGGCCGCCCAGGGCACCGTCGCGCTCTCGAACGGGGCGCTGCTCTTCGAGCTGCGCCCGGGCACCGGCGCCTCGCCGGGACCCGGCGACCGCGTGCGGGTCCACTTCCACGGGCGCCTGCACGACGGCAGCGTCTTCGACAGCTCCGTCGAGCGGGGCGCGCCGATCCAGATGCCGCTCTCGCGCATGTTTCCCTGCTGGCGCGAGGGGGTGCAGCGGATGCGGGTGGGGGGCAAGAGCCGGCTCGTCTGCCCGCCGGATACGGCCTACGGCGACGAGGGTACGCCCCGCGTCCCGCGCGGCGCGGCCCTCGACCTCGAGATCGAGCTGCTCGCCATCCTCCCCTGAGCGGTGAGCGGGGGGGCGGGGACGTTGGTTGAGTAGGTGGCTGGCACAGCCAGTCGACTCAACCAACGTCCCCGCTCCGGCGGGCGTGGGCGGTCATGAGACCGCTGCGGCCCAGGGCGAAGGCCAGCAGGTCGAAGGGCAGCGCCAGCAGGTTGGGTAGCGCGCCGTCCAGCGACAGGCCGAGGCGGTGGCCCAGGCTCGGCGCGAAGTCCTTGGCCACCAGATCCTGGCGCAGGCGCACCACGCGGAAGCCGGTCTGCTCGAGGGCCCGCGCGAGGGTGCGCGGCTCGAACTGGTAGAGGTGGGAGGGGAGGTCCAGGTGGTGCCAGTCGGCGCCGAAGAGGTGCCGCGCCAGGCTGGCGAAGTTCTGGAGCGCGACCACCAGGGAGCCCGCCGGGCGCAGCAGGCGATGGGCCTCGCGCAGGGAGGCGAGGGGATCGTGGGTGTGCTCGAGCACCCACCAGAAGGTGACCGCGTCGAAGGAGGCGGCCGGCAGGGCGACGTCGCAGAGCTCGCCCGCAAAGGTCTCGAGGCCGAAGCGCTCGCGCAGCTCGCGCGCCACCCCGGCGTTCGGCTCGACGCCGGCCACCCGGTAGCCGCGGGCGCGCAGGAAGAGCAGGTAGCGGCCGCCGCCGCAGCCCACGTCGAGGACGCGCGAGCCGGGGGGCACCGGCGGGGTGCGGAACAGGCGGTAGTAGAGCGCCTCGCGGCGCGTGGGCGGGCCCGCCCGGTGGGGCGCGTAGTCGGGCGGGTAGTAGCGCGCGATCCCGTCGCGGGTGGGGCGCGGATTCACGAAGGCGAGTCCGCAGCCCGGGCAGCGCACCACCGCGAAGCTCCCGGGCAGCCCGCGCCGCACGTCGCGCCCGTGCAGGAGGGCTCGGGCGTCCTCGCGGCCGCAGAGCGCGCAGGCCACGCGTTCGAGGGGGAGGGGCGGCGCGGCGGCGGAGCGGGGCTCGCTCATCGCGGCCAGGGTAGCGGCGGGCGCCGAGGCCCCGCGCGGGCGAGGAGCGCGAGGGCGAGCGCGGCCGCGCCCGCGCCGAGCGCGGCGCCGCGCCGGAAGGCGCGCGGCCGGTAGACGAGCTCGATCTCCGACTCGCCGGCCGGGAAGGCGACGCCCCGGAAGAGGGCGTCGGTGGGGTGGATCCGGGCGGGCGCGCCGTTCACGCGGGCCACCCAGTCCGGGTCGAAGGCATCGGTGAGGACCGCGAGGCCCGGCCGCGCCGCCCGCACGCGCAGCTCCACGCGCTCGGGCTCGTAGCGCGCGATCTCCACCCGCGCCTCCGAGCCGGACTCCGGCCCGGGTCCGGGCAGCTCGGGCGCGCCCTCCACGAGCGCCTCGCGGCGCGGATCGAAGTCCGGCGCCAGGAGCCGCGCCAGCGCCTCCTCGGGCCCCGCCACCCGCCGCGCCCGCGAGACGGCGAAGGCGCGCGGGAGGGCGTTCGGATTGGCGTACAGGTCGACCGGCGCGATGCCGCCCGCGGCGGGAACCCGACAGCCGGCGCGCCGCTCGAAGCGCGCGAGGAGCGCCTCGAGTGCGGGCGGGCGCAGCGCCGCGCGCCCATCCACGAGCAGGGCGCCCACGCCGAGGAGATCGAGGAGCGGCGCCCGCTCGGGCGTCGGAACGCGGCGCAGGAAGCCCATGAACGGGCTGGGATCCTCCAGGGCGCCGGGCCGCAGGGGAGCCCCGCCCGCCTCGAGGGCGGCGAAGTAGGCCGCCTGGCGCCGCGTCACCAGGGGGTCGTAGTGAGTGGCGGCGTAGGTCCCGAAGAGCTCGCCATCCTTGTCCTTGAGCGCGTGGCTGTCGGGCAGCCGCAGGGTCAGGTGGCGGGCGGGAGCCGGCGCCAGCGCGCGCAGCTGCTGGTAGCAGGGCGCGGCGGACCCGGCGTGGCCGGGCAGGCGACCGGGGCGCAGGAGCGGGCTCTCGAGGCCAAAGGCCAGCTCCGCGGCGGCCAGGGCCACCAGCGCGGCGGGCAGGGCCCGCGCCGGCGCGCGCCGCGCGCGGGCTGCCGCGAGCCCGAGCAGCAGGGCCGCGCCCGCGCCCCACGCGAGCGCCCAGCCCAGCGCGGCGGGCGCGGGGGGGGCCACGCCGTGGAAGAAGGCCCAGCCCCAGGGCCGCGCGGCCGCCGCGAGCCCGGCCGCCAGGGCGCCGCTCGCGACCAGCGCCGCGAAGGTGCCGGCGAAGAGGCCGGGGGCCAGGGCGCAGCGCGCGAGGGAGCGCCGCGGCGCGGCGGCGCCCGCGCCGGGCAGGAGGGCGTCGAGGCCGCGCGCCGCCAGGAGCGCCATCGCCAGGGAGAAGGGGAAGACGAAGCGGTCGGGCAGCCGGAAGGTGGCCGCCAGCGGGAGCTCGCGGTAGAGGGCGTAGAGCGGCGTCTGGGAGCCGAACGAGAGCAGCAGCGAGAGGCCGGCCAGCGCGGTCGCGAAGCCCGCGGCGCGGTCGCGCCAGGCGAGGCCCAGGCCGACCAGGGCGCAGAGCAGCGGGATCCAGCCCAGGTACTCGCGGCGCAGGGCGCCGCGCAGGGGCACCACGAGGTTTGCGAGGAAGAGCGACGGCGGCAGCGGCCCGAAGGGCTCGAGGAGCTCCGGCTCGAGGCCCGCCAGGGTGCGCCCGCTGGCCGCCGAGAGATCGAGGGTGGGCAGCAGCTGCGGGGCCGCGAGGGCGCCGGCGAGCGCGCCGGCCAGGGCCAGGCGCCAGAGGGGAGCGGCCGCGCCCCGCGCGCCCCGGCCGTCGCGCAGGGCCCAGGCGGCCTGGAAGAGGGCCAGGAGGCCCAGGGAGTGGAGCGTCATCACCAGCGTGTACTCGCGGCCCGCCAGCGCCTGCAGCGCCAGCACCAGGGCCAGGGCGAGGCCGGGGCGCAGCCCGCCGGCGCGCCCCAGCCGCAGCGCGCAGCCGAGCGCCGCCGGCAGCCAGGGGGCCGAGGCCAGGGCGTTCGGGTGATAGGCCAGGAAGAGCGTCGATCCGCACAGCATGAAGGCGACGCCGGCCAGGCCCGCCGCGGCCCGGCTCGAGCCGAGCTCGCGGGCCAGCCCGAAGGCGAAGCCGCCCGCCAGCGCCAGGTGCAGGCGCGCCAGCCAGTCCAGGGCGGGTGCCGCCGGGAGCAGCGCGTAGAGCAGGTTGGGGGGATACAGCACGCCCCCCTGCAGCGCGGCCAGGAAGGGGAGGCCCGCGATCTGGTGCGGATCCCAGAGCGGGAGCTCGCCGCGCGCGAGCCGCTCTCCGGCGTGGTGGTGCCGCGGCAGGAACTCCTGGAAGAGGTCGAAGTTCAAGAGGCCGATCAGGGTGTCGCCCGAGCGCGCCAGGTCGAGCTCGAAGACCGCTCCGGCCAGGAGCGCGAGGGCCAGCAGCCAGAGCGCCTCGGGGGCCGGCGCCCGGCGCCCGGGGCCCGCGCATCCGCTCACGCGCGCCCCTGGACCTTGACGACCAGGTACTCCTTCTTGAGCGAGAGGGTGTCGTAGAGCCACCAGAGCAGGCGCACGAGCGCGCCCACGCGCCGCCCCTCCGCGGCCTGGAGCGCCAGCCAGCCCGAGCGCTGGCCCACCTGCCGCGCCTCGACGATCCGCAGGCCGGCCGCCCGCAGCATCTCGAGCAGGGCCCGGCGCGTGAAGTAGGCCACGTGCCCGGTGAGCACGCTCTCGCGGTTGATGGAGCCGTAGCGGCGCTCCCGCGAGCACTCGATCCCCGGCGGCTGGTAGCCCAGCGCGAGCAGCCCGATGTTGAGCAGCGAGTCGAGGCGCGGCACGTCGATCACCGCGATGCCGCCGGGCTTGAGCACGCGGCGGATCTCCGCCACCACATGGTCGGTCGGGTAGAGGTGCTCGAGCGTCTCCACGCAGGTCACCACGTCGAAGAGGGCATCCGGGTAGGGGAGCGGCTCTCCGCCGTTGAGATCGAACTCGACGGCGTCGACCCCCCCGGAGCGCGCCCGCTCGGCCAGGGCGACGTCGATCCCGTGGACCCGCCGCGTCCCGACCCGGCCGGCGTAGAGCCGGGTTAGCTCGCCGTCCAGGCAGCCGATGTCGAGGAGCCTCGCCTCGGGGCCCAGCACCGGCAGGAGCTCGAGCACGAGCTCCACGCGCCGGTCCACGAAGTGCTGCGGGCTCGCCTCCCAGAGGCGCCGGTTGTGGGCCGTGAGCGTCGCGGGGGCCGCGCGCTCCTCCTCGCGCGACGCGCTCGCCGGTCGGGTCTCGCTCCCTTGAAGCTCACTCACCCTGGGCTATTCCTCTGGCCCGCGCGAGGGCCGCCGCCGAGCCGAATGTCCGATCTCCCGCAGGTCAGCATCATTATCCCACACCAGGCGGGAACCGAGATACTGCTGGCCTGTCTCGGATCGCTCGCCAGCGATCCCTCGTACCCCAGCGCCGAGATCCTCCTCGTCGACAACGGCTCCCGCGACGGAAGCGTCGAGGAGGCGCAGCGCCGCTTCCCCGGCATTCGCGTGCTGCGGCTCCCGGAGAACCAGGGATACGCAGGAGGGTGTAATCGGGGCATCGAGGCGAGCCGGGGGAAGTACGTCGTGCTCCTCAACGACGACACGGAGCTCGAGCCGGGCTGGCTGCGCGAGCTCGTGCGGGCCGCCGAGGAGGATCCGGGGGTCGGCGCCTGCCAGCCCAAGATCCGCTCGCTGCGCGACCCGGCGCACTTCGAGTACTCGGGCGCCGCCGGGGGCCTGATGGACATCTACGGCTACCCCTTCTCGCGCGGGCGCCTGATGGACCACGTGGAGGAGGACCGGGGCCAGTACGACGATCCGGCCGAGATCTTCTGGGCCAGCGGCGTCTGCATGCTGGTCCGGCGCGCGGCGCTCCTGGAGGCGGGGGCCTTCGACGAGGAGTTCTTCGCCTACATGGAGGAGATCGACCTGTGCTGGCGCCTGCGACTCCAGGGCTTCCGAAGCGTCTACGTGCCGAGCGCCGTGGTCTATCACATCGGGGGCTACTCCCTCGACAAGCGCGTGCTGAAGCGCATGTACCTGAACCACCGCAACAGCCTGGCCATGCTGCTCAAGAACTACTCGGCGCGCTCGCTCCTCTGGGTGCTTCCGGTGAAGCTCCTGCTCGAGGCCGGGATCGCGGCGGGCGCCCTGCTGCGCAACCCCCGGCGCAGCCGCGCCGTGCTGATGGCCTTCGCCTGGCAGGCGTTCCACCTGCCCACGGTGTGGCGCCTGCGCGCCGCGGTGCAGGGGCGCCGGCGGGTGCCGGACCGCGAGATCTTCGAGCACCTCTACCTCGGGATGGCCCCGCTCTGGTACTTCGTCTTCGGGATCCGCGAGGTCAGCGACCTGCCCGACATCGACCGCGTGCTGCACCAGCCCGCCCGGGCGGGCCGCCCGCTGCCCGCCGGCGAGACGCTGCGGCCCGAGCCGCGCAACTTCCTCTACGCCTGGCTCGACCAGGAGGCGACGGCGGTCGCGCTGGCGCGCGCCGCCGAGTGCGAGCGCCTCGCCGGGCACGGCTTCGAGCGCCCGATCCTGGACCTGGGCTGCGGCGACGGCACCTTCGCGCGGATGCTCTTCCACGGCGTGAAGGTCGACGCGGGGGTCGATCCGGACGAGCGCGCCTGCCGGCGCGCGCGGGCGACCCGCTGCTACGCGGAGGTGCAGCGGGCCGCCCTGGGCGAGCTGCCCTTCGCCTCCGGGGCGCTGGCCACGGTGCTGGCGAGCGGCGGGCTGGGCGCCCTCCCGGAGCCGGCGGCGGTCCTGGGCGAGGTGCGCCGCGTGCTGCGGCCCGGCGGCCGGCTCCTGCTGACGGTCCCGAGCCCCGGCGCCTGGGAGGAGCGCCTGCGGAGGGCGGGCTTCGACCTGCTGGCCTGCGAGCCCACCCTGGCGCCGCGGGCCGCGCGCCTGCGGGCGCTCTTCCTGCCGGCGGCGGCGCTCTCGGCGGCGGCCCGGCGCCTGCGCGGCCGCCCCCTGTGGCTCCCGCGCCTGCACCGGCTGCTGGTCCGCCTCTACCGGCGGGCGCTCCTGCCGGCCCACCGGGAGCGCGCGGCCCCCGGCGCCGGCGCGCTCCTGGTGGCGCGCAAGCCTCCACGGGCTGATAGGCTTGAGGCCGCGCCGGGCCAGGCCGATCCACTGGGGGAGGCGGCGCCGCAAGCCCCGGGGAGGGCGCGACCGGCGCGGGAGGGCATCGCATGGGGCAGCGGGAGTTCCGCGCAGGGGCGCGGGCGAGGCGCCTGGGGGCCGGCCTCGCGCTGGTCTGCGCGCTCGGCGCGGCTCCGGTCGGAGCGGACGACTACGATCCCCGGGAGGCCGGTCACCCGCTGCGCATCTACGCCTACGTTCTCCACCCGGTGGGCTGGCTGCTGGACGTGGCGATCCTGCGCCCGGCCCACTGGATCGGGCACCTGCCGGGCGTGCGTGCGGTCTTCGGGCACACCGACTGAAGCTCCGGCGTTGTTTCGCCGACCCATCGCTGGTATGTATATTGCATATGTCCAGCGATGCGAGCGCCCGGCCGCGCCAGGACGCGGGCGGCGGGAGGGGGTGGGGGGCCGGCGCGCGGGTCGCGGCGCTGGGCCTCGGCGCCGCCCTGGCCCTGGGCGGGCAGGCCCGCGCCCAGGAGACCTCCCAGCTCGAGCTCAGCGGAATGACCTTCGTCGGCTCCCGCGGAGACCAGAGCGAGGTGGTGCTGAGCGCCCGCCGCGCCACCTTCCATCCCGGCACGAGCGTGGCGGAGCTCGAGGACGTGCGCGCCTTCGGGCGCGATCCCGCCCACCGGCGCACCTTCGAGCTCAGCTGCGAGCGGGCGAGGCTCAACCTCGAGACCAACGACTTTTCCGCCGAAGGGAAGGTGCTGGGGGCCACGGGCGAAGGCGAGCACTACTCGGCGCCCTGGGTGCGCTACGACCACACCTCGGACGTCCTCTACACCGAGGCGCCGGTGAGCATGGTGAACGACACGGGGACCTTCCGCGGCGACGGCTTTCGCTACCACGTCGACGAGCGCCGCTTCCGCCTGCTCGGCAACGTGCGGGTGGTGCAGGCGCCGTGAGGCCGCGGGCCCAGCGGGTGCGCGGGGCGGCCGGGCTCCTGGCGCTGTTGCTCGCGGGGAGCGCCGTCGGCGCGGAGCCCTCGGCCAGCGCCGCGGGCGCCCTCCCCCGGGAGGGCGCCGCCACGCCCCTCGGCGACCTGGCGGGCCCGCTCGGGCTCCAGAGCCTGAGGAGCGACGCCCCCATCTCCATCAGCGCCGACGAGCTCGAGGCCCTGAGCCGCAAGGGGCAGCGCGAGCTCGAGTTCCGGGGCCGCGTGCAGGTGGCCCAGGCGGACCTCTCGCTGCGCTCCGACCGGCTCAAGGCCTTCTATCCCCCGGGCGGGAGCCAGCCCGAGCGCCTGGTGGCGGAGGGCGGCGTGCAGCTCGTCTCGGGCGAGCGCCGCGCGCGCTGCGACCACGCGACCTACGACGTCACCCGCGAGCACCTGCTCTGCGTTGGCAACGCCGAGCTCCTGGAGGGCGAGAACAGCCTGCGCGGGGACGCGATCGAGTTCCACATGGCGGAGGAGCGGGTCGTGGTCAAGGGCCACGCCCGCGTCGTGGTCCGTCCCGAGCCCGCGCCCGACGCCGCGCCCGCAGACGCGCCCCCCGCCGGGGATCCCGTCCCGTGAGCTCGGTGCTGGGCGAGGGCCTCACCAAGCGCTACGGCGACCGCGAGGTGGTTCGCTCGGTGGATCTCGAGATCCATCCGAGCGAGGTGGTGGGGCTCCTGGGGCCCAACGGGGCCGGCAAGACCACCACCTTCAACATGATCGCGGGCGGCATCCGGCCCTCCCAGGGGCGGGTCTTCCTCGGGGAGACGGAGATCACGGACCTCCCCATGTACCGCCGCGCGCGCCTCGGCATCACCTACCTGCCCCAGGAGCCCTCGATCTTCCGCAAGCTGTCGGTGGCGGACAACGTCTACGCCATCCTCGAGACCGTCGAGCCCGATCGCGCGGTGCGCCGCGAGCGCCTGCGGGAGCTACTGGCGGAGCTCGGTCTGGCCGAAAAAGCGAACCGAAGGGGGGACACGCTCTCCGGGGGCGAGAGGAGGCGGGTCGAGATCACCCGCGCCCTGGTCCTGGATCCCAAGTTCATGCTGCTCGACGAGCCCTTCGCCGGCATCGACCCGATCGCCGTGATCGACATCCAGAAGATCATCGAGCAGCTCAAGAGCCGCGGGATCGGCGTCATCATCACCGATCACAACGTCCGCGAGACCCTCTCCATCTGCGACCGGGCGTACATCATCAAGGACGGCGGTATCATCAAGCAGGGCCCGCCCGAGGAGATCGCCGCGGACCCGCAGGTCCGCGAGATCTATCTGGGCGACAACTTCAGGCTCACGTGAGGCGGCACTAGCGATGGCACTCGAGCTCAAGCAGCAGCTGCGATTGAGCCAACAGCTCGTGATGACGCCGCAGCTCCAGCAGGCGATCAAGCTGCTGCAGCTCTCGCGCATGGAGCTCGTGGGGCTGGTCCAGAAGGAGCTCCAGGAGAACCCGGTCCTCGAGGAGGCCCTGGAGGGCGACGAGGAGGGCGGCGAGCCCGAGGGCGATGGGGAGGCCGGAGAGGGGGCCGCAGAGGCGGCCTCCGCCTCGCTGTCCGAGGGCGCCGGCGCCCTGGAGCCCGCCGCCGAGGGCGCCGCTCCCGCCGCGGGGGAGGCGACCGGCGACGCGGAGCCCAGCGATGCCGAGAAGCTCGCGGAGATCGATTGGCAGGACTACGCGGAGTCCTACCCGCAGACCGGGATGCGGGAGGCTCGCGACGACGACGACCGCCGGTCCATCGAGAACACGCACACGCGGCGCGAGACCCTGAGCGAGCACCTGACCTGGCAGCTCCAGCTCTCCTCCCTGGCCCCGGAGCTCGTGGCGGCGGCCCACCTGATCATCGGAAACCTCGACGAGCGCGGCTACCTGACCACCAGCGGCGAGGAGATCGCCCGCCAGGCGGGGATCAGCGCGGCGATCGTCGAGGAGGCCCTGGCCCGGGTGCAGGAGTTCGACCCCGCCGGCATCGCTGCCCGCGACCTGCGCGAGTGCCTGCTGCTCCAGGTGAAGGCCCTCCGGATCGGGGATCCGCTCGTGATCCGGATCATCGACCAGGCCCTCGACGCGCTCATCAACCGCGACTTCCGGGGGGTCGCGCGCACCCTCGGGGCCAGCGTGGAGGCCGTGGTGGCGGCCTCCCGGGTGATCGGGCGGCTCGAGCCCAAGCCCGGCCACGCCTTCGGCGGCGAGGACCCCGTCTACATCGTCCCCGACATCTACGTCTACAAGGTGGGCGACGACTTCCACATCGTGCTGAACGACGACGGGCTGCCGCGCTTGCGGATCAGCTCGCTCTACCGCGAGGTCCTCGCCCGCGGCGGCAAGGTGCCCAAGGATGCCAAGGATTACGTGCACGAGAAGGTCCGCTCGGCCATGTGGCTGATCAAGTCGATCCATCAGCGGCAGCGGACCATCTACCGGGTGATGGACAGCATCCTCAAGAACCAGCGGGAGTTCTTCGATCACGGCATCAACTTCCTGAAGCCGCTGAACCTGCGCGACGTCGCCGACGACATCGAGATGCATGAGTCGACGGTGAGCCGCGTCACGACCAACAAGTACGTCCACACGCCCCAGGGCATCTTCGAGCTCAAGTACTTCTTCAACTCGAGCATCAGCCGCGTCGAGGGCGAGGCGGTGGCCAGCGAGAGCGTGAAGGAGCGCATCTCCAAGCTGATCCGGAGCGAGGACCCGCGCCGTCCCCTCTCGGACCAGCGCATCGCCGAGATGCTGCGCGTGGCCAACATCGACATCGCCCGGCGCACCGTCACGAAGTATCGAGAGGCGCTCAGCATCCTGTCGTCGACGAAGCGCCGCCAGGTCGGCTAGCCTCTCGCGAGTCCTCGGGAGTTTGCGATGAAGATCATGGACATCCTGGTCCGGGACGCCGTGATCCTGAACCTCGCCGTGCAGAGCAAGGGCGAGGTCCTGGCGGCGATGGCCACCTCCCTGGCCAAGGTCGAGCCCCAGATCGAGGCGGACCGCCTGCTGACCGTGTTGCAGGAGCGCGAGGCCCTCCAGAGCACCGGCATCGGCGAGGGGGTGGCCATTCCCCACGGGAAGCTCGCCGGACTGGACCGGCTGGTGGCCTCCTTCGCCCGCAGCCCCGAGGGCGTGGACTTCGATTCCATCGATGGGCAGGCCACCCACCACTTCTTCCTGCTGGTGGTCCCGGAGCACTCCGGCGGCCAGTACCTGAAGGCGCTGGCGCGCATCTCGCGCTTCTTTCGCGACGCCGCCTTCCGCCAGAAGCTCAGCGACGCGGAGGACCTCGATGACGTCGTGCGCACCATCGAGGAGGAGGACGCCAAGCTCTGAGGCAGGTCCACGGCGCACTGCTGGACATCCACGGTGTCGGCGTCCTGCTGCTCGGGCGGAGCGGCATCGGAAAGAGCGAGTGTGCGCTCGAGCTCCTGACTCGCGGGCATCGCCTGGTGGCGGACGACGTGGTCGAGCTGCGGCGCGGGGCGTCCGGCGAGCTCCTGGGCTCGGCTCCCGAACGGATCCGCCACTACATGGAGATCCGGGGTCTCGGGATCATCTGCGTGCCGGACCTCTTCGGCCCGGACTCCGTGCGCGAGGAGGCGAGGATCGACATGCTCTGCCGCCTGGAACGCTGGAGCGAGGGGGGGGACTACGAGCGCGTGGGGCTCGACCGGCCGACGGAGCTCCTGGCCGGCGTGGCGCTGCCGCGTTACACGCTCCCGGCGCGGCCCGGGGGAAGCATGGCGACCATCGTGGACGTGGCCGCCCGCGACCACCTGCAGCGGCAGACCGGCATGAGCGCCGCGCGGCGCCTCGACGAGCGGCTGCGCCGCGAGATGCAGCAGGCGTGACCGGTCCGCTCATCGTCTTCGTGAGCGGCCTCTCGGGCAGCGGCAAGACCACCGTCATGGCCGCCCTCGAGGACCTCGACTTCTACTGCGTCGACAACCTCCCGGTGCAGCTGATCGAGCAGTTCCTGGCCCTGTGCCGCAAGGCGACGCCCCCGATCGCGCGCATCGCCCTCGCCATCGACTCGCGCGAGGTGGCCTTCCTGCGCGCCGTCCCGGGCGTCGTGCGCCAGCTCCGCAAGCGCGGCCAGCGGGTCGAGGTGATCTTCCTGGACTGCCGGGACGAGGTGCTGATCCACCGCTACAGCGAGACGCGGCGCGTGCATCCCCACGCCCCCGCCGGGACCGTCGAGGAGGGGATCGGGCGCGAGCGGGGCCTGCTCGCGGACGTGGCCGGCCTCGCCGACCACGTGATCGACACCTCCTCCATGAACGTCCACCAGCTGCGCGCCGCGATCGTGCGCCACATCTCCGGGGAGAGGCGCGCCACCGTGGTCAACGTGGCCTCCTTCGGCTTCCGCTTCGGCCCGCCCCAGGCGGTGGAGCTGCTCTTCGACGTGCGCTTCCTTCCGAACCCGCACTTCGAGGAGCGGCTGCGGCCGCGCACGGGCCACGATCGGGAGGTGGCGGAGTACGTGCTCGGAAACCAGCTCGGGAAGGAGCTGTTCGAGCGGCTGCTCTCCCTGCTGGCCTTTCTGCTGCCGCTGTACGACGGCGAGGGCAAGGCCTACGTCACGATCGGCATCGGCTGCACCGGGGGCCGGCACCGCTCGGTGGCGATCGCCGAGGCGCTGGCCCGCGCCCTCCGGGAACGGGGTCGGGAGGTCAATGTGGAGCACCGGGATCTGGAGCGAACATGAGCGTCGGAGTCGTGATCGTCACCCACTATCGCCTCGGGGAGGAGTTCCTTCAGGCGCTGCGCCTGATCGTGCCCACGGCCCCGGGGTTCCGCTCGGTGTCCATCGACCCGGGCCAGTCCCTCGAGGCCATGCGCGAGGCGATCCGGGCGGGGATCCGGGCCGCGGACCAGGGGCGGGGGGTCCTGGTGCTCACCGACATGTTCGGCGGCACCCCCTCGAACGTGAGCCTCTCCTTCCTGGAGGAGAACGCCGTGGAGGTCGTGACGGGGGTGAATCTCCCGATGCTGATCAAGCTCGCGACCCTGCGCGAGGAGAAATCGCTCACGGACCTGGCGGGCTTCATCCGCGACTACGGTCGCCGAAACATCTCGGTGGCGAGCGCCATCCGACCCGAAGACACCCGTGACTGAGACGCTCGAGCACGAGGCGGAGTTCGTCGTGCGCAGCGAGCTCGGCCTTCACGCGCGACCCGCCGGGCAGTTCGTCGTCCTGGCCGGGCGCTTCGAGTGCGAGATCTCGGTGTGCCGGGGCGGGGACTGCGTGGACGGGCGCAGCGTGCTCTCCCTGCTCTCGCTGGCGGCGGGGAACGGGGCGCGGCTCCGCATCCGGGCGGTGGGGACCGACGCCCGGGAGGCGGTGCAGGCCCTGGGGCGGCTGCTGGAGGAGCCCCACTCCGCGCGCTGACCCCAGCGCGGTTTGAATCCGGCCCCGGCCTCCCCTACGTTGCCGGCCTCGCCGCGGTCGCGGACCGGCGCGCGACAGGCTCTCAAGGAGTGATCCGATGGCCGCACGGCCCCTCTTCACGTCCGAGTCGGTTTCGATGGGCCATCCCGACAAGATGTGCGACCAGATCTCGGATGCGGTCCTCGACGCGATGCTGGACCAGGACCCCAGGTCCCGGGTGGCGTGCGAGACCCTCACCACCACGGGCCTCGTCTTCCTGGCGGGCGAGATCACGAGTCGCGCCGTGGTCGACTTCCCGGCGCTGGTGCGGAGCGTCGTCGGGGACATCGGCTACACCGACTCCTCCATGGGCTTCGACGCGGGGACCTGCGCCGTGCAGGTCGCGATCGGGCAGCAGTCGCCGGACATCGCCCAGGGCGTCTCGGAGGGCGAGGGGCTCCACAAGGAGCAGGGCGCCGGAGACCAGGGCATGATGTTCGGCTTCGCCTGCGACGAGACGCCCGAGCTGATGCCGGCCCCGATCCGGTTCGCCCACCGCCTGATCGAGGCCCAGCGGGCGCTCTTCGAATCCGGCGAGCTGCCCTACCTGCGCCCGGACGCCAAGTCCCAGGTCACCGTGGAGTACGAGGGAAACCAGCCCGTCCGGATCCCGGCGGTGGTGCTCTCGACCCAGCACGGGCCCGACGTGGGCTACGACCAGATCCGCAAGGACGTGATCGAGAAGCTGATCAAGCCGGCGCTGCCCGCACACCTGATCGACGACAACACGATCTTCCACGTGAACCCGACCGGGCGCTTCGTCGTGGGGGGGCCCCTGGGCGACGCGGGGCTCACGGGCCGGAAGATCATCGTCGACACCTACGGCGGCATGGGGCGCCACGGCGGCGGCGCCTTCTCCGGCAAGGACCCCTCCAAGGTGGACCGCAGCGCCGCCTACGCTGCGCGCTGGGTGGCGAAGAACGTCGTCAAGGCGGCCCTGGCGCGCCGCTGCGAGGTCCAGCTCGCCTACGCCATCGGCGTCGCCGAGCCCGTGTCGGTGCGGGTCGACACCTTCGGCACCGGGGCCGTCGAGGAGCGCGCCCTGGAGCGCCTGGTGCGCAAGCACTTCGACCTGACGCCCAAGGGCATCATCGGCTCCATGGACCTGCTGCGGCCCATCTACCGGGCCACCTCCTACCACGGTCACTTCGGTCGCGAGGACCAGGGTTTTCCGTGGGAGACGACCGCCAAGGCCGAGGCCCTGGCGCGCGACGCCGCCCGGTGAGGCGAGGGCGGCGCCGCCCCCCCGCCCTGGCGCTGCTCCTGCTCGCGTGCCCGCTCGCCGGGGCGGCCCCCTCGCGCGCGCTCGCCGAGCCGCGGCTGGAGGTGCTGCTGCTCGAGGACGCGCCGGCGGTGCGCGTGCGCGGCGGGCGCGCGGGGGCCGCCGGGATCCGGCTCACGCCGCGCGGCAGCGGCCTCTCCGCCGACGGCCAGCCCATCGGCGACGCCTGGCGCAGCGAGTCTCTCGCGGGCGACCCGCTCCAGGTGGGGGAGTTCCGGGTGCGGGGGGCCCTCGAGGTCCGGCGCTCGCCGGCGGGCCTGCGCGTGGTGAACCGGATCGGGCTCGAGGACTACGTGGCGGGAACCCTGGCGCGGGAGGTCTATCCGACCTGGGAGCCCGAGATGCTGAAGGCCCAGGCGGTGGTGGCCCGCACCTACGGCCTCTACCGGCGCGCGCGCCGGTCGCGGGCGGGCTACGACGTCGAGGCCTCCACCGATGGGCAGGTCTACGGCGGCGTGGACGCCGAGATGCCGGCCACCGTGGCCGCCGTGGCGGCCACGCACGGCGAGATCCTGACCCACGACGGCGCGCCGATCCTGGCCGTCTACCACTCGGCCTCGGGCGGCCGCACGGCGAGCGCCGAGGAGGTCTGGGGCCGCCCGGTCCCCTATCTCGTGAGCGCCGCGGTCGAGGACGAGGAGGATTCGCCGGACACCTACTGGCGGGCCTCCATCCCACGGACCACACTGGGGCCCGCCCTGGCCCCCCTGGGCGTGCGGGTCGGCGACGTGCGGGGCCTGCGCGTGAGCCAGCGCACCGCCAGCGGGCGCGCGGCCTGGGTGGTGGTCGAAGGAGCCGCCGGGACCGAGAGGATCGAGGCCCGGGCCCTGCGCCGGGCCCTGGGAGACGAGGTGATCCGCAGCACGCTCTTCGAGATCCGCCCCGGGGCGGAGGGCTTCGTGATCGTGGGATCCGGCCACGGGCACGGGGTCGGCATGAGCCAGTGGGGGGCGCGGGGCATGGCGCGGCGCGGCGCGGGCTACCGGGAGATCCTCGCCGCCTTCTACCCCGGCTGCCGGCTCGGGCGGGCCGCGGAGGTGGCGGCGCGGTGAGCGGGTTCCCGGCGGTCGGTTTGCTGCAGGCCGGCGGGCAGCCCGCGGGGGGCCTCGAGTTCCTGAACCTCCTGCCGATCCTGGCGATCTTCCTGATCTTCTACCTGCTCCTGATCCGCCCCCAGACCCGCAAGCAGCGCGAGCGCGAGAAGATGGTCAAGGCCGTCCAGAAGGGCGACTCGGTGGTGACCTCCGGCGGCATCCACGGCAAGGTCACCGGAGCGACCGACGACGTGCTGACGCTCGAGATCGCGGCGCTCAAGGGGGAGAGGGTGCGGATCAAGCTGGACCGCAACCAGGTCGACCGGGTGGTCGAGAAGGCCCCCAAGGGCGAGGAGGAGTCGTGAGCCTGCGCCTGCGCCTCGCCTGCCTGGCCGCCGTGATCGCCGTCTTCGGCTACTTCGCGATCGCCAACTTCGTGCCCCAGGAGACGCGCCGCGCGAGCCCCTGGCTCCCGGACCAGGGCCTGCGCCTGGGGCTCGACCTCCAGGGCGGGATCCACTGGGTGATCGGTGTGGACCTCGCGGCGGCCGAGCAGCGGGAGCTCGAGTTCCAGCGCGACCTCCTGAAGCGCCACCTCGACGAGGAGAAGGCGCCGGTCGAGGCCGTGGAGGTTCGGGAGGGCGCGCTCCACCTGGTGGGCGCGTCGCCGGCCGCCCTCGAGGTGGCGCGGGATTGGGCCGACAGCGACGCCTTCCGCCCCGACGCCGCGGACCCGGCGGGGTTCGCCCTCTCCGAGCAGTGGAAGCAGGAGGTGCGCGAGCGCGCCATGAGCCAGGTGCTCGAGGTGCTGCGTCGACGCATCGAGGACCCGATCCAGGGAATCCCCGACTCGGTGGTCACGCGCCAGGGCAACGACCGCGTGCTGGTGCAGATCCCGGGCGGACAGATCGACCGGACGCGCGCCCGGGAGCTGCTCCGCGTCACGGGCTTCCTCGAGTTCAAGATCGTGCGCGACACCGCGGCCAGCGAGGAGCTGCTGCGCGCCAAGTACCCGGACGGCCTGCCGCCGGGCACCCGGATCGCCCTCTCGCGCGACAAGGAGACGGACCGGGTGGTGGAGGCCTACCTGGTGCCCGACCAGGCGAGCCTCACCGGCGACTACCTCTCCGACGCGCGCGTCTCCTTCGACCAGCGCCAGCGGCCCGAGGTGTCCTTCACCTTCAACGCCCAGGGGGGCGAGATCTTCCAGGCGGTCACCGGCGAGAACGTCGGCCAGCGCCTCGCCATCATCCTCGACGAGCACGTCCACAGCGCCCCCACCATCCAGTCGCGCATCTCCATGCGCGGCGTCATCACGGGGCGTTTCACGATGCAGGAGGCGGCGGACCTCTCGGTGGTCCTCCGCGCCGGCTCGCTCTCGGTGCCGGTCGTGATCGAGGAGGAGCGCACGGTGGGGCCCGCCCTCGGCAAGGACTCCATCGACCGGGGCGTGCGCGCCTCGATCCTGGGGTTCGCGCTGGTCGCGGCCTTCACGATGGGCTACTACCGGCTCTCCGGCGGGTACGCGAGCCTGGCGCTCCTGGCGAGCCTCCTGCTCCTGATCGGCATCATGTCGCTCTTCGAGGCGACGCTCACGCTCCCCGGCATCGCCGGGGTCGTGCTCACCCTGGGCATGGCGGTCGACGGCAACGTCATCATCTTCGAGCGGATCCGGGAGGAGCTGCGGGCCGGCAAGCAGCCGCGCGCCGCGGTCGCGACCGGCTTCAACAAGGCGCTCTGGACCATCCTCGACGCGAACATCACGACGCTCCTCACGGCGCTCGTGCTCTTCGAGTATGGCACCGGGCCGATCAAGGGCTTCGCCGTCACGCTCTCGATCGGCATCGTGACCAGCGTCTTCGAGGCCCTGACCCTGACCCGGGCGCTCTTCGCGATCTACCCCGGGGACCGCGCGGTCCAGAGCCTGTCCATCTAGGCCAGCGCAGGAGCTTCCAGTGCGCTTCGAGCTGATTCGGCCGGGAACCCAGATCGATTTCGTCGGCATGCGCCACCGGTGGATCGGCCTCTCGCTCTTCCTGATCGCGGCGAGCCTCGTCGCCATCCCCGTGCGGGGCATCCGCTGGGGGATCGACTTCGCCGGTGGGACCGAGATCGAGGTGCGCTTCGCCGATGGGGTGGCGGTGGAGGAGGGCGCGATCCGGCGGGTCGTGGCAGCCTGCGGCGTCGAAGATCCCAGCGTGGTGCGCTACGGCGATCTCGGGGGCTCCGAGTTCCTGATCGGCTTCCGGCCGGTCGGCCCGGCCCGGGCGGCCGCGCTCGCGGAGAGCGGCGCGGGCTGTCCCGTGACGCCGGAGCAGCAGGAGCGCCTGGCCCGGGCCGCCGCCGCCGCCGGGAGCGAGGGCGGCGGCGAGGGCGGCGGCGTCCTGGTGGATCGCATCGGCTTCGCCCTGGGCAACGCGGTGGGGAGCGCCGAGGTGCTGCGGGTGGAGTTCGTGGGGCCCCGGGTGGGGAGCGAGCTGCGCCGCGACGGCCTCCTGGCCCTCGGCATCGCCTTCGGCCTGATCCTGGCCTACATCGCGTTCCGGTTCAGCCGGCACTTCGCGCCGGGGGCCGTGGTGGCCCTCGTCCACGACGTGCTGATCACGGCGGGAATCTTCGTGATCTTCGGGCTCAAGATCGACCTCCAGGTCCTGGCTGCCCTGCTCGCGATCATCGGCTACAGCGTCAACGACACCATCATCATCTACGACCGGATCCGCGAGAACATGCAGCTGCGCACCAAGTACGACCTGGCGGACGTGATCAACCGGAGCGTGAACCAGACGCTGGCCCGAACGCTCCTGACCTCCGGCCTGACCCTGCTCTCCGTACTCGCGCTGCTCTTCCTGGGGGGGGACGTGCTGCGCCCCTTCTCCCTGGCGATGACGATCGGGATCGTGGTCGGATCCTACTCGTCGATCTTCATCGCCTCGTCGCTGCTCCTCTACCTGGAGAAGCGCTCCGGGAGCGGCGCCAGGGCCTGAATCCCGGGCTTGCGATCAGCCGACCTTGCGCACCGGCTCGCTGGTCGGCTTCGGCGGGATCGCCGCCGCCGCCTCCTTGCTCATCTGGATCGAGCCGTTCACCACGGCTCCCTCCGCGACCACGAGGCGAGGTGCGGAGACGTCCCCCTCGACCACCCCGGTGGCCTGGATCTCCACCCGCTCGGTGCCCCGGACGTTGCCCGCCACGCGGCCCACCACGATCACGGCCTTGGCGTTGATCTCGGCCTTGACCTGCCCGTTGGCTCCGATGGTGAGCTGGTTGTTGGGGAGCTCGACCTTCCCCTCGACCTTGCCCTCGATCACGATGTCCTCGTTGCCGGTGAGGTCGCCCTTGATCGAGATGGACTTCCCGATGTTCGCCACTTCTCTTCCCCCTGGCGTGAAATCTTCGCCGGCCTGCACCCACGCCCGCAGGGGCTCGCGCCCCGCGGCCTCGGGCCGGGGTCCCGGGGCGGGCCGCGGGCCTCCGGCGCCCGGGGGCAGCCCCGCCGCACCTTCGCCTTCCTTTTGTGTCTCGCCCTGCCGACCGTCCTGCTTGCCGAACAAGCTCATGGGCCGTTCCCCCGGAGCCCGCCCCCGCGGGCGGCCGCAGTCTACCGCAGAGCGCGGACGTCTTCGACGACCACGTGGTTGGTGTCCAGGATGGTGCCCTGGGCCCGGTCGAGCTCGGTGGCGGAGACGCGGTAGATGCGCAGCGCGTCGATCTTCTCGCTCTCCGCCTCCACCAGGTCCTCCTCGCGCTGCAAGACCTCGAAGGGGGTGGCCTCCCCGTACTCCAGGCGGATGCGCTCGGCGCGCAGCTGCTCCTCCGCGGCCGCCTGGCGCCGCTCGGCTGCCCGGATCCCCTCCTGGGCGGAGGCGAGGTCGCGGGCGGACTTCCGGACCTCGAGCAGGATGCCCTGCTCGAGCCGCGTCTTCTCGGATCGGACCCGGCGCAGCTCGAGCTCGCGCTTGCTGGCCGTGGCGCGCGGGGCGGTGTTCGGGATCGGAATCGAGAAGCGGGCACCGGCCACGAACTGCTCGGAGGCGTCCTCGGTGAAGAAGCCGTCGTAGGTCTCGCCGTAGGACGTCCGGCTGGCGGGAGCCGCGAGGCAGGCGGTCTGCGCCGCGCCGGTCAGGAAGCGGCAGCTCGCGGCCTTGTTCTCGGCGCCCGCGAGGCCGCGGTTGCCGTAGCTCACGAGCAGGTCGAGCTGGGGCAGCTGCTGGTTTCGGGCGAGGCCGAGCTCGAGCTCGCCCTGCGCGATCCTCTTCTGGGCGGCCGCGAGCTCGGGCCGGTGGACGAAGGCCTTTCGCACCGCCTCCTCGATGTCGATCTCGTAGCTCACGTAGTCCTCGGGCCGGTCCGTGGGCGCGATCTCGAGGGTGGAGCCCGCCGCCATGTGGCGCCCCAGCACCACGTCGATGAGATCGTCCTGGCTGCTGCGATAGGCGTTCTGGGCGCGGATCAGGTTCACCTCGCGCTCCGCCACGCCGGCCTCCGCCTCGATCACCTCGACCTTCGAGACCACGCCCACCTCGAACTGGGTCTTCGTCTGGCCCAGCAGAGCGCGGGCGGTCTCGAGGCTCTTCTCCGCCACCCGCCTCTTCTCCTCGTTGGCGATCAGGACCCAGTAGTTGGTCGCGATCTCGCGGACGGTGTCCATGACCTGGCGGCGGAATTCGTCGAGGGCCGACTCGCTGGCGATGCGCGAGGTCTGGACCCGCGTCCACTCCGGGTTGAAGAAGAGGTTCCGGAGCACCGGCTGGGTCAGGCTCAGCAGGAACGACGAGCGCAGGGCGGGGTCCGGGCTCTGGATCGAGGAGTTCGTGTCGACGCGCTCGGAGTCGAGGCGGAGCTCGTAGCCCGAGCCGAGGAGCGGTAGCAGGCCGCGCAGCCCCCCGAAGCCCGCGGGCGAGTACTCCTCGCTCTCGGTGACCCCGAAGTTGAGCGAGAGGGAGTTCGGCTCCTGGGTCGACGAGTAGGTGAACTCGCCGAAGAGCTCCGGATCGTAGGCGCCCCAGGCGGCGGTCTCGTCGCGGTCCGCGATGTAGGGCGCGTAGCGCTCCACCTCCACGTCGAGGTTGTTCTCGAGCCCCATGCGGATCGCATCGCCCAGCGAGAGGCTCAGATCCCCGTGCAGGCTCGGGGCCGGCGGCGAGCTGGGGGGCTTCGCGGCCTCCTCGGCGGCGGCGGGGTGGAGCGCGGCGAGGGCGAGCAGCGCAGAGCAGAGGGCCTGGCGGCAGAGGCGGAGTTGCATGGAAAGGACCTCCTCGGGGCACCTGGGGCCTGCACTGTACCAGCGATCCCGGGGCTCGGGCCGCGCGCGGGCCGCCGCGGCCGCAGCGGCCCCCGGGGCCTCCGGCTATCCTCCGGCCCGATGCGCGTCGCGGCCCTCGTGCTGGCCGCCGGGCGCGGCGAGCGCCTGGGCCACGAGCTTCCCAAGGCCTTCGTCCCCCTGGCGGGCCGGGCGCTCCTGCTGCGGGCCCTGGAAGCGCTCGCGGCGGTCCCCGAGCTCGAGTGGCTGGTGCCGGTGGTGGCGGAGGGTGACCTGCCCCGGCTGCGGGCCCTGGCGGAGGAGCTCGCGGCCATTCCGAACCTCTCGGGTCGGCTCGCGGCGCCGGTGGCGGGAGGGGCCCTGCGCCAGGACTCGGTGCGGGCGGGCCTCGCGGCGCTGCCGCCCGGCGTGGAGCTCGTGGCGGTGCACGACGCGGCGCGTCCCCTGGTGCGGCCCGCCGCCGTTGCGGCGGTGATCGCGGTGGCGCGCCGGGAGGGGGCGGCGATCCTCGCCGTGCCGGTGCGGGACACGATCAAGCGCGTGCGCGCGGGCCGCGTGCTCGAGACGCCGGAGCGCTCCGAGTGCTGGGCCGCCCAGACTCCCCAGGTCTTCCGCACCGGGCTCCTGCGGGAGGCCCTGGAGAAGGCCGCGGCCGATGGCTTCTGCGGCACCGACGACGCGCAGCTCGTCGAGCGCCTCGGCGTCGCGGTGCGGGTCGTGGAGGGGGACCCCGGCAACCTCAAGGTGACCGATCCCGAGGACCTGGCCCTGGCCGAGGGCTGGCTCGCGAGGCGCCCGGGGTGAGGATCGGGCAGGGCTTCGACGCGCACCGGCTCGTCTCCGGTCGGCCCCTCGTGCTGGGGGGCGTCCGGATCCCCTACGCGCGCGGCCTGGAGGGGCACTCGGACGGGGACGCGCTGCTCCACGCGGTGGCGAGCGCGCTCCTGGGCGCGCTCGGGGAGGGCGACCTGGGCCGCCACTTCCCCTCCTCGGACCCGGGCCTCGCCGGCATCGCGAGCGGCGAGATCCTGGCGCGGGTGGCGGCGATGGTGCGCGCCGCGGGCTTCTCCGTGGGCAACGTGGACGCCACCGTGGTGGCGGAGGCGCCCCGCCTCGCCGGGGAGCTCCCGAAGATGGAGGGGGCGATCGCGGACCTGCTCGGCATCGGACGCGAGCGGATCAACGTGAAGGCCACCAGCACCGACCGGCTCGGCGCGATCGGAAGGGGCGAGGGCATCGCGGCGCTGGCGGTGGCGCTGCTCGTACCGGCCTGAGGCCGAGCCCGAAGGCGCGCAGCGAGGCGCGGGCCAGCGAAGATCGGGGAAACGTTGGACAGGGCTCGGTCTCGACGGCGTCGCGGGCTCTGAGGAACCGCCGTGGGTGAGCTCGTGCTCTACAACACGCGCACCCGCCGCAAGGAGCGCTTCGCGCCCCTGGAGGCCGGCTGCGCCCGGGTCTACACCTGCGGCCCCACCGTGTACGCTCCGCAGCACCTGGGCAACCTGCGCTCGCAGCTCTTCGCCGACCTCCTGGTGCGCGCCCTCCTCGCCGAGGACTACCGCGTGACCCACGTCGTCAACATCACGGACGTGGGGCACCTGACCGACGACGCGGACGCCGGCGAGGACAAGCTCGAGCGCGCAGCGGCCCGGAGCGGGCGGCGCGCCAGCGAGATCGCCGAGGAACACACGCGGCAGTGGCAGCGGGACCGGGCGCGGCTCGGCTGCCGGGAGCCCGACGTGCTGTGCCGGGCCACGGAGCACGTGCCGGAGCAGATCGAGATGATCCGCCGGCTCGAGGCGCGCGGCTACACCTACCAGATCGAGGATGGGATCTACTTCGACACCTCGAAGTTCCCGCGCTACGCCGAATTCGGGCGCCTCCAGCTCGAGGAGCAGGAGGCGGGCGTGCGCATCGAGGACGTGCCGGGAAAGCGCCAGCCCGCCGACTTCGCGCTCTGGAAGTTCCCGCCCCCCGGCGTCCGTCGCCAGCAGGAGTGGGACTCGCCCTGGGGGCGCGGCTTCCCCGGCTGGCACATCGAGTGCTCGGCCATGAGCACGAAGTACCTGGGCGAGCGCTTCGACCTCCACACCGGGGGCATGGAGCACATCAAGATCCACCACACGAACGAGATCGCGCAGTCCGAGTGCGCCCTCGAGGTCCACCCGTGGGTGAACTACTGGCTGCACCACGAGTTCGTGAACTTCGGCGGCCGGAAGATGGCCAAGTCGGTCGGGAACGCGGAGGTCCTGGACGACGTCGTGGCCCGGGGACACCCGGCCCTCTCCTATCGCTACTTCTTCCTGCAGGCCCACTACCGCCAGCCCCAGTCCCTGAGCGAGGAGGCCCTGGCGGGAGCCGCCACGGGCTACGACCGGCTGCTGGGCGCTGCCCTCGCCGTGCGGGAGGCCCCGGGCGCGGTCGATCCGGCCCGGACCGGCCCCGCCCGCGAGCGCTTCCGCGCCGCGATCCGGGACGACCTGAACGCGCCGCGCGCCCTGGCCGTGGCCTGGGAGGTGGCGCGCAGTCAGGAGCTCGCGCCGGCGGAGCGCTGGGCCCTGCTGCGCGAGTTCGACGAGATCCTGCGCCTCGACCTGGCCCGTGCCGTCCCCCGCGCGCAGCTCGCGGAGAGCGACCCGCGCATCGACGACCTGGTGCGGCGGCGCGAGGAGGCGCGCCAGCGCAGGGACTGGCGCGAGGCCGATCGCATCCGCGACGAGCTCGTCGCCGAGGGGATCGCCCTGGAGGATACGCCGCAGGGGCCGCGCTGGAGGAGGGGCTAGCGTGGCCGCGGCGCGCGGCGCGGGCGGGAAGGGGCCGGGCGAGCCCGCCCCGGGGCGCTTCGAGCTCTGCTCCGATTTCGAGCCCCGGGGCGACCAGCCCCGCGCGATCCGCGAGCTGGTGGCGGGGATCCGGCGCGGGGACCCCCACCAGACGCTCCTCGGGGTCACCGGGAGCGGGAAGTCCTTCACGGTGGCCTGCGCCGTGGAGCAGGTGAATCGGCCCACCCTGGTGATGGCCCCCAACAAGACCCTGGCCGCCCAGCTCTACGCGGAGTTCAAGCAGCTCTTTCCCCGGAACGCGATCGAGTACTTCGTCTCCTACTACGACTACTACCAGCCCGAGGCCTACCTCCCCGCCACCGACACCTACATCGAGAAGGATTCCTCGATCAACGACGAGATCGACAAGCTGCGCCACTCCACCACCCACGCGCTCCTGACCCGGCGCGACGTGCTGGTGGTGGCCAGCGTCTCCTGCATCTACGGCCTGGGCACTCCCGAGAGCTACGGGTCGATGCACGCCTACCTGGAGCCCGGGATGGCGCTCGCGCGTGACGACCTCCTGCGGCGGCTCGTCGACATGCTCTACGAGCGCAACGACCTGGACTTCCACCGCGGCACCTTCCGGGTGCGCGGAGACGTGGTGGAGATCTTCCCCCAGTACGAGGCGGAGCGGGCCCTGCGCGTGGAGTTCTTCGGCGACGAGGTGGACTCGATCGCGGAGATCGACCCCTTGCGGGGCAAGGCGCTCTCCCGCCCGCGCCGGGCCATGATCCACCCGGCGAGCCACTACGTGGCGACCGAGGGGACCCTGGCCCGCGCCATCCAGGGGATCCGCGAGGAGCTCCAGGAACGCCTGGCCTCGTTCCGCAGGGAGGGAAAGCTCCTGGAGGCGCAGCGGCTCGAGCAGCGCACCCTCTACGACCTCGAGATGCTGGAGCAGATGGGCTTCTGCCACGGCGTCGAGAACTACTCGCGCTGGCTGGACGGTCGCGCGGCGGGGCAGACGCCCTACACGCTCTTCGACTACTTCCCCGACGACCTGTTCGTGGTCCTCGACGAGAGCCACGTGAGCGTCCCCCAGGTGGGCGGCATGTACCGGGGCGATCGCGCCCGCAAGGAGACGCTGGTGGAGTACGGCTGGCGGCTGCCTTCGGCCCTCGACAACCGCCCGCTGCGCTTCGAGGAGTGGGAGGAGCGCGCGCCCCAGCGCCTCTACGTCTCGGCCACCCCCGCCGAGTACGAGCTCGAGAAATCGAAGGGCGTGGTCGTGGAGCAGATCATCCGCCCGACCGGGCTCGTGGACCCGAAGCTCGAGGTCCGCCCGGCCGCCGGCCAGGTGGACGACCTGCTGGGCGAGATCCGCGCCCGGGTCGCCGAGGGCGACCGGGTCCTCGTCACCACCCTCACCAAGCGCATGGCGGAAGAGCTCACGGAGTACTACGGCGAGCTCGGCGTGCGGGTGCGCTACCTGCACAGCGACATCCAGACCGTCGAGCGCATGGAGATCATCCGCGAGCTCCGCGAGGGCGCCTTCGACGTCCTGGTCGGCATCAACCTGCTGCGCGAGGGGCTCGACATCCCCGAGGTCGCGCTGGTGGCGATCCTGGATGCCGACAAGGAGGGCTTCCTGCGATCGGCCCGCTCGCTGATCCAGACGATCGGGCGCGCGGCGCGCAACGTGAAGGGCCAGGTCATCCTCTACGCGGACCGGGTGACGGATTCGATCCGCGTGACCGTGGAGGAGACGTCCCGGCGGCGCGAGATCCAGGAGGGCTTCAACCGGGAGCACGGCATCACCCCGCGCACGATCCAGAAGCGCATCTCGAGCCTGCGCGACTCGATCTGGGAGCAGGACTACGTGACGGTGCCGAAGCGCGAGGAGCGGCGCGAGCCGGAGATCCCGCTCCACGAGCTGCCGGAGCTCGTGGCGAGCCTGCGCCGCGAGATGAGCCAGGCGGCCCGGGCCCTGGAGTTCGAGCGGGCGGCGGGCCTGCGCGACCGCATCCGCGAGCTCGAGGCGGAGCAGCTGCGCCGCGGCTAGGGCATGGGCCGGGACCTCATGAAGCGCGTGGAGGGCCTCCCGACGGGGCCCGGGGTCTACCTGTTCAAGGGCGCCTCGGGCAGGGTCCTCTACGTCGGGAAGGCCCAGAACCTGAAGAGCCGCGTGCGCTCCTACGTGGGCGGCGGCGACGGGCGCGCGGCGATCCCGCTCCTGCTCGAGCGCGCCGAGAGCGTCGACGTGGTCGTGACCTCGAGCGTCAAGGAGGCGCTGCTCCTCGAGAACGAGCTGATCAAGCGCCACAAGCCGCCCTTCAACGTGCGCCTGCGCGACGACAAGCAGTACCTGGGGCTGCGCCTCGATCCCCGCGAGCGCTGGCCGCGGCTCACCCAGGTGCGCCGCTTCAAGCGGGATGGGGCCCAGTACTTCGGCCCCTATACGTCGAGCGGATCCCTGCGCGAGTCGATCTCCAACCTGCGCCGGATCGTCCCGCTGCGCTCCTGTAGCGACGCCGTATTCCGCGACTACGCGCGCCGCGGGCGGCCCTGCATCGAGTATGAGATGAAGCGCTGCCCGGCGCCCTGCTGCGGTCTGGTGGAGGAGCCCGCCTACGCCGAGCTGGTGCAGGGGACGGCGCTCTTCCTGCGCGGGCGCTCCGGCGAGCTCGCGGCGGAGCTCGGCCGGCGCATGCGGGAGGCGGCGGAGCAGGAGCGCTTCGAGGAGGCGGCGCGGCTGCGCAACCAGATCGCGGCGGTGGAGGCCACGGTCGAGCGGCAGCAGATCGTGGCCGAGCGGCCGATCGAGCGCGACGTCTTCGGGATGGCGCGGAGCGGCGGCGAGGTGGAGGTGCAGGTGCTCCACGTGCGCGAGGGGCGCGTGGTGGGCGCCCAGGGCTTCTCCTTCTCCGACGTGCGCCTGGACGACGGCGAGGTGCTCTCCTCCTTCCTGGGCCAGTACTACGCGCCGGAGCAGGGCCGGGAGGTCCCCGCGGAGGTCCTGACCCCGGCTCCCGTCGAGGAGGCGGCGGCGCTGGAGGCCCTCCTGGCCGAGCACGCCGGGCGGCGGGTGGCGCTGCGGGCGCCGCGCCGCGGCGACCCCGCCGAGCTCGTGCGCATGGCCGGAGCCAACGCGGAGCTCTCGCTCGCGCACCGCCTCGAGGCCCGGGAGAGCGTGGAGGCGGCCCTCGCGGAGCTGCGGGAGCGGCTCTCGCTCCGCGCGCTCCCGCGCCGCATCGAGGGCTACGACATCTCGACCCTCCACGGGGCGCTCACGGTGGGGAGCCGCGTGGTCTTCGAGGACGGCCAGCCGGTCCGGAGCGACTACCGCCGCTACCGCGTCCGCGAGGCGCCCGCCGCCGACGACTACGCCTGCCTGCGCGAGGTGCTGGGGCGGCGCCTGGCGCGGGCGGAGAGCGATCCCCTGCCGGACCTCCTGATGGTGGACGGCGGCAAGGGCCAGCTCGGCGTGGTGGGGGCGGCGCTGCGCGATGCGGGGCTCGAGCTGGACGCTCTGGCGCTGGCGAAGGAGCGCGACGAGCAGAGCCCCTCGCCGCGGGTCCGCCGCGACCGGGGGCTCAAGGCCGAGCGGATCTTCCTCCCGGCGCGCAAGGACCCGGTGCTGCTGCCGGCGAGCTCCCGCGGGCTCCTCCTGCTCCAGCGCGTGCGCGACGAGTCCCACCGCTTCGCGATCGAGTTCCAGCGCTCCCTGCGCTCGCGGGTGGGCCTGACTTCGATCCTGGAGGAGCTCCCGGGCATCGGGCCCGGCAAGCGGCGCGCGCTCCTGCGGGCGCTGGGCTCGCTGCGCGCGGTGCGGAGCGCGGACCTGGAGGCCCTGGCGGCGGTGCCGGGCATCTCCCGCCGGGACGCGGCCCGGATCCGGCGCTTCTTCGAGGCGGCGGAGCGGGACGGGGCGGAGCCGACCTCCGGCTGAGCGCGCAGAGCGGAGAGCGGGGACGTTCCTTGCGTTTTTTCGTTTCGGGGGGCACCTGGATCGCGGTCGCCCCGGCATCCGACCCCGAAACGAAAAAACGCAAGGAACGTCCCCGTCAGCGGGCGCGCCGCCGATCGTCCCACTCCAGGACCGCGGGCAGCACCACCAGGTAGCAGACGAGGGTGGCGGCGACGCCGAGGCTCAGCATCTGCCCCAGGGCGGCCATTCCCCGGTGGGGCGCGAAGGCGAGGCTCCCGAAGGAGAGCACCGTCGTGAGCGCCGCGAAGAAGACGGCGCGGGCGGTGCTGGTCGCGAGCACGTCGACCGGGTCGGGGTTCGTGCGGTGCCGGTGCACGAGGTGGACGCCGTTGTCGATGCCCATGCCGAGCAGCATGGGCAGCACGATCACGTTTGCGAAGTTGAACTGGAGGCCGAGCAGGACCATGGCCGCGCAGGTGATCGCGGCGGCCAGGGCCAGGGGAAGGAAGGCCAGCAGCATGTCCCAGAGGTTCCGCCAGAGCAGGCCCAGGAAGACGGCCATGCAGGCCAGGCCCACGAAGAGAGCCTGCTGCATCGCCCGCGACGTGACGCGCCCCCACTCGACCAGGCCCACCGCCGGCCCGGTCATGTTCGGGGCGATCTCCCCGACCGCGTCCATGAACTCCTCGAGCGAGGCGCTGTCCGAGAGGTCCTCCTTCGCGAAGACCTGGATCCGCGCCCGGCCGTCCGGCGCGAGCATCTGATCCATGAGCTCCTGCGGGACGTCGTCGAACTCCACGCGGTCCGGCGTCAGCGACCGGAGCAGGCCCGCGACCTGCTTCGGGAGGCTGCCCACGGCGTTGGCCCGCAGCAGGGCGAGCAGCGCGCCCGCGCCGGGATCGCCGGGCAGCGCCGCGCGCAGGCGCTCGAGCGCCGCGCGCAGGCGCTCCTCGCTGCCGCGCAGGACCGGGTCGGCAGCCGCGCCGCCGCGCGCCGCGAGCTCGGTCTCGAGGCGGGCGAGGGCTGCGAGCTCCTCCTCCGCATCCGAGGCTGCGCCGGGCGGCGCCGCCGGGGTCACGAAGAGGGCGGCGCTCCGCAGGATCTCGCGCTTCTCCTCCTGGTCCGCCGGCACGAAATCCAGCGCCGTGATGGCGCGCTCGACGGGGCGCTGCGCCTCGATCTCCCGGGCCAGCGCCGCGGCGGTCGCCAGGTCGGGGGCGATCACGTCGATCGTCCAGGGCGAGGTTCCGCTGCGCGCCAGCAGGTCCTGGAAGGCCTGCACCGACTCGGTATGGGGGTCGCGCAGGTTGACCGGGTTGTGGTCGAAGCGGGCCCGCGGCAGCAGCAGGAGCGAGCCCACCGCCAGCGCCCCGGCAACCCAGCGGATGGGCCTGGCCCGGCGCACGGGTACGGCCCGCAGCTTCGCGGCCCAGGCCGGCGGGGCGGGCGCGATCCGGGGCGGGGCGGGCGGACCGAGGCTCAGCAGGGCGGGCAGGATCGTCAAGGTCGAGACGAGGCTCAGGAGCACGCCCACTCCGGAGATCAGGCCGAGCTGCGCCACGGCGAGGTAGTCGGTCGGCAGGAAGACGAAGAAGCCGATGGACGTGGTGGCGGCGCTGGAGAAGAGCGAGCTGCCGATCGTCGCGGCCGTCTCGGAGAGCGCCTGCGCGCGGGAGCGCCCCAGGGCGGCGAGCTCCGCGGCGCGCAGGCAGAAGTGGATCCCGAGCTCGCCGCCGAGACCGATGATCAGCACGTTGAACGCCGCCGAGACCTGGTTCAGGGTTCCGACGGCCGCCGCGGCGAAGGCGTTGGTCCAGACCAGGCTCAGGATCAGGCTCGCCACCAGGGCGAGGACGAGGCGCAGCGAGCGCAGCGCGAAGAACACGGCCGCGGTGAAGAGCGCCAGCGAGGCGACCGCCACGATCCAGGCCTGCACCTCGATGACCTCGAGCTCGTCGTAGTTGAGGATGTCGCTCCCGGTGATGCGGACGCGCACGCCGTGGTCCGGGTCGAGCTCGAGGTCGCGGGCGGCGCTGCGGATCGCGGCCACGGTGGGCTCGGCGTAGGTCAGCTCCTCGAACCTCCCGCGCGGGCGGATCGCCACGACGCGGTGGCGGGCCTCCTCGGAGAGCGACCCCCCGATCAGCGCGTCGCCCCAGGGGTCCGGGGCTGCGCGGCCCTGGAGCGCCGCCTCCACGGCGACTCGGACGCGGTCGAGGGCGGCCGCCAGGTCGAGGCCCACGTCGACCCCCTCGTGGCGCGCCTGCACCGCCCGGCGAATCAGGTCCGCGAGCCCCGCGAGGCTCGGGTCCCGGGCGATCTCCGCGATGAAGGGCTGCGCGGCGGCCAGGCGGTCCACGAGCTTCTCGAGCTCCGGCGGATCGAGGTAGAGGAGCTCGTTGCGGTCGAAGAACTCGCCGCCCCCCAGGACGTAGGCGAGCCGGAAGAGATCCGTGCGGGCCGCGAGGCGCCGGGCGAGGGCCTCGGCGGCGTCGCCCGCCGCCGAGGCGCTGTCGCCGTCCACCAGGACCAGGACCTCGTCGTTCGCGGCCCGGAAGGCCTGCACGAACTCGAGCTCGCGGTGGCGGAAGGGCAGGTCCGCCGAGATCATCGCGTTGGGGTCCGAGTTCACGCCCAGGTGGGAGGCGGCGTAGAGCCCGAGCAGGGCACTCAGGATCGCCGCGACCGCCACCACGAGGCCCGGGCGGCGGCTCACGGCTGCGACCCAACGCACCGCCGCGCGACCCACGATCTCGTCGAAGAGCCTGGCCAGATCGCCTGCCTCGCTCGCCGTCGTTCCCGGCGCGGGGCGCGCCGCCGCTCGAGGGGCGACGAGCCCCGCCCGGCCGGCCCGCTACTTTGCCACTCCGGGCCGGTGGCGTCGCCTGGGGGCTGGGGTAGGCTCGCGTTCCCCGGTCCCGGGGACTCGCCCTGCGGCGCCTCCTCCCGCTCCTGGTCCTGGCCCAGGCCGCCGGGATCTGGCTCGCCGATCGCGGCCTCGTCGCCGCGCCCGCCGCGCGCTGGCTGGGCGCCGGCGCCCTCGTCGCGGGGGCCTGGCCGCGCCTGGCGCCCCGGCTGCGCGCGGCCTGCGCCGCCCTCGCCGCGGCCGCCGCGGGTGCGCTCGCGCTGGCCTCCCAGCTCGAGGCGGCGGCGCGCGCGCGCCCGGAGCGGGCCTTCGAGGTCACGCTGGAAGGGACGGTCGCCGCCGCGATCTCCGGCCCGGGCACCGGGAGCGTCGATCTGGCGGGCGTGGCGGCCGTCGAGCCCGGAGCGCCCGCCCTGCCGGGGCGCGTGCGCATCCTGCTGCCGCACGGCGACGGCGAGGCCGCCGCGGGGCCCCTGGAGGCCCTCCCCGGCGAGCGCGTGCGCGTGCGAGCCCGGCTGCGGGCGCCGGGCTCGCTTCGCAACCCCGGCGCGCCGGCGCGGGAGCGGGAGCTGGCCCGCGCGGGGATCGGGGCCGTGGGCCCCCTGGTGCATCCGGCCCTCTGGGTGCGGCTGCCGGAGCGCGGGGAGCGGCGCCTCCTCCGCCCGCTCGGGCGGCTGCGCGCGCAGCTCTCCCGCGAGCTCGCGGCGCGCGGGCCGGGGGCGGGCCTGCTCCTGGCCCTCGGCCTCGGCGAGCGCGGCTCCCTCGAGCCGGAGCTCCGCGAGGGCTTCGCGCGCCTGGGCATCTCCCACCTGCTCTCCATCTCCGGGCTGCACCTGGTCTTCGTGGCCTCGGGCGCCTTCGTCGCCGCCCGCGCCGCCCTGCGGCGCAGCGCGGCGCTCGGCTCCGGCGTCGGCGCCGAGCCGCCGGCGCTGGCCCTGGGCGTCGCCGCTGCGCTGCTCTACGCGCTCCTCTCGGGCTGGGCGGTGCCGGTGCGCCGTTCCCTGGTCTTCCTGCTCGCGCTCGCCTTCGCCGCGGCCCTGGCCCGGCCGCTCCCGCGCCTCCAGCCGCTGGCCCTGGCGGCCCTCGCCGTCCTGGCCGGCGAGCCCGAGGCGCTCTTCCAGCCGAGCGCGCAGCTCTCCTTCGCGGCCTGCGCCGGGCTCGCCCTGGCGCGGGGGCCCACCGCTCCGGGCTCCCGCGCGGCGCTGGTCCGCCTCGCGCGGGCGGCGGGCCGCTCGTTCGGGGTCTCGCTCGCCGCCGTGGCGGCCACGGCGCCCATCGCCGCCCACGCCCTGGGGCAGCTGGCGCCGGTCGGCTGCCTCGCCAACCTGATCGCGATCCCCTGGACCGCGATCGCGCTCCTGCCCGCGGCGCTCGCGGCCTGCGCCGCCCCGCTGCTGCCGCTCCCGGCGCTCGCCGACGCGATCCCGAGGCTCGCGCTCCTCGTCTCCGGCGCCACCGCCCGCGCCGTCGAGCTCCTCGCCGCGCACGCGCCGCAGGCCGAGCCGGCGGGCCCGCCGGGGATCCCGTGGCTGGCGGGGGCGGCGCTCCTCGCAGCCCTGGGCCTTCGCACCGGCTCCCTCGCCCGCCGCGCGCTCCTCCTGGGCGCCGAGCTCGCCCTGCTGGGCCTCGCCCCGCCCGCGCCGCTCGCCCCGCCGGCGCCGCGCCTCGTGGCCCTCGACGTCGGGCAGGGCGACGCCACCCTGGTCCAGGGCCGCGGCGCCGCCGTGCTGGTGGACGCCGGGATCGCCCTCGAGGGCGGCCTCGACCTCGGCGCCCGCGCGGTGGCTCCGGCCCTGCGCGCCCTGGGGGTCGCGCGCCTCGACCTCGCCATCCTCACCCACGCCGACCTCGATCACCGCGGCGGGCTTCCGGCGCTGCTCGAGCGATTCCCCGTGGCGGAGCTCTGGCTCCCCTTCGGAGCCGCGGGGGAGCCCGCCTACGAGGCGGTGCGGGCCGCCGCGCGCCGGCGCGGCGTGCCCCTCCACGAGCGCGGGGCCGGCTCGCCCCTGCTCGCCGTCGGGGACCTGCGCGTGGAGCCCCTCTGGCCGCCCCCCGCTCGCGCGCCCGCCTCGCGCAACGACCGCTCGCTCGTGGTGCGCATCCAGGTGGGGGGCCAGCGGCTGCTCCTCCCGGGCGACCTCGAGGCCGCGGGCGAGCGCGCCCTGGGGGCGAGCGGAGCCGACCTGCGCGCCGACCTGCTGAAGCTCGGCCACCACGGGAGCCGCAGCTCCTCCAGCGAGGCCTTCCTCGCGGCGGTGGACCCCGTGCTGGCCGTGGCCTCCGCCGCCTGTGGCGGCCGCTTCGGGATGCCCCACGCCGCGGCGCTGGCGCGCGCGCGCGCCGCCGGGATCCCGGTCTGGTGGACCGGCCGGCACGGCGCGGTGCTCGTCGGCCTCGGCGCACCGCTCTGGGTGCGGGGCCTCGGGGAGGACCGCCCCCGCTGCGCCGCGCCGGAGGGGCCTGCAGCCCGCCCGCTGCATCTGTCGCCCCGATGATGCACCTTCCGCCGCGAAGCGCGGCGCGCAGCCCTCCCGGGAGCGGGCACGAAGCTTGCTCCTGCGCGGGGGCGGGGCCGGAGCCCCGCGCCGATGCCCCTTTCCGAAACGGAGGCCTGCATGGAGATCGAGCGCAGCGAGACCGGAATCCGGATCCTCTACACGATCCTCTTCCTCCTCGCGATCCAGGTCGTCGAGTTCGTCCTCGGTGTCGCGGTGCTCTTCCAGCTGGCATTCGCCCTCGTGACGCGCACGGCGCCGCCCGAGCGGGTGCGGGAGTTCGCGGAGCGCGTGATCCGCTACGCCTACCAGGTGGCGCAGTACCTCACCTGGAACCGGGATCGCGCTCCGTTTCCCTTCGACGATTTCCCCCCGGACCCGGGCCAGGCCTCGGCCCCGACGAGCCCCTAGGCTCGCCGGCGGCTGCGCGCCAGCGCCGCCGGGCCGGGGCCGGTCAGGGGACCCGCGCGCGCCCGATCGTGTTGGCGTCCGTCCCGAACCAGAGGGTGCGGGTGGGGGCGTGGTACACCATGTGCCGCACCGTGTGCGCCCCGCTCGGGATGGGGGTCTCGCTGAATACCTGGCCGGCCTTCGGGTCGAATCCGACCAGCCGGTTGGGCTGGGGCCCGGTCTCGACGAACCAGAGGCGGTCGGCGTGGTCGGCGGCCAGCGCGTAGGGCAGCGAGCCGGCCCCGGAGGGTGCGGGCCACTCGTCCACCTTCCCGCTCTCCGGGTCGTAGCGGCCGAGCCGGCCCCCGGCGTAGTCGACGTACCAGACCCGATCGTCGGAGGTGACGGCCACCCGGCGCGGGCGCGCCGCGGCCCGCGGCAGGGGGATCTCGCGCAGCGCCAGCGTGGCGGGGTCCAGCGTCGCGAGCTTGCTGGTGCCGAAGAGCACGATCCAGGGTCGGCCCCGGGAATCCACGTCGATCCCGTAGGGCCGCGCCTCGGGGGTCGGCACGCGGACGACCCGGACCTCGCCGGTCGCCACCGTGAGCCTTCCGACGCAGTTCGCGCCCTGGGCGGTGAACCAGATGTCGCCCTTCCGATCGAAGACCAGGGTGTGGGGATCGCGCACGGCCGGGTCCGGCATCTCGATCTTGGCGATCGCGCCCGAGACGGGCTCGAGCCGGCCGATGTGGGCCGCGCGGTTGCCCGCATACCAGACGATTCCCTGCGCGTCCACGATCAGGTTGTGGGGGCCCGTGCCGGGGTCGAGCTCGTAGCGGCGGAATTCGCCGGTCTCGGGCGCGAGCTGCGCCAGGTAGTCGCCGGTCTGGCCTGCGAACCAGACCCTTCCGTCCGGCGCCACGGAGGGATCGCGCGGCCGGGTGCCCTCCCAGGGCACGGGCCACTCCCGGATCTCGACGGAGGGGAGCCCGGCGGCCCCGCCGGCGCCGAGCAGCAGGGCGAGGGCCGCCCCCGTCAGGCCGTGGAGCTGGCTCATGGGATCCCCCTGCGCGTGGTCCGGCGGACCGGAGGCGACTACCCGAGGCCATAGAGGCGAACGGCGTTGTCGCAGACGATCGCGCGCCGCTCCGCCTCGCTGCAGGGCGCCAGCACCCGCTCCAGGATCTCGCGGCTGCGCGGGAAGGTCGACTCCACGTGGGGGTAGTCGGAGCCCCAGAGGAGATTCTCGCCCCCGATCCGGTCCCGCAGCTGGATCCCGAGGGCGTCCTCCTGGAAGCTCGCGAAGCAGCCGCGTTGGAAGAAGTCGCTGGGCAGCGCCCCGTCCCGGAAGCGATGCTCGCCTTCCCGGCGCACCTTCTGGGTGTAGGCGTAGTCGAGCCGCTCGAGCCAGTGCGGGATCCAGCCGAGCTCGTGCTCGATCGAGCCCACCCGCAGGCCCGGGTGCTTCTCGAGGACGCCGCCCAGGATCAGGTCGCCGAGGGCGAGCCGCACCCAGTGGTCGTAGGTCGCCATCTGGGAGCGGCGCACGGCGGCCTGCCCGAAGGGATCGCCGGGGCCGGGCCGGTTGGCGCCCACGTGGAGCGCCAGCGGGAGGCCCAGGTCCTCGGCGGCGGCCCACAGGGGCTCGAACTCCGGCGCGTCGTAGCAGCGGCCGCCCGCCGGGCGCGTGGCGAGGAGCGCGCTCACGAGGCCGAGGCCGGCGCAGCGCTCGAGCTCCGCCACCGCCGCCGGCACCTCGTCGGCGCCGAGCAGCGCGACGCCCTTGAGGCGCCGCGGCTCGGCCCGGCAGAACTCCGCCAGCCAGTCGTTGTAGGCCCGCGCGCAGGCCGCGAGCAGCGCCGGGTCCGGGACGTGGAAGAGGGCGATCGCGACGCTCGGGTAGAGCAGCGTGACGTCGATCCCGTCGGCGTCCATGTCCGCCAGGCGCGCCGCGGGATCGAAGCCGCCGCGGCGCACGTTCTCGGCCCGGTCCCGGGCCCGGAGCCGGTCCGGGTCCTCGAAGCGGACCCCCACCTGGGTTCCCGGGCCGAAGCTCAAGACCTTGTGGCCGTCGCAGACCCACCAGTCGGCTGCCTCCTCGGGCACCACGCGCGGGCCGCGCTCCGAAAGCGCCCGCGGGAGGCGCCGGGTCCAGAGGTCGGGCGGCTCCATGACGTGGTCGTCGGAGGAAACCAGTCGTCCCTTCAGCATCCGTTCATCTCCCGGCCCGGGGGAGGCCCGCCGCCAGAGTACCCGAGGCGCGCGGCGCCGGGCAGACGGCCACCACCGAGCGCAGGCGGTTCGGCGGGGACGCCGGCGCCGGGGAGGCGTGCGGCGCGATCGGGACCCACAGCCAGTTGAGCTCGATCTCGACCAGGCGCTCCGCCGGCGGGTGCTCCTGGTTCCAGCGGCGGCAGGCCCAGGCGACGAGATCCCGGCCGACCTCGCGCGGGGCTTCGCGGCCCTTGTCGAGCAGCAGCGCAAAGCGGTAGTTCTCGTGGGCCCAGGGCAGCTCGTCCGGCATGTCGAAGCGCAGCGGCGCCCCCTCGCGGCTGAGATCGACCCAGCGCCCGTCGGCGAGGCGACCCGGCATGACGATCCAGCCGGTCCGGTGCTCCACGTTGGGGGCGAACATGTCCCAGGGCTGGCTCAGGGGCAGCGCCTCCCCCAGGCGACGCGCCGCGGGCGGCAGGGGGACCCGCTCGCACAGCATCGAGGCCGCCAGGAGGAGCATCAGGAGCGCCAGGGCCGCGGCGAGCGCCTGGCCGGCGGCGGCCCCCGCGCGGGCCAGGGGCCCGGGTGCGCGCCGGGGGCCCGGCCCGGCTTCGGACCGCGCGGCGACGCGCAGGCCGCGCGGGAGCGCCCGCTCCCAGAACCAGGCGGGCAGGAAGGCGCAGGCTCCCGAGAGGCAGACGAGCGGAAAGGCGCCCAGGTACAGGAAGAGCGCGAGGCCCAGGTGGAAGGCCCAGACCGAGGCCACCGCGAGCGTGCGGACCGGGGCGGTCGCGATCGGAGAGAAGAGGAGGAAGGGGAGGCTCACCTCCCAGAGGGGCGTGAAGCGCGAGAGGAGGGTCACGAGCGTCGGGAAGCCCAGCAGCCACTCGGAAGGGGATCGCGCCAGGTAGCGCTCTTGCAGCACGTAGGCGATGGCGGTGGCGTCCGGAACCCAGTCCGCTCCGGTCTTGGTGTTGCCGGCCACGAAGTAGAGGGTGGCGAACTGGAGCAGCAGCGCGGCGCTGGCGGCGGAGAGCACGGAGCCCCGGGCCGGCGCGCCGCCCCGGCCGGAGCGCGCGTCCAGCGAGAAGCGCGCACCCAGGGGCAGGAACTGGCTCCAGAAGAGCAGGCGCAGCAGCAGATCGTCGCCGAAGTCGACGACGGCGGGGTTGCGCACGTGCAGGCAGGCGAGCAGCAGCCAGGAGCCGCTGGCGCAGGCGCGCGCCCGGTAGCCCAGGGCGAGGCCCGTGGCCAGGAGCGCCAGGGCGAGGGGCAGGAGATCGGCGAAGAGTCCCGCGCCGACCCGGAAGGGGAGCAGGTAGAGGGCCCGTTCGGACCCGGCCCAGCCCGCCGCGGTCCCCAGGGCCAGGGCGCCGTCCAGGGCGGCGACGCTGTGATAGCGCCCCGCGTAGGTGGCGAGCACGGCCAGGAGCGAGAGCCCGATCCCGATCCGGAAGAGGCCCAGGGAGCGGGCGTCGATCCCCAGGAGCTCGCGCGCCCCCGCGCCCTGCGGGCCTGCCCTCACTCGGCCAGATAGACCGTGCGGTCGTCGCGCTGGCGCAGGAGCTCCTGGAAGAGCGCCGTGCGCAGCTGGCCGCGCGGGCCCATGAGCACGGCGGGGGAGGTGGTGGAGCCCGGGCCGCGGCGGGCGTTCCAGGTGTCGAGGGCGCGCTGCCGGGCCGCCTCGCGCTCCAGCGGGGGGCCGCTCGGGTCGCCCTCGAAGGACTCGAAGCCGGGCTGCCGGCGCAGGGAGGCCAGGGCCACCGCGCGCACGGTGGGGTAGGGGTCGACGAGGAGCTGGGCCAGGAAGGGCACGACCCAGTCGCTCCCGCCGGCGGCGCGGGCGGGAGCCCAGCCCATGTGCCAGGCCGCCAGCGCCCGCTGACCGGCCTCGCCCGCCAGGGCCCAGAGGGCGCCCGCCGCGAAGGCGCGCTGGGCCACGCCGAACTCCGGGGCGGGCGTGCCGTAGCGCTCCTCGAGCTGACGCGCCGTCCAGGCCAGCGTCCGGTCCAGGTGGCAGAGGTTGCAGGCGTTGGGGCGCCCGGCGCCGAGATCGTCCTGGAGACTGGGGCTCGTCACCTGGTGCACCCGGGTCGCCTTGTGCAGCCCCCAGGCGGTGTTGGGCATGTGGCAATTGTAACAATTGCTCCCCGGCGACGAGGGCGCGTGGAAGCTGTGGGCCGCCAGGCGCTCCGGGTCGGCGTAGGCCGCGTGGCACTGCACGCAGGCCGCGTTGCCGCGCATGCCCGGCGCGAGCTGATCGTCGGCCCACGCCGAGCGCGGGCGCGGATCGTCGGGCGCCTGGTGCATCGCATGGCAGGAGAGGCAGGTGAGCTCGCCGCGTTGGAAGCAGGGTGTGTCGAGGAGCGAGTTGTACTCGCGGCCGTTGACCCGCACCTGGCCGTCGGGCCAGAAGCTCGTGGCGAGGAGGAGCGGCGTGGCGTTCTCGCGGGTGATGATCTTGCGGGTGGCTTCGAGGTCGTCCCCGGGCCGGTACGGAAAGCCCTCTTCCGCCCAGCGCATCCGGTCGGCGCGGCTGTGGAAGTCGAAGACGCTGTGGCACTGGCCGCAGACCTGCGCCGAGGCGCGGCGCGCGAGGTGCGCGGGATTCACGGTGGTGGCGTCGCGATCGCCGGAGAGGTGCAGCCGGTAGCGGCGCTCGGGGTCCCGGTTGGCCGCCACGTGAGCCTCGCCGGGGCCGTGGCACGCTTCGCAGGCGATGCCGAACTCGGCGACCTGGGTATCCATGGCGCCGTGCTGGAAGAGCCGGGGGCGGGAGCCCGTGGTGTGGCAGCGGTTGCAGGTCTTGTTCCAGCGCCCCTCGCCCTCTTCGTCGGTCTGCCGCACCCCCTCCGGGCTCAGCACCAGGGCGTCCATGGGCATCCAGCGCCCCTCGCGCAGGAAGTAGCAGAGCTCGAGGAGGCGCAGCTGGCGGCCCGCACCGGTCGGGCCCCAGAAGGCCTGGAAGTGGTGGGAGCCCGTGGCGAGCACGACCCGGTCCTCGCGGCGGGGCCCGCCCCCCACCGGCTCGCTCACCAGCCACAGCTCCTCGCCGCGGCGCTCCGGGCGATAGCGGCGGCCGTCCAGCTCGAGGACGCGGCCGTCGAAGGGAGCCAGCACCGTCGCGGGGGTGGCCGCCTGGGTCATGGTGCGGTGATAGGAGGCGTGCCAGGTCTCGTGCTGGTGCGGGTGACAGGCGCGGCAGCTGTGCGAGGTGACGTAGCCGCCCTGGGGAGCCTCCACGGGCCGGTCCGCGGGCCCCGGCGGCGCCGGGGTACGGGGCTCTCCGCGCCGCTGCGCCAGCCAGACGAGCGCGGCCAGGGCCGCCAGAACCCCGAGTGCCACAGCGCCCCGACGCGAGCCCATGGTGCGAGCTTAGCTCCCGGCGACCGCGTGGAGCGGCCTCAGATGGGGCGCGCGATGGCGGCCTCGAGGCGGGCCAGGTTCGTGGCGTATTCGGCCACGACCGAGAGCAGGTTGCTCTCGGCCTGGAGCAGGTCCTCGTCCGCGTCGGTGATGTCCTTGTTGTTGGCCAGGCCGAGCTGGAAGCGGACCGCCGCGATCTCGCGCTTGCCGCGCGCGTTCACGACGCCCCTCGTGTCCGCCTCGAGCCTCCCGATGCTCTCGCGGAGCAGGATCTCCAGCGCGCGGACCTCGAGCTCGATGGCCCGCTCCTGCTGGACGTACTGGCGCTCGATGCGGGCGGTCTGGATGCGCGCGCGGGAGAGGGCGGAGCGGGCGCCCACGTTCCCGAACGGGATCGAGAGCTGCACGCCGGACTCCCAGTCGTGGCTGGTCGTGTCGGCGGCGCGGCGGTAGAGGCCGAAGGCGTCGAATTGCGGCAGGACGGAGTTCTCGCGCACATGGGTCTCGAGCTCTGCCTTCTCGAGCCGCTTGCGGATCTGGAGCAGCTCGGGACGGTTCTCGAAGGCGCTCCGGATCCACTCCTCGAGCCGCAGCTCGACGGGGCGGAACGGGATGCTCTGGTCCGCGATGTCCACCTGGAGGTCGATCGGGAGGCCCAGCACGTCCCGCAGGTTGTTCTGGGCCAGGAGGCGCCCAGCCTGGCGACTGGCGAGCGCCGCCTCGGACTTGGCCAGGGTGATCTCGGCGCTGTAGACGTCGCGCTTGTTGACGCGCCCGGCCTCGAAGAGGGCCTTCGAGGCTTCGACGAGGTCCCGGTTGCGGCGGATGGCGTCCTCGGCCACCTCGACGAGGCGCGTGCTGCGAATCGCCTCGTAGTAGGCGGCCTTGGTCTCCGCGGTGACCCGCAGGATCTCGGCGTTCAGCGCGGCGCGGACGATCTCGACGTCGAATTCGCTGTCCAGGATCCGGCGGCGCGCCACGTAGATGCGACCGCCGCGCAGGAGCGGCTGGCGGGCCTCGATGGTGAAGCCTCCGATCGTCTCGACGGGGGCGTTGCCCGCGAGGGTGCGGTCGAGTGTGCTCGTGACCAGCTCGCGCTTCTTCTGGTCGCGCAGGTAGTCGGCGCTGACCGTGAGGGTGGCCCCGGTGGGGACGTTCTGTTCGGCGAAGGCACTCGCCGCGTAGGTATTGGTGAACTCGTCGGGGTCGGTCTTCTGGTCGACCTTGGTTCCGGTCGCGAGCGCGCTGGCGCCGAGCAGGGGATGGAAGTCGGCGCGCGTCTCTGCCACCAACGGCTCGGTCGCCTCGAGCTCGAGCTGCGCGATCTGGAGGCGCAGATTGCTCTCGAGGGCGATGACGATGCTCTCCTCCAGGGTGACGGTGCGCTGGCTGGTGGGGGCCGGCAGCGGGGAGGGCTGGCTCTCCTCGACCACGCGGCCGAAGGCCTCGAGATCGAGGTCGGAGACGCTTCCCACCGCGATGGGCTCCGCGGCGGGTGCCGCCGCCGGCAGCGAGAGGAGCGGCGCGCTGAGCAGGGAGAGCAGGGTCGAGTGGCGGTTCATGGCTACTCCCTCCCTCGCAGCGGGCTGGGGAGGGGGCCCGCCCCCGCCCGGGGGCGGGAGCGGGCCCGGTTTCCCTCCCGCTTGCTGCGAGCTGGACAGTAGCGAGTTGAGCGGCGCTGAGGGTCATGCGGCGCGCTCGTAAGCGCGCAGGATGTCTGGGCTTCGGATTCGGGCGAGGAATTTCACCAAGTCACTCGGCGCGGCGGGATC
>Ga0187892_10001342_pt1 | contig 56918 bp, 43 predicted proteins | sample MA1701073metaG_FD_139345 | JGI IMG/M metagenome (GOLD analysis project Ga0187892, IMG submission 139345) | Bio-ooze microbial communities from a basaltic lava cave in the Kipuka Kanohina Cave System on the Island of Hawaii, USA - MA170107-3 metaG ...
CCAGGACCTCAGGATCCGGCGGTCCCCCGCCGTTCGTCGTCGTCATCACGTCAAGCATACTCCTCCGCCCTGGTCAGTAATTTCCAGGTCAGAGATGTCTCACCCGACGTTGGCACACAGGGGGAGCAGCGACGCCGGTTACGTCTTCGCAATTCGGTCTTGACATCTTTGACTATCCGAGTACGAACTACTCGCCTGCCCTGGTCGATGTTTTCTGTAGTCCCAAATGCTATTGAAATCAAGCGGACCGCCTCTCGTATCGATATCGAGAGGGAAATTCTGCTCCCGGAGGAGACCTGTCGAGCTGATTCAGCCTCAAGTGGGCGGCGAGCCGGGCTCGTCACCCGAAGAGCTGGACCGCAGCAGAAGCAGCGCGCGGCGCCTCGACGAGATCGGATTGGAGGCTATCCGGGGCTCGAACTGTCTACACGACGTTACAAGACGGCTCAGTGCTGGTCGGATGGCTGCCATGCTTGGTCTAATACTGATGTGTTCCGGCTGTTACTGCTTTCGCTACTCATTCCTCAGCTTCGAGGGACAGCCCGAGATCCGAGTGACCGAGAGACGACTGCGGTTCCACGCGGGTTGGACCTTCCCTCCCGTACCGACAAGGTATGAGATCGAGCGACCGGATTACATACTCGAGCTTTCGACCGGAGCTCGATCAAGTCCGGGAGTCGACATTCGAGCGAGGAGAAGGACTGGTGGCTATCTTCAGATCCTGGGTTCAGGGGTGCCTTGGCCAGTCGAACTGTATGGACCCACGGTGACTCCTGGAGTTCACGAGGGTGCGATCTCGCTTGTTATTCTTCAAGACCAAGAGTGGCTTGGAAGCGAGACGCTTGATTTCACAATCCGATCTAGGGCAATCGCCTGTGAACTCGATCTTCCGTGATCGAACTGCGTGTCCTGGGACCGCGAAGGTTCATAGGACGTCTTCACGTTCAAGGTCGGCCGTCCACGGTATTGCGATCCAAAGGGGCGAACTACCGCGCGCGCTCGATGCTGCGCGACCTTCTCTACCGGAACGTCGACGGGGCAGCCATCGACGCCGGATCCGGGATTGGAAGGCGTGGCTTCCACGCTCGTCCCCCGCGTTCGCCGCGCCGACTCCCGCTGGAGCCGGTGGGGCCCGCATCGATGGCTCGGCGGCGCCCGCGGAGGCGCGGGCTCTGGGGGAGAGTACTCAGGATACCACCCCCCTGGTCCGATTGTCCCCATCCGACCGGGGTCCTGGGGCCTCCGGCGCAACAGCCTGCTCCCGGCGAGCGGTTTAGGCTGCCGCCGCCAGCGACGCGAGGACGCGCCGATCCCGAATCAGGCAGCCGATACTCGGGCGAAACCGCACCGCCCACGTCGGCTGCGGAGACGATGGGCGCTCCGTGCGGCCGCCGCCGAGGTAACCGCGCGTCTACGGTGGGATTACCGCGCGGCCGCCCGCCCAAGACCCCGCGAAACGGCGGGAACTTCCCTGCTGACCCCGCGCCCTGGCTCAACGGACCCCGGAGACGCAGGCGGCAAGTCCGGAACTAGCAGCCGCAGGTAGGGCGCGCATCCCAGCACGTTGGCCTGGTGGACGTGGAAGTTCCGGTCCGAGGGTGCGTTGCGCTCGCCGAAGGCAGGGCCCGCCGAACGCTCGGCCGCAGCTCCTGGGGCAGATGCTCGAGGACGTTGCGCTTCTTGTGGATCTGGGACTCGCCATGGCGAGGAGCCAGGGGATGATGGTTGGATCAGGCGAATCGGGGGCGAAACCTAACCGCCGAACTTCGCAACAGAGAACAACGCGGGCCCCAGAGCCTCATAGGCCCGGAACCCGCGGTCTCTGGTTCGGAAGCGAAAGGGGGCCCCGCCAAAACCCCGCGAAACCGCGGGAATTTCTCGGGCTGCCGTCGGTGGCGGCCGCGAAGTCTCTGCAACCGCAGACTAGTTGGCGGAGCGAATGGAGTTCGAACTTCCAGTACCCCCTGCGGGGGCGAATCGGAAGCGAATCGGGACCGCCAAACTCGGCAACAGAGATGAACGCGACCAGCCGCCCCCGATCGGCCCGGAACCCGCCGTCTCCGGGTCCGATTCGGCCGTGCCCCTCTCCCAAGACCCCGCGAAAGCGCGAGAGTTTCTGGCATGGTCGCGGGGTGCGGGCGCAAAGTCTCTGCAACCGCAGACTGGTTGGCGGAGCGAATGGAATTCGAACCTCCGGTACTCCCTGTGGGGCGAATCGGAAGCGAATCGGAACCGCCAGATTTGGCAATAGAGACAAACCCGCGGCGGTGGGAGCGGCACGGCCTAGCGCGCGGAGGAACTGCCTCGGCCTCCGCGTGCAGGCCTGGTTCTGGCGCCGAACGGCAGGGGGGGTCGGAGGGGCTCCAGTCCTGTCGCCCGCTTGCCGATGCTAAGATCTAACGTAGGCTAACGCAGCGGGAGGAGGACCATGACCGAGCCGATCCAGGGGGTCCTCAAGCACCGGAAGATCGAGGTGGATCCTCACGAACTCGCCCGGGCGGTCGACGAAGCCCTCGCCGCCGCCGGCGGCGTGCCCCCGTACCCGAAGCCCTCCGAGACGCTGGGGCCCGATCAGCTCGAGCTCCTGGCCCAGGGAGGGTTCGAGCTCGAGGCGCCGGACCTGGGACTCCGGGACCCGGTGCTCCGGGGAGCGCTCGAGTACGCGGCCCTGCGAGCGACCGCCCTCACGACCAAGGAGGCCGCCGCGCGGCTCGAGGTGAACGACAGCCGCATCCGGCAGCGCCTGGCCGAGCGGGCCCTCTACGGGCTGAAGGTCGATGACGAGTGGAGGCTTCCGATCTTCCAGTTCGAGGAGAAGGGGGGCCTCGTCCCGAGCATCGACCGCGTGCTCCCGCGCCTGGACGAGAGCCTCTCCGCGATCGCGGTGTTCCACTGGCTCACGACCCCGAACCCCGATCTGGCCTCGGCCGAGACGCAGGGCGAGCCCGTCTCGCCGATCGCCTGGCTCAAGCTGGGGCTCGATCCCCAGGAAGTCGCCGAGCTGGCCGCGCAGCTCTGACCGTCGCCTTTAGCGACCGATGGCCGAGTCGCTGCCGCCGCCTCCCTCGATCGCCGATCTCCACAAGATCGGCCCCGAGGTCCACGTCCTGCCGCGCGGCGCCGTCGTCTGGCGCGTCTACTTCCGCGGCGGCCCACACCCGACCCCGTGGGATGCCTTCCGGAGCTACGGCCCGACCGGGTCTCGGTTCGATCACCACGACCCGCCGGCGGCCGTGCATCCGGTGAAGGCGATCCTCTACGGAGCGGACCTCGGCACGACCTGCCTCGCCGAGGTCTTCCAGGATCCGCGCGTGATCGATCGGCGCCGTCACCAGCCGGCGCTGGCTGCCTTCCGGCTCGCGCAGGATCTCGCGCTCCTCGACGTGACGGGCGCCTGGCCGACGCGGGCCGGCGCATCCATGGCCATCAGCACGGGCCGGCGGAAGCGGGCGCGCGACTGGTCGTGCGCCATCTACGATGCCTTCCCGCAGCTCGCCGGGATTCGCTACGGGTCCTCCATGGACGCGAACCGACCCGCCTTCGCGCTCTACGAGCGCGCGAAGCCGGCGATCCCGGCGCACGCGCTCCTGGACGAGCCGCTCTCCGCACCGGGCCTTGCGGTCCTGCTGTCGCGCGCGGCCGCCCGCTTCGGGTACCGAGTCCGGTAGTGTACGCGTCGCCAGGGAGCAAAGCGTGGCGAGACAGGCTGACGGGCGGAGTAGGAGGGGAGGGTGAGGCCGCCCGAGGAGACATTGCATCCGATGCAGCCGGCGCGGCCCAAAGAGCTCCGCGAGGCGCGATCGGGCAAGGGCGCCCACGTGTGGTTCTTCTTTCGGCGCGAGCAGCGTTCTCGGTGTGGATGTCACGGTTCAGGAAATCGCGTTGAGCGATGACGGCCAGATCGTCGCACTCTGTACACGGGGACGGGATCGGCAGACGCTCCCGATCCTCGATCTTCCGCTGCCGCGCTCGGAACCCGAGGGCTCCGAGTGGATCGAGGCCTGCCGTCACTGGCTCGGACAGCGGTAGGAGCGGTCAGAAGGGGCTTCGACACCTCAGCGAGTGCACGAGGCCTTCCGGGCCCAATCCTCCTCCTCACACCGGATCCACCGTGTGCCACGTCTCGGCCAGCACCACGGGCCGCGGGGACGTGATTCCAAGGGCACGGCCCCGGACTCAGAACAGCGATCCGGCCAGCCCGCGCAGGTAGCGCGTGAGCAGGGCCGGCGCCAGGGATTGCATGCGGCGCCGGGCGCGAAGCTCGCGATCGCTGCAGCGCTCGGCATCGCGGACGCGGTCGCGTTCGCGCGAGCGCCGCGCCGCGCGCAGAGCGGCGAGGAACGCGCGAGCGGCGTCGCCGTCGGGAGCCCCCTCGCCTGACGCCGCTTCCCTCGGAGCCAGGACGCGGTCGATTTCGCCTACGACCGCGACCCAGCGAGTCCACGGGGCGGGGAGGTCTTCGAGAGCGCGCGCCGCGTCGAACAGATCCTCGACCGGCGCCGGGAGCGGCGGGAGCGAGGGCCCCGCGTCGAGCGCGGGCACGCCGCAGCGCTCGAGAGCGGGTCGCTCGGGCGAGAGATCGGTCGGGCTGCCGAGGCAGGCGGCATGGATCCACTCGCGCGCCCCCGCAGCCTCGCCTAGCTCGAATGCGAGCCGCGCGGCCTCGATCCAGGCGGGCCCCGGAGGCTGGCGCTCGACGATCTTCCGGGCGGCTCGCCGCGCCGCATCCGCCTCGCCGCACACGAACGCGAAATGCGCTCCCAACCAGCCGCGCCAGCGGCGCCCCGGCTCCGCCTCGAGCGCGCCTGCGATGCGCTGCGCATACAGGCGAAACCACTCGGCGTCCGAGAGGAACCCGCGAGCCTCGGCCTCGCCGAGCGCCGAGACGAAGGCCCCGTGGACGGCCGCGACCGGATCCCCGCTCGCCGCCCGCAGCGTCGAGACGATCCCCTCGAGCCGGGCCGCGTCCGCGGCCTCCTCCGTCGCGTCGGCCACCCGCGCGAGCTGGCTGTACGCGCCGTCGAGATTCCCGCGCGAGAGCGCCTCACGCGCGGCGGTGCGGGGGAGATGGGAACCCTCGAACAAGGCGAGTTGCGCCATCGGACGGTGCCCCCGCGACTGGACCACCCGCATTCTGCTCGATCCCGGCTCGCCTGTCGACGGGCGGACCGCGAGCGAGTCTGGCCGCAACCCCGCTGGCGGGCAATCCTGCGCGGTCGCGCGTTGCCCCTGGGATCCATCACGTCGGCGTGAAATTCAGGGCAGTTCGTGCCCTGGCGCACCGAACCCCGGAGATGCAGACTGGTTGGCGGAGCGAATGGAACTCGAGCTTCCGGTATTCCCTGTGGGGCGAATCGGAAGCGAATCGGGACCGCCAAACTCGGCAACAGAGATGAACGCGACCAGCTGCCCGCTATCGGCCCGGAACTGGCCGTCTCCGGGTCCGATTCGGCCGTGCCCCTCTCCCAAGACCCGCGAAAGCGCGGGTGTTTCTGGGATGGTCGCTGGTCGCGGCCGCAAAGTCTCTGCAGCCGCAGACTAGTTGGCGGAGAGAGTGGGATTCGAACCCACGGTACCCTTTTGGGGTACACGCGCTCTCCAGGCGCGTGCCTTCAGCCTCTCGGCCATCTCTCCGGGGGAGGCCCGGGGGGATCCGTCCTCGCTCCGGCCTATGGTGCGGCGCCGGGAAGGTGATTTCAACGGCCCCGGGAGCCCGCCCACGCCCCCGGCGAGGCCGCGCGCCGGCCCCGGGGCCCCCGCGTGTAGAATCGCGCCCCGGCATGACCGGGCCGCGAGCGGACGGGGCGGAGCGAGGGGATGCGGCGCGGGCCGCCTACGCGCGCTACGTCCTGGCCGCGCTCTTCTGCGTCTACATCCTGAACTTCCTCGATCGGCAGATCCTCGCGATCCTGATCGAGCCGATCAAGGCGGAGCTCGCCGTCTCCGACACGGCCATGGGGCTGCTCACGGGCTTCGCCTTCGCCGTCTTCTACACGGGCGCCGGGCTCCCCCTGGCGCGCATCGCGGACCGCGGCTCGCGCACGGGACTGATCGCGATCGGGCTCGTGGTCTGGAGCGCGATGACCGCGGCCTCGGGCCTGGCGCGGAGCTTCTGGCAGCTGGCCCTCGCGCGGGTGGGAGTCGGCGTCGGCGAGGCGAGCTTCACGCCGGCCTCCCACTCGCTGATCGCCGACTACTTCCCCCCCGAGCGGCGCGCCGGCGCCATGGCCATCTTCGCCGCCGGCGCGAGCCTGGGGACCATCCTGGGCTACCTGCTCGGCGGCCTCGTGGGCCAGTACGTGGGCTGGCGCGAGGCCTTCCTCCTGGTGGGCCTGCCGGGGCTCCTGGCCGCCCCCGTCTTCTTCCTCTCGGTGCGCGAGCCCCCGCGCGGCGCCTCCGAGCGGAGGAAGGTCGAGGCCGGCCAGCCCACGGCCCTGGCGGTGCTGCGCCATCTCCTGACCCGACGCTCCTTCGTCTACCTGGCGGCCTCCGCGTCCCTGCACGGATTCTCGAGCTACGGCTCCGCCACCTGGATCGCGGTCTTCCTGATCCGCGTGCACGGGCTCTCGCTGGCGGAGGCGGGGCTCGTCCTCGCGGTGGTGAGCGGCGCGAGCTCCTTCGTGGGCCAGATCGCCGGCGGCCGCCTCGCCGACCGGCTCGGCCGGCGCGACCCGCGCTGGTACATGTTCTTCCCCGCCATCACCTCGGTGGCGGCGCTGCCCTTCCTGCTCGCCTTCCTGCTCGTCCCCGACACGAAGCTCGCGGTGCTGCTGAGCGTTCCGGGCTCGCTCCTGGTCAACGTTTGGACCGGCCCGACCTACGCCATGGCCCAGGGGCTCGCCCCGCCGCGGATGCGGGCGGTGGCCTCCGCCCTCGTGGTCTTCCTCCTGAACCTGGTCGGGATGGGCCTGGGGCCCCTCGCGGTGGGCGCGCTGAACGACCTCCTGGCCCCGCGCCTGGGCCTCGAGGCCGTGCGCTACTCGCTCCTCGTCGCGGCCCTGCCCCACACGCTCGCGGCGGCCTTCAACCTGCTCGCAGCGCGCAGCCTGCGCCAGGACCTCGAGGCCGCCGCCCGCGCCTGAGCTCCCCCGCGGCGCCCGCTAGCGGCTGGCACCCCACTCGAGGACGATCTGCCCCCCGAAGGTGAGGCGCTCCCCGTAGGCGACCGACGCAAAGCCCAGCACCCCGAGGTCGATGCCGTTCAGGATGTACTCGGCGTCGGTCAGGTTCTTGCCCCAGATCGCGAAGGTCGCGTCCACCGAGTCCCGGAACAGCGGCACCTGCGCCAGCTGGATGCGGGCGTCGAGGATGTGGTAGGGCTGCGACTGGATGAAGGCGTTGCGCGCCGCGCTGTAGTTCACGGAGCTCTGGTAGTAGCCGCCGATCCGGGCCGAGAGGACGCCGAAGTCGAAGACGGGGGGGAAGGTGTAGCTGGCGTCCCAGCGCAGCGAGTGGTTCGGGTGGTGCGTCACGGGCCGGACGTCCGACACGTCGATCAGCGCGCCAGAGTTCCCCAGGCACGGGCCCGAGATCGAGGTGGCCGGGCAGGTATCCTCGAACTTCGAGAACTCCGCCAGCGTGAGTCCGTAGCCGATCCCCAGCAGTGCGCCGTCGAAGGGGACCACCTGCGACTCGAGCTCCATGCCCCAGAACTCCGCCTTGCCCGCGTTCGAGACCACCGTGAGCGATCCCGTGGCGCTGGGGATGAACACGGTGACCTGCATGTCGTTCCAGTCCTGGTAGAAGCCGGTGGCGTTCACGAGCAGGCGCCGGTCGAACCACTGGGTCTTGAAGCCCGCCTCGTAGTTCGTGACCACCTCGTCCTTGAAGGGCCCGAAGTCGCCCGCGGTGGTCGCGCGCCCGTTGAAGCCGCCGCTGCGGTAGCCCTGCGAGATGGTGGCGTAGAGCATCTTGTCCTCGAAGGGCTTGTAGGCGAGGCTCCCCATCGGCGAGATGTCATCGAAGGACTTCTCGCCGCTGATCGAGAAGACGGGCGTCATGGTGGTGAAGAGCGACCCGATCCGGAACACGCTCACCTTGCGCTCCTCGTAGGTGTAGCGGGCGCCGCCGGTCAGGCTCAGCGTCTGGTCCGCGGGAAGGTCGAAGGTGTAGGTGAGCTGCCCGAAGGGGGCGATGCTCCAGTTGTCGACCTCGGAGTCGTTGAGCGCCGTGAGGTCGAGGACGCGCCCGCCGCAGAAGGCCGGCACGGCGGTGCAGTAGGGGACCAGGGAGGGCAGGGTGGCGCCCACGATGTCCCCGCTGCCCTGGTGGCCCTCCTCGCTCCCGTAGAAGAGGCCGAGCACGTAGTCGAAGTGCCCGTTCAGCGTGTTCCCGACCAGGTTGATCTCCTCCTGGACCGCGCGGAAGCCGAAGTCCTGGAAGTTCGAGAAGAGCACGTAGGGAGCGCCCTCCAGGTGCTCCGAGCCCACCGCCCTGGAGGAGCGGTAGCCCGTGATCGACTTCAGCGTGAGGTCGCCCAGCGCGGGCAGGTCCTCGAGCCCGTAGGTCAGGGTGAGGGCGTGCCCCTGGATCTTGACCTCCCCGGGCGTGGGGCCGGGGCTCGGCGTGTCCTTCGAGCGGTCCGTCTGCACGAAGGGGCCGAGGGCCGTGAAGGGATTGCCCCCGATGCAGCCGGCGCTCGTGTCCATGAGGAGCGAGCAGTTGAGCGGGCGCAGCAGCGTGTTCTGGGTGCCGCCGAAGCCGTCGGCGGTGGTCGTGAAGAGCGCGTTCAGCTGGAAGGCGTCGGGCTCGTCCTGGAGGTTCTGGACGTCGTAGACGTAGTCCGCGCCGAAGGCCCCGATGTCCCAGTCGAGGACCACCAGGCCCGCGAAGCGATCCTCGTTCAGGAACCCCTCGGTGGCGAGGCGGCCGTTCTGGAAGAAGGCGGCCTGCTTCGCCGCGCCCGCCGGGAAGGGCGTCGTGAACGTTCCCGGGTTGTTGTTGTCGTAGACGGCGCCGCGCGAGGTGCGCAGGAAGGTGACCTTGCCGCTCAGGCTGCCGGCCTCGCCGCCGGGCAGCATCCCCTTCTCGCCGAGGAAGGGGAAATTCAGCGTGGTGCGGGTCTGCACGTACTCGAAGTTCCCCAGGCGCACGTCCTCGTAGAATCCCCAGTCGCCGGTGGGCTTCCGGGTCCGGACCTTCACGGCTCCGGCCGGCGTGTTCTTGCCGTAGAGGGTGCCCTGGGGGCCGCGGTCGACCTGGATCGCCTCGACGTCGAGGAGCTCGAGGGGAAAGCCGATGGACTTGCCGTAGAAGACGTCGTCGACGTAGAAGCCCACGCTGTTCGAGAGGCTGATCAGGAAGTCGTTCTGGACGCGCCCGCGAACGCCGAGCTGGAGCGACCCGGTGCTGCGCCCGAGCGGCAGGGACAGGAGCTGGAGGTTGGGCGCGAACTGCCCCAGGCGCTCGAGGTCGGTGATGTCCGACTCCTGGAGCTTGCGGGAGCTGAAGGCCACGACCGAGGACGGGACCGACTGGAGCGACTCCTCGCGCTTGCGCGTGGTGACGGTGATGACCTCGACGCCGGGCGCCGGCTCGGCGCCCTCCGCGGCCGCGCTCTCGTCCGCGGCCTCGGCCGCGGGAGCCTCGGCGGGGGGCTCCGCGCCGACCGCCTGGGGGACTGCGACGCCCTCCTCGCCGAGCTCGCCCGAGACATCGGAGGGGACCTCCGGCTCCTCCCCCTCCGCCTCCGCTGCGGGGGCGGCGCCGGCGCCGAGCCAGAGCAGCAGCGCCGCGAGTCCGAGTGCGCCCGCGAGCGCTCGCTCCGCTCGCGTCCGAGTCTCCCCGTGCCGCATCGCGCGTCCCCCTGCCTGCCGGGGGAAAGCCGGGCCCGAGACGACGCGGGCCCGCGTCCTCCGGTGCCCGCCATCCTGGCACGGACGAGGGGCGCGTTTCCACGGGATTCAAGGGCCCCGGGCGGGGCCGCCGGGAGGCGGGAGCCGGCGCAGCGAGGAGGCTGGGGCTGGCTCTTCCCGATGTGGCGCGGCTGGCGGAGAGGGAGGGATTCGAACCCTCGATACGGTTATTCCCGTATGCAGGTTTAGCAAACCTGTGCCTTCAGCCGCTCGGCCACCTCTCCGCCCGAAGGGGCCCAGGATAGCCGTTTAGGCAACGGAGAGGGAGGGATTCGAACCCTCGAGGCGCTCGCGCGCCTGGCGGTTTTCAAGACCGCTGCCTTCGACCGCTCGGCCACCTCTCCGGGAGCCATGCTAGCGCGACCGGCGCCGCCCGCGGCCCGCCGCCGCCGCCGTGATCTATCCTGTGGGGTCGGGCGCCCGGCGGCCTCGGGGAGGCGGGATGGCAGCAGATCCGATCGCGTGGCCGCGGAAGTCCCGGGAGCTCCACAACCACCACTTCGACTCGACGATCTGGAACGACTTCGAGTTCCGCGACGGCGACGTCGTGATCGCCACCTACGCCAAGTCCGGCACCACCTGGGTGCAGCAGATCGTGTCGCAGCTGCTCTTCGGCGGCCGCGAGGGGCTCGAGGTGGCCGAGATGTCGCCGTGGCTCGATCTGCGCGTTCCGGCCCGGGAGACGAAGCTCGCCGCCCTGGCGGCACAGCGGCACCGCCGATTCGTGAAGACGCACCTGCCCGTCGACGCCCTCGTCTTCTCGCCGCGCGCCCGCTACCTCTACATCGGCCGCGACGGCCGGGACGTGGTGTGGAGCATGTACAACCACCACGCGAACGCCAACGAGGAGTGGTACCGGGCCCTCAACGACACGCCCGGGCGCGTGGGCCCGCCGATCGAGCCCCCGCCCGACGACATCCTCACCTACTTCCGCGACTGGCTCGCGCGGGACGGCCATCCCTTCTGGCCCTTCTGGGAGAACATCCGCTCCTGGTGGGCGGTGCGCGGGCTTCCCAACGTGCACCTGCTCCACTTCGCGGCCCTCAAGGCGGATCTCCCGGGCGAGATCCGGCGCATCGCCGCCTTCCTCGGGATCCGTGTCGACGAGTCGGCGTGGGACGCGATCCTCGAGCACTGCAGCTTCGCCTACATGAAGCGCCACGCGACGAAGAGCGTCCCCCTGGGCGGAGCCTTCTGGGACGGCGGGGCCCAGGTGTTCATCCACAAGGGCCAGAACGGGCGCTGGCGCGACGTGCTCGGCCCCGAGGAGTGCGGCGCCTACGAGGAGCGGGCCCGCCGGGAGCTGGGCCCGGCCTGCGCCCGCTGGCTCGCCAGCGGCGAGGCGCCCGGGTCGGCGAGCCCCCCGCCCGGCCCGGGGTGATAAGCTCGTCGCCGGGGAGGAGGGCGCCATGCCGGGACCGCTCGCGGGGATCAAGGTGCTCGAGTTCGCCGAGCACGGCTTCGTGCCTTCGGGAGCCGCGGCCCTCGCCGACTGGGGCGCCGACGTGGTGAAGCTCGAGAAGCCCGAGGGCGACGCGCTCCGCGGCGTCATGGCCATGGGCCTCGTCGAGAAGACCGGCGACTTCGACTACGTGGTGGAGATCGCGAACCGCAACAAGCGCAACGTCTGCCTGGACCTGCGGGTGCCCGAGGGCCGCGAGCTCTTCGACCGGCTCGTGGCCTGGGCGGACGTCTTCATCACGAACCAGCTCCCCAAGGTCCTGCGCAAGTACCGGGTCGAGCCCGGCGACCTCTTCCCGGTGAATCCCCGGCTCGTCTATGCGCGCGGCCACGGCCAGGGCCAGCGGGGCCCGGACTCCGAGGCGGGCGGCTTCGACGGCGTCTCCTACTGGGCCCGCGCGGGGATCGCCCACATGCTGACGGCGCCCGGCGCGCCGCTGGTGGGATCGCGCCCGGCCTTCGGGGACTTCCCCAGCGGCCTGCACCTGGCGGGCGGCATCGCCGCCGCCCTGGTGCAGACGCTGCGCACCGGGAAGGGCATCACGGTGGACGTGTCGCTCCTCGCCTCCGGCATCTGGCAGCTGGCGCCCGACATCGCCGCCACCTCCTGGCTGGGTCGCGCGCCGCGCAAGACCGACACCGCGAAGGCCCTCGCCTCACCGCTCGTCGCGAGCTACCTGACCTCCGACGAGCGCCACCTCCAGCTCGTCATGCTCGAGGAGCGCCGCTACTGGCCCAACCTGTGCCGGGCCCTCGGCCGCGAGGACCTGGTGGAGCACCCGGACTACGCCACCCCGGAGCAGCGCTCTGCCAACCGCGAGCGGCTCTACGAGATCTTTCGCGAGGCCATCCGCGGCGCGCCCCTTCACCACTGGGCCCCTCGGCTGGCGCAGGAGGGGTGCGTGTTCGCCAGGTTCGCGACTCCCGAGGAGGTGCTGGTGGACCCCCAGGTGGAGGCCAACGGCTACCTGATGGCGCACCCCCGGCACCCGGGAGCGCGCATCCCGGCGACCCCCCAGCAGTTCGATGGCCGGCCCGCGGAGCTGCGCCGGCCGGCGCCGGGGCGCGGCGAGCACACCGACGAGGTGCTGCTCGAGATCGGCCTCGCCCCGGCGGAGATCGCCAAGCTGCGCGAGCTGCGCGCGATCCACTGACGGCGCCCGCCCTGCCGCGGGCCTCCCGTCGCGGTCACTCGATGCTGCGCACGTAGCGCACCAGGGCGGCCACCTCCTCCGGCGAGAGCCGGCTGGTCTGGCCGTGGCGGTCGATCTGCCCCGCCGCGTCGACGGCGAAGCCGCGCTCGCCCGGGAGCAGGGCCGGATGCCCGGGCGCGAGGATCGCCTCGCGGATCGAGCGGGCGAGCCCGTGGTGCAGCAGGTTCGCCTCGCCCCAGACGCCGCGCAGGGAGGGCACGTTGACCGCCGGGCTGCCGCGCACGTTGCCCGGCAGGAAGCCCCGCTGCGGGTCGGCCAGGTTGAAGCGCAGGAGCAGCTCCAGGCGGCGGCTCTCCTCGGCCGGGTCGATGCCCTGCTCCAGGGGATCCTCGAAGGCCAGGCAGCTCGTGTCGCTGAAGCAGAAGGGCGTGAAGAAGTCGATCGGGTCCAGGTGCGCGTTCACCTCGGGCGACGGGGACACGGTCCGGATCGCGTCCAGGAAGACTCGCGGCAGCCCGCCCGGGAGGCGCCCGAGGATCCGCGGGTCGGCGGCGTAGCGGTTCGCGAAGCGGGCGGCCCAGTCGGCGCCGCGCCCGCGATCGGCGCCGTTCGCAAAGGGATGCCGCGGATCATCCGGCGTGTGGCAGCCCGCGCAGCCGCTGCTCGAGAAGAGCGCCCGCCCCCGGGCCAGCTCCTGCCGGGCCTCGGAGGCGAGGAGGGACGCCCCGCGGGCCTCGGCCTCGGGGTTCGGCGGGAGCCGCAGCTCGGCCGCCGCATAGAGGTCGATGAGCCGCGCCAGCTCGTCCCCGCCGAGCCCGGTGGCGGCGCGGATCCCGGCCTCGGCCACCCGCTTCTGCGCCGCGATCACCTCCTGGATCGAGGCTCCGCCCGGCGGCGCCTGGTCGAAGTTCAGCGGCAGCAGGCCCTGCCCCGCGACCAGCGGCCGGCAGGCCGCGTCGCGACCGTCGCGGAAGCGGTTTCCCGGATCCCCGATCCGCGCCGCCGGATCCGAGGCCGGCCCCTCCACCAGACCGAAGAGCACCAGCTCGCAGTTGCTGCGCGTCTGGGCCGCGAAGGCCAGGCTGCTGTAGCTCCCGTTCGCGAAGGAGCCGTTCCAGAAGTATGAGTCGGTGACCCCGAGGTTGTGGTTGGGCTTCACGCGGTGGAGCGCCGTGGGCGCCGTGGTGCCGTTCGAGAAGGGAACGCCGTCGCTCAGGAGCTCGTCGAAGTGGCAGTGCGCACAGCTCTTGCGCCCGTTGTTCGACCAGGAGGCGTCGTAGAAGTGGCGCTCGCCGCGCTCGATCGCGCTGGCCGGGTAGCGGGGCTCGGCGTAGCCCAGGTCCACCTCGGCGAGTCGCGCGCCGCTCGCGAGGGAGAAGACCTCGAGCACCTCGCCGCCCCAGCTCGCCACGTAGAGCTGGCCCTGTGCCTCGTCGAGGGCCAGGGCGAAGGGGCGCTCCCGGGTCGCGAAGCTCCGCCCGGGCGAGAGCGCGAAGGCGCCGCCCTCGCCGGGCCCGACGGCCAGCTCCTGGACCAGGTCCGAGGCGCCGAGGGCCAGGTACAGGCGATCGCCGGCGGCGTTGCGCAGGAGGGCCTGGGGCAGCGCCCCGGCCAGGATCTTGCGCTCCGCCGGGAAGGCCGGCTCCGGCGAGGCGTCGTCGGTGTAATAGACCGGGGGCGGGCCCGCGAGCCCGGCGTCGAGCTCGAAGAGCCCGTTGCGCACGTCCTCGAAGTTGTAGCTCTTCGTGTCGTCGAACTGCGCGCCGGGGTGCGCCACGTGGAGCTGGCCGTCGAGACCGATCACCTGGAAGGCCGGGGCCAGGAGCTCGGGAGCGATGCGCGGCTCGTCGGCGGCGAGGAGCCCCCGGTCCGGCATGGTGGTGGGGATGAAGACGCGCTCGCCGATGCGGACGAGATCGACGGCGGGAGCTCCGGCGTCGAAGCGCGCCGCGACGCGGTCGCTGCCCAGGTCGACGCGGGCGACCTCGCCGCCGCGCCAGGAGAGCACGTAGAGGGAGCGCCCGGCCGCGTCGAGGACGAGCCGGGTCGGGCTCGCGCCCACGTCGCCGATCTCCGCCGCCGGAACGCCGCCGGCGCCCTCCTGGCGCACGTCGACGACGCGGCCATTGGCATCGCGCACGAGCTCGATCCGGTGCTTGAGGACGCTCCGGCGCCAGCGGTTGGCGACGTAGAGGTCGCGTCGGTCGGGAGCCGCGCTCCCCGCGGCGGGAAGGGCGATCGCCAGGTCCGTGCAGAAGAAATCCGTCTGGATCGCGACGGGGGTGCCGCTCCGGGTGAGGAGCTCGTCGCTGCGGGCGTCGATCACCGAGAGGTGGTTCGAGTACTGGTTGCAGACGAAGACCAGGCCGGCGGGATCGGCGGCGAGCTGCTGGGGTCGCACGCCGACCCCGATCCGGGTGCGCAGGCGAGGCTCGCCGCCGAGCCCCACCACGGCCACCTCGTTGCCGGGCGCCGAGAGATCGCCGCCCAGCGGGACGTAGAGCTTGGGCTCCGCGTCCGTGCGGAGGAGGAGCGCGTCGCTGGGATTGCCGCGGAACGGCATGCGAGCCGCGCGCTCGCGGTCGGCGCGCAGCAGCGGGAGCCCCTGGGGCGCGCTCTCCCCGCGCTCCAGGGCGAGCTGCGCCGCGAGCTCCTCGAGCTTCTGGGCGATGGAGACGCGCAGCGCGTCGGCGGCGAAGTCCGCGTCGCTCATGCCGATCGGGATGCCCGCCACGGGGGGAGCCAGGCGCGCGTACTCGCTGCGCGGGATCAGCTCGAAGAGGGGCGCGAGGGAGAGCGCGCGGGCCGGCTCCGGCGGGCTCGGCGGCGGCGCCGGCGGAGGCGGCGGGCCCGGCGGAGGCGGGTCCGCCTCGAGGGGCAGCCCGCAGCCGGCGGCCAGCGCGGCCAGGGCCAGCGCGAGGAGCGCCGCGGAGGCGGAGGAATTCGGGTGGGCTCGTCGGGAAAGGCTCGGGGCGGCGGCGCCTCCTCGCATGGGTCCCTCTCGATCGCGCGAGCTCGCTGGACCCCGTCCGCCTCCTCTCCTTCGAGCTCACCCGGAGGCTAGCCCCGTCGGGGCGAGGCCCCCGTGATCGCCCTCACGGGCGCTCCTCGGCGGCCTCCGCCGGGACGTAGCGGCTGATCGTGTCGATCACGCAGGCGGGCCGCTCGCTGCCCTCGATCTCGACCGTCACGCGCAGCTTCGCCTGGACCGCGCCCCCCTTCACGACCTCCGCCTCGAGCAGCTCGGCGCCGCCCCGGATGCGCGAGCCCACGACGACCGGCGCGGGGAAGCGCAGGCGGTCCGCGCCGTAGTTGATGCCCAGCGCGATGCCGCGCACCTCGACGATCTGGGGCAGGAAGTGGTTCACGAGGGATTGGGTCAGGTAGCCGTGGGCGATGGTGGCGCCGAAGGGCCCCTGGCGGGCGCGCTCCGGGTCCACGTGGATCCACTGGTGGTCGCCGGTCGCCTCGGCGAAGCGGTCGATCCGCTCCTGGCTGATGGTGAGCCAGTCGCTGTAGCCCAGGTGCCGGCCGACGGCCCCGAGGAGCTCGCCGGGGGTCTGGAAGACGGTCCGCATCAGGCCTCCAACATCCCGACCATACAGCGCTTTTCTCCTTCTGGCCGGGGCCCGGGCCAGGCCCGCCGAGGATCTTTACATTCTGTAAAGTAAAGTTTACTCTCTGTATAGACGAGGCAGGAGGCCGCCATGCCCGCGAAAGTCCGCCGGCTCCCGCGCGGGGGCTCCTCCCGGGGCCGCCTCTGGGCCGCCGACCGCCGCCGGCAGCTGCTCGCCGTGGCCGCCGAGATCCTCGACCGCGAGGGCGTCGACGGGGTCCGCATCCCGGACGTGGCGGCCGCCGCCGGAGTCACCCGGCCCGTCGTCTACCGCTTCTTCCCCAACCGCCAGGTGATCCTGATGGACCTCCTGGAGGAGTTCGGGAGCGTCCTCGAGGAGCGGCTCGAGGAGTCGGTGGGGAACGGCCTCTCCGACGTGGAGGCGCTCCTGGGCAGCGTCCTCGAGGCGGTCTGCGACAGCGTCGAGGAGATCGGCGCCGGGGTCTGGAAGCTCCTCAACTCGGCCGGCCCGGATCCCGAGATCGAGAGCGTCGCCCAGTCGGTGCGCGCGCGCCTCGTGCGCCCCTGGTTCGCCCGCGTGGCGGAGGTGACCGGCGCGCCCGGCCCGGACGTCCGCGCGCTCACCGCGATGATCGCCGCGGCGGTGCCCGCGGTGCTCTCCCAGTGGCTCGCCGGAGACCTGCGGCGCGACGAGGCCGTGGCCTCCGTGCTGCGCGGCGTGGGCGGGCTCATCCAGGCGTTCTCGCAAGCGAGGAAGTGACCGCCGATGCAGATCGACATCCTGGCCCGCGCGACCTGGGACTCGGGCATGTGGGAGCGGCTGCGCTGGCTCCGCGAGCACGATCCCGTCCACTGGGACGCCCGGAGCGAGCTCTGGGTCCTCAGCCGGCACGCGGACGTGAGCGCCGTCTCGAAGCAGAGCGACCTCTTCTGCTCGGGCCAGGGCGTGCGCCCGGGCAACCCGGTGCGCCTCTCCCTCATCGACATGGACGCGCCGCGCCACGGGCAGGTGCGGCGCCTGGTGAACCGGGGCTTCACGCCGCGGATGGTGGGCATCCTCGAGGCGAGCTTCCGAAAGCTCACCCGCGAGGCCGTCGACCGGGTCGCGGCGCTCGGCGAGTGCGACTTCGTGTCCGACATCGCCGCGCCGCTCCCCCTCGAGCTCATCGCCGAGATGATCGGGATCCCGCGCCAGGACCGCGACCGCTTCCACCGCTGGTCGGACGCCCTGATCGCCGGCGACGGGCACTACGGGGACCCGCAGGCCCTGGCGGGGGCCGTCGCCGCCTTCGGCGAGTACGCGGCCTACCTCCAGGACATCTTCGAGGCGCGCCGGCGCGAGCCGCGCGAGGACCTGGTGAGCATCCTGGTCGGCGCGCGCGACGCGGGGGTGCTGGGATCCGCCGGGGTGGACATCGACCCCGCGGCCTTCGGGCGCCCCGGCGACGCCACGGTGCCCGAGATGGCGAATGACGAGCTCGTGATGTTCCTGGTGCTGCTGCTCGTGGCCGGGAACGAGACCACGCGCAACGCCATCACCGGGGGCATGAGCGCCCTGATCGAGAACCCGGCGGAGCGCCAGAAGCTCGTGGACGACCCCCGGCTGATGAAGAGCGCCGTCGAGGAGATCGTGCGCTACGTCTCGCCGGTCCTGAACTTCGCGCGCACCGCGACCCGCGACACGGAGCTTCATGGCCGCCGGATCGCGCGCGGGCAGAAGCTCCTGCTCGTCTACCCCTCCGCCAACCGCGACGCCGGCGTCTTCGCGGAGCCGGACCGCTTCCGGGTGGACCGGCAGCCGAACCCGCACCTGGGCTTCGGGATCGGCAACCACTTCTGCCTGGGCGCGAACCTGGCGCGCATGGAGCTGCGGGTGGTGTTCGAGGAGCTCCTGCGGCGACTCCCGGACATGGAGTACGCCGCGGGCCCCCCGCGCACCCTGCCCTCGACCCTGGTGCGCTCCTTCGTGGCGATGCCGGTCCGCTTCACGCCCGAGCGCAAGGCCGCCTGACGCAAGCCCGAAGGGCGCGCAGCGAGGCGTAGCCGAGCGGAGTCGGAAAGGCGTGCCCGAAGGGCGCGCAGCGAGGCGTAGCCGAGCGGAGTCGGAAAGGCGTGCCCGAAGGGCGCGCAGCGAGGCGCAGGGGGCGAGGGCCCCCAGGGACCCACGCGGCTACACTGCCGCGATGGCCGAGAAGCACGAGCAGAGGCTCGCCGCCTGGGCGCGGCGCGGCGACGCGGGAGCGGCGCCGGTGCCGGCGGCCACGGTGGTCCTGCTGCGCGACGGCCCCCGCGGCCTCGAGACCCTGGTGCTGCGCAAGAGCTCCCAGGTCGCCTTCGGCGGCATGTGGGTCTTCCCGGGCGGCCGCGTGGACGCCGCCGACGGCCAGGGCCTCGACCCGGCCGACGAGCTCGCCGCCGCCCGGCGCGCGGCGGCGCGCGAGGCCGGCGAGGAGGCGGGGCTCGCCGTCGACGCGGCGAGCCTCGTGGTCTTCTCCCACTGGACCCCGCCCCCGGTCGCGCCCCGGCGCTTCCTCACCTGGTTCTTCCTGGCCCCCGCTCCGACGGGCGGGGTCTCCGTCGACCGCGGGGAGATCCACGACCACGCCTGGATGGGTCCTGCCGAGGCGCTGGCGCGCCGCGAGGCCGGCGAGATCGAGCTGGCGCCGCCCACCTGGGTCACGCTCCACGAGCTCTCGGCCTGGGGCAGCGCCCCGCAGGCCCTCGCCGCGGCGCGCGCCCGGGAGCCCGAGCGCTACACCACGCGCATCGCCTCCGCCCCGGGCGGAGTCGTGGCGCTCTGGCACGGCGACGCGGGCTACGCCGAGGGCGACGCGACCCGGCCGGGCCCGCGCCACCGGCTCTGGATGCTCGACTCGGGCTGGCGCTACGAGCGGAGCGCCTGAGGGCCCCCGGGAGCGCGGAGACCCGGGCCCCGCGCGCCAGCCGGGCCCTGGAGCGCCTCCCCGCACCTCGCGACACCGGACCTTGACACCGGCGACGAGCCGGGTGCAGGATCGTAACGCTCCGGACGGCCGCGCTCTCCTTTCCCGGCCCCGAGGGCGCCCCCGATCCGCCGAGGGCGGAGGGACGCAGCGTGCGCGCTCGCAGACCGCTCCAGATCCGGCACCTCGTGGCGTGGAGCCTGGTCGCGACGCTCGGCTGCGCTACCGGGGAGGCGACGAGCTCGGGCGGCGGGCCGGTCCCGCGGCGGGTCGTGCTCGCGCCGGTGAGCTTCAACCAGGAGGTTCCCGAGCTTTTCGAGCCCGGGCTTCCCGTCCTCCAGGCGGAGATTGCACGCTACCTGACCAGCAAGCACTGCCAGGTCCGCGAGGCTCCCTCCGAGGAGTTCCTGGATCTCTGGAGGGCGAGCGCCGGCGCTGTGGGAAGCCTCTACGGCGCCGGGGGGGAGTTCAAGCCCGAGAAGTACGACGCGGTGATCCGCGCCGTCCTCGGCGAGCTGAAGGGGCGGGAGGAGCCCTTCGATGCGCTGGTCCTCCCCTACCTCGCGGTCCGCGACGCCCCGATCGGCCGCCTGACCGCGCGCTGGGATGGCGTGCAGCGGAAGGTGCGCCTGGTGTGGCCGAGTCGATCTGCCAAGGCCCGGTTCCCCGCGAACGCATCTTTCGGCGTCAGCGGAGCCATCAAGGCCACCTCTCTGCACGTCATGATCTACAGCATCGCGGGCGAGAAGGTCGTCGACCACTACGGGGGCCTGGAGCTCACCACGGAGTTCCTGATGAGATACGGGTTCTCCGACGAGAGCAGCAGCAAGATTCCGAACTACATCGGTTGGTCCTATAGCTACGACCCGCGCAATCGCGAGGATCTCTTCACCAATCGGGAGGAGCTCCGGGAGGGCATCCAGATCGCCTTCGGGCCCTACTTCCGGAAGTAGCCCGCGTGCTCCACCCGGCGCTGCGGGCCAGCGGGCTCGCCCTCCTCCTCGCCAGCCTGGCGGCGCCGGGGGAAGCGGGCGCCGGCGGGCGGACCCTGCCCTCGGCGGTCGCCCGCAAGTTCGATCTCGAGGGCTGGTCCGAGATCCGCTCGCCGCTCTTCGAGATCGCGAGCGACGCGGACGCGGCCCGCGTACTCCAGCTCGCGCAGCAGCTCTCGACCTTCATCGCCGCCCTCGAGCTCGTCTCGAACGTCCCCGACTTCCGGCCGCGCCTCCCCCTGCGCATCTACCTGTTCGGGGAGCAGGCGACCTTCGACGTCTTCAGCGGCCGAAGGGCGGCGGGCCAGCTCCGCCCGACGCCGCGCGGCCTCTTCGTCCTGATGAGTCCCGACGGGCTCCCGGCCCGCGAGATCCTCTTCCACGAATACGTCCACTTCCTGCTGCGAAACGCCGGGGGCCTCAGCTATCCGATCTGGTACGACGAGGGATTCGCCGAGCTGCTGGCGGGGACGCGCATGCACCGGGACTTCATCACCATCGGCTCGATCCCGGAGCTTCGGGTCGACACGCTGCGCAGGGAGGAGCTCCTCCCCTTGGAGAAGGTCCTCTCGGCGCGGAGCTACGCCGAGATCTGGGACAAGGTCCACGTCTTCTACGCGCAGTCCTGGCTCCTCGTGCACTACCTCCACGCCGGGGATCAGCTGGGCTATCCGAAGCGCCATGCTCAGCTGCTGAGTTTCCTCGCGAAGCTGAGCGAGCTCGGCGACTGGCGCGCGGCCTGGGACGCGAGCTTCGACGTCGGGCCCGAGGGGCTCGAGGAGGAGCTCGCGGGCTACCGGAAGCGGATCCTGAACGGGGGGCTCCTCCCGAGGCTCCGGATCGACGTCCGCAGGCTCGCCCTCGAGCTGCCCGGAGCCCCCGCGCCCCTGGCCCCGGCCCAGGTGGCCTTCGAGCTCGGCGCGCTGTTCCTCGACGGCGGCGAGGATGGTGCGCGCTATGCGGAGAAGCTCTTCGAGCGGGCGCTCGAGCGCGACCCGGGCCACGCGGGCGCGCTGGCGGGCCTGGCGCAAGCACACGGACTGGCCGGCGATCTCCGCGAGGCCGAGGCCCTGGTCGAGCGCGCGATCGGGCTCGCGGCCGCCGACCCGCGGGTCCTGAGCGCTCGCGGGGAGATCCTCTTTCGCCGCTTCGCCTCGGAGCGCGAGAACGACCCGGAGGCGGCGCGCGCCCTTCTGGAGCGGGCGCGCGAGGCCTACCGGCGGGCGATCGAGCTCGCCCCCGAGGGCCCGCCGGGCTACCTGGGCCTCGGGAAGACCTACCTGGAAGAGGAGGGGGACGTCGCCCCCGGGATCGCAGCGCTGCGCCGGGCCTGCGCGCTGATCCAGAGCGCGCAGATCGACCTCCAGCTGGGAAAGCTGCACCTCAAGGCCGGCGAGCCGGGGCTCGCCCGCGTACACCTGGAGCGGGTGCTGCGCTGGTCCCACGGGGACGAGGAGAGCGAGAAGGAGGCCAGGGCCCTGCTCGCCGGTCTTCCCGCCGCGGCGGGCGACCGGGCACCGGCCGCGGACCGCTGCGGGGGCGCGGTCTGAGGCGCCTGCCTACTGGTTCGGCTTCTCGCCCCTGGCGGCCGCCGTCCGCATCATCTCGAGGCGCGCGAGGATGGGCATGGGCTCCTGGCCCAGCTCGCCCTCGAGCCGCGCGGCGAGCTCCGCCACGGTCCAGCGGCCCTGCTTCGCCATCTGCCGCACTTCGCTGGGCTGGTTGTAGACGCCGATCCGACCGCCGTTGATGCTGTAGACCTGGCCCGTGATGTGGCGGGCCGCGTCACCCAGCAGGAAGCTCACCAGCGGCGCCACGTCCTCGGGCTTCCCCATCTCGAGGCCGAAGGGCACCTGCCCGGACATGCGGCTCTTCGCGGTGGGAGCGATGGCGTTGGCGGTGACGCCGTACTTGTGCAGGCCCGCGGCCGCGCTGCGCACGAGCGACACGATCCCGCCCTTGGCGGCGCTGTAGTTGGCCTGGGCCACGCTCGCCGCGAAGGCCCCCGACGTGAAGCCGAGGAGCGTCCCCGACTTCTGCTCGCGGAAGATGGCGGCGGCGGCGCGAAAGACGGTGAAGGTGCCCTTCAGGTGGGTGGCGATCACGGGATCCCACTCCTCCTCGCTCATGTTGAAGAGCATCCGCTCGCGCAGGATGCCGGCCACGCAGACCACCCCGTCGATGCGCCCGAAGGCGTCGACGGCGGACTGCACGATGCTCGCCCCGCCCTTCATCTCCGTCACCGAGCTGCCGTTGGCGATGGCCTCGCCCCCGGCCTCCCGGATCTCCTTCGCGACCGCCTCGGCAACGGCGCTGCTGGGGCTCGTGCCGTCTACGGCGACGCCGAGGTCGTTCACGACGACCTTCGCGCCGTTCGCAGCCGCGTCGAGGGCCACGGCGCGGCCGATGCCGCGCCCGGCGCCGGTCACGGCGATCACCTTGCCGTCGAGATAGGCCATGGATGCCTCCGGGGAATGGGGTTCGCGTCGGGGCCCTACGGTAGCCGACGCCGATGGGCTCGGGGGCTCACGGGGGGGAGGGGGGGAGGGCCCGGGCCCCCCGCAGGCGGGCGAGGTTGCTCCGCGCGGCCTCGTGCTCCGGGCGGACCCGCAGCGCGTGCTCCAGGTGCTGGAGGGCGCGCTCCGGGCGGCCCTCGGCCTGCTCCAGGAGGGCCAGGTTGTTGTGCGCGCCGGCCGAGTTCGGGCGCAGCGCGAGGACGCGTTCGAAGGAGCGGCGCGCCCCGACGAGATCCCCCTGGCGCTGGCGCGCTGCGCCGAGCCCGAGGAGGGCCCGTACGTTCCGGGGATCCCGCGCCAGGACCCGCTCGAAGAAGCCCGCGGCGGCGGCGAGCTCGCCCCGCGTGGCGTGGGCGAAGCCCAGGTTGAGCGCGCTCCCCCGGTCGCTCGGGTCGAGGCGCAGGGCCTCGCGGTACGCCGGGGCGGCGCGCTCGGGCTGGCCGAGCCGCACGTAGAGGTCGCCGAGCTTGGCGTGGGCGCGGGCGGCCTCCGGGCGCAGCGCGAGCGCCCGCCCATAGGGGGCGAGCGCCTCCTCGTCGCGCCCCGCGGCGCGCAGCGCGTCGCCGAGCCGGAGCTGGGCGACGTCGCTCCCGGGCAGCGATGCCGCGATGGCGCGGCTGCGCTCGAGATCCGTGCTCGGCAGCCGGAGCTGGCCCGCCGCCAGGAGCGCCACGGGCCCCGCGAAGAGGCTCCAGCAGAGGGCGCTCCGGAGCCCGGCGGGAAGCCCCTGCCACGACACGCTCCGCCCACCCGCCAGGGCCAGCCCCTCGCGGGTCGCCGGCTCGCGCAGATTCCAGAGGAAGGCGTCGTAGTAGAAGTGCAGGAAGCCCGAGGCCAGGATCAGCGCGAGGAGCGCGCGCTCGAGCTCCCCGTGGCTCGCGTGCCCGGCGAGACCGAAGGCGCCGTAGGCGAGGACGAGCGCCAGGTAGAGGGCCACGCGGGTCGCGCGGGGCTGGAAGACGCGGCGGGTGAGCGGTCCGATCCCGTGGCCCGAGTCGACGCGCCGGCGGTTGTAGACCCAGACGATGGACAGGTACTGGACGTCGTGGAAGATCTCGAAGAGCGCGATGCCCAGCACCACGTCCCGGATCCCGACCATGGCGTACCACCAGTAGGCGAAGCTCATCGCCATGAGCAGGAGCTTGGCGGGGCTCTGGCGCTCGCCGCGCGCGCGCTGGAGGAGCAGGTTCGCCAGGAAGGCGGCGCTCACCGAGGCGGTGCCGGCGGCCCAGGAGAGCTGGAAGCCGCGCAGGGCGGTGGCCGGGAGGGCCGGGAAGCCGCACTGGTAGAGCCCGTCCAGGAGATCCGCCATGCGGCCCGGCGAGAAGAAGAGCCCGGCGCCGAACCAGGCGATGCACAGCCAGCGGTCGAGGAGCGCCGTGCGCGGGGAGAAGAGCCCGAGCCTGGCATCGTAGATGCGGCCGATCCCGTAGACCTGGGCGAGCCCGTGCCAGCCCCCCCACAGCACGGCCATCACGGCCAGGGCCCGGAGCTCCGCGTAGGAGAGCAGGAGGCAGAGCGAGGCGAAGAAGACGGGCGCGACGGTGAAGCGCACGCGGTAGCGCGCGAAGAGCTCGCGGTCGCCGTAGGCGCGCAGGAGGCCCGGAAGGTGGTGCCCCGTCGAGCCGAAGGCCGCCACCAGGAGCGCGATCTCCTCGACGTCGAGGCGGGTGCGGACCAGCGCCATCAGGGGCACGATCAGGAGCGGCGTCGCCAGGTAGAGGAGCAGGTCCTGGGGGGCCCCCTGGATCCAGGCGACGGCCGGGGCGCGCGCGCCGCTGCGGATCGCCTGGGCCACCTTGCACCACCCCGCTCCGAGCCCCCGGAATCCAGTGTACCGCGCCCCCCGGCCCGCTTATGCTCTGGCCCTCGGGAGAGAGGCCATGGGTCGCCTGGACGGGAAGGTCGCCCTCATCACCGGCGCCGCGTCGGGAATCGGCGCGGCCTGCGCCACGCGCTTCGCGCGGGAGGGTGCGGCCATCGCCGGTCTCGACTTGCAGAAGCCGGTGGACCCGGCGGCCTGGGAGGCGGTGTGCTCCGCCGCTCCGGCGTCGCTCTTCCGGGACGGCCTCGACGTGCGCGACGAGGAGGCCGTGGCCGCCGCCGTCCGCGGCGCCGCCTCGCGCCTGGGACGCATCGACGTGCTCGTGAACGCGGCCGGGGTGATGACCGCCGGGCCGGCTCACGAGCTCGACGCCGGCGAGTGGGACCGCGTGGTCGACATCAACCTCAAGGGCTCCTTCCTGGTCGCGAAGCACGTGCTGGCGGTGATGCTCCCGCAGGGCTCGGGGAGCATCGTCCACCTGGCCAGCGTCGAGGGCCTCGAGGGCATGAGCGCCTCCCTGGCCTACAACGCCTCCAAAGGGGGCGTGGTGCTGATGACCCGGAACATGGCCATCGACTACGGGCCCGCCGGGATCCGCGTGAACTGCCTGTGCCCGGGGCTGATCGACACCCCGCTCGTCGCCCTGCTCGCGCAGCCTGCGCTCCGGGGGGTGCGCGACCAGATGCAGAGCTGGCACGCACTGGGCCGGCTCGGCCGCCCGGAGGAGGTCGCCGCCGCGGCGCTCTTCCTGGCCTCCGACGAGGCCTCCTTCGTCACGGGCCACGCCCTGGTCGTCGACGGGGGCTGGATGGCCGGCCGCAGGCTCTCGCTCTAGCGGGGACGTTCCTTGCGTTCTTGCGTTTTCGGGGATCACGGGCTGCGCAAGAGCACGCCTTTCGCCCCCAAAGCGAAAGAACGCAAGGAACGTCCCCGCCTTCCGCCTTGACCGGCGGCCGAGGGGCGCTACACCCGGCGCATGAGCCCCGCCCCCCCGCTGAGCTTCACGGTCAATCTGCCGTCCTTCGGCCCCTTCTTCCCCAAGGGCGAGCTGCACCGGGTCGTCGACCTGGCGCGCATGGCGGAGGCGAGCGGCATCGACTCGGTCAACCTTCCCGACCACGTGGTGATGGGACCGAACACGCATTCGTACCGCTGGGGCTCCTTCCCGTTCCCGGAGCCGGGCGTTCCCTGGCTCGAGCCCCTCACCGTGATCGCGGCGATGAGCGCGGTCACGAGCCGGCTGCGCTTCCTGACCTGGATCCTGATCGTCCCGCTCCGCACTCCCGCGGTGCTGGCGAAGACCGTGGCCACCCTCGACGTCCTCTCCCGGGGCCGCCTCGACCTGGGGGTGGGCATCGGCTGGCAGAGGGAGGAGTTCGACGCCGCAGCGGTCCCCTTCGAGGGCCGCGGCAAGCGCATGGAGGAGATCCTGGCCGCCTGCCGGGAGCTCTGGACCCGGGAGCCCGCGGACTTCCGCTCCGACACGGTGAGCTTCGAGCGCATCGATTGCAGCCCCAAGCCCGTCCAGCCCGGCGGGGTGCCGATCTGGTTCTCGGGGACCCTCACGGAGAGGACCCTGGACCGCATCGTCCGCCTGGGCGACGGCTGGATCCCCATCATGGGCGAGAGCGCCCCGGGCATCGCGGATGGCGTCGCCCGCCTGCGCGAGCGCTTCAAGGCGGCGGGCCGCGACCCGGCCCGGCTGCGCGTGGCGGGCCCCGCGGATCCGGTCCGGGGGGCGGACGGGAAGCCCTCCCTGGCGAAGAGCCTGGAGCGGATCCCGAGCCTGCGCGAGGCCGGGGTCGACCTCGTGCACCTCTCGCTCCTCGCCTTCTGCCGGTCGCCGGAGGAGGCCCCGGCCTTCTTCCAGGACCTCGGGCGCCGGCTCGAGGAGTACCGGTGAGCGGAGCTCGCGGAAATCTCCGATCCTCCGAGGAAGTGCCATGCTGGATCCCCGCTCCCTCGCCGAACGGCGCGACGCGATCGCCGAGAGCCTGAGAAAACGCGGCGCCGCCGGCGACCTGGACGCCGCGATCGCGGCCCAGGAACGCGTGGCCGCGCTCCAGACGGCGCAGAACGAGCAGAACCGCCGGCGCAACGAGCACCAGGCGGCGGGCAGGCGGGCGCTCCCCCCGGCCGAGCGCGAGTCCCATGCGGCCCTGGGTCGGCGCCTCAAGGAGGAGGTGGCGGAGCTCGAGGCCCGGCTCGAGGAGGCCCGCCGGGAGCTCGACGCCCGGCTGGCGGGCCTGCCGAACCTCGTCCACCCCGACACGCCCGCGGGCGGCGAGGCGGACTTCCGCGAGCTGCGTCGGGTAGGCGCCCCGCGCGCCTTCGACTTCGAGCCCCAGGACCACCTGGCCCTGGGCGCGCGCCTCGACCTCTTCGACTTCGAGGCCGCCGCCAAGGTCACCGGCCAGAAGTTCACCTTCCTCAAGAACGAGGCGGTGCTGCTGGAGCTCGCGCTCCAGCGCTACGCCCTCGACTTCGCCCTGCGCGAGGGCTTCACGCCCTTCGCCACGCCGGACCTGGCGAAGCGCAGCATCGTCGATGGCCTGGCCTTCAGCCCGCGGGGTCCGGAGACCCAGATCTACTCGGTCGAGGGAACGGACCTCGACCTGATCGGCACCGCCGAGATCACGCTCGGGGGCCTCTACGCGGACAGGGTCCTCGAGGAGAGCGAGCTTCCCAAGCGGCTGGCCGGCGTCTCCCACTGCTTCCGCACCGAGGCCGGGTCGGCCGGGCGGGAGAGCCGGGGCCTCTACCGCGTGCACCAGTTCACCAAGGTCGAGCTCTTCGCGCTGACCCGGCCCGAGGAGTCCGACGCCATGCACGAGACCCTGCTCGAGGTGGAGGAGAAGATCGTCGGACCCCTCGAGATCCCCTACCGCGTGATCGAGGTGGCGGCCGGCGACCTCGGCGCTCCCGCTCATCGCAAGTTCGACCTCGAGGCCTGGATGCCGAGCCGGGGAGAGCGCGGCGACTGGGGCGAGATCACGAGCACGTCGAACTGCACCGACTACCAGGCCCGGCGCCTGCGCATCCGCTACCGGCCGAAGGACCAGAAGAAGAACGCCCTCGTCCACACGCTGAACGGGACCGCCGTCGCCGTGCCGCGCCTCTTGATCGCGCTGCTCGAGAATCACCAGCGCGCCGACGGCTCGGTCGGGGTCCCCAAGGCCCTCCAGCCCTACGCGGGCTTCGAACGGATTGGACCCCGCTAGGACCAGCGCCGGCCTCGTCCTCGGCACGGCGGGGCACATCGACCACGGGAAGACGGCGCTCGTCCGCGCTCTGACCGGCGTCGACACGGATCGCCTGCCCGAGGAGAAGCTCCGCGGCATCACCATCGAGCTCGGCTTCGCGCCCCTCGACCTCGAGAGCGGTGCGCGCCTCTCCGTCGTCGACGTGCCGGGTCACGAGGACCTGGTGCGTACCATGGTGGCGGGCGCCACGGGCATCGACCTCGCACTCCTGGTGGTGGCGGCAGACGAGGGCGTCATGCCGCAGACCCGCGAGCACGTGGCGATCTGCCACCTCCTGGGCGTTGCGCGCGGGATCGCCGTGCTCACCAAGATCGACGCGGCGGAACGCGAGATGGCGGACCTCGCGGAGGAGGAGGTCGCGGAGCTCCTGGCCGGGTCTTCGCTGGCGGGCTGCCAGATCCTGCGGGCCTCCGCCCTGACGGGCCAGGGAATCGCGGAGCTCCGCAAGGCGCTCTCGGCGCTGGTGGAGGCGGCGGAGCCCCGCACGCCGCGCCGCGGGCCTCCGCGCCTCTCCATCGACCGGAGCTTCGCGGCCCGGGGCTTCGGCAGCGTGGCCACGGGCACGCTGGTGGGGGGCGCCTTCCAGGTCGGCGACCCGGTCGAGCTCTTCCCGGTCGGCCGGCAGGGCCGGGTGCGCGGCCTCCAGAGCCACGGGGTGGCGACGGAGCGCAGCCAGGCCGGCGTGCGCTGCGCGATCAACGTCGGGGGCATCGAGCTCGCCGACCTCGCGCGCGGCCGCGTGCTCTCGCGGCCCGACGCCCTCGCGCCCACCGCGCTGCTCGACGCGCAGCTCTTCTGGCTGGACTCCGCGCCGCCGCTCTCGGGGCTCGCCTCGGTGGAGTTCCTGGCGGGGACCGCGGCGCTCCGGGCGCGCCTGGGGCCGATCGGCGCGCGCACGCTGGCCCCGGGAAGCGCCGGATTCGCGCGCATCCACCTGGACGAGGAGCCGGTGGCGCTGCTCCCCGGCGACCGCTTCATCGTGCGCGGCTTCGCGCGCACGGCGCTGGGCGGGTCCACCCTGGGCGGCGGCTCGGTGCTGGACGTGGCGCCGCCGCACCGCCGCCGCAGCGACCCGGAGCTCCTGCGCGAGCTCGAGTGCCTGGCGGCCGGAGATCCGGCCCTGGGCCTTCGGGTGCGCGTGGCCCGCTCGGGCCTCGCCGGGATCGAGGCGGACGCGCTGGCGCGCCAGACGGGGCTCGCCGGGGGCGAGCTCGCAGGGGCCCTCGAGGAGCAGCGCCGGGCGGGCCAGCTGGCCGCGACGCCAGGTGGGCGCTGGCTCGAGCAGAGCGCCCTCGAGAGCGTGGAGGAGCGCCTGCTCGCGGAGCTCTCCGCCTGGCACGCCGGCGAGCCCATCCGCCCCGGCATGCCCACCGGCGCGCTGCGCGGCGCGCTTCCCGACAACGTGAGCCGCGAGGTCGCGGACCTCGCCCTGGAAGAGCTCGCGGCCCGCGGCGCCATCGCGCTCGAGGGGGAGCTCGTGCGGCGCTCGGAGCACCGCCCGCGCCTCGACGCCGCCGACCGGGCGCTCCTGGAGCGGATCGCCGCCGAGGCGCGTGCGGCGGGGCTCGAGCCGCCGTCCCTGCGCGACTGGAGCGCGCGCCTGGGCATCGCGGCGGCCCGGCTGCGCGAGCTCCTGGCCCACCTGGAGCGCGAGGGACGCCTGGTGCGCGCGCCCGGCGAGCTGTGGTTCGACCGCGAGTGCGTGGGATCCCTGCGCGAGCGGGTACAAGCGCACCTGCGCCAGCACGGGCGGCTCGAGACCCCGGCCTACAAGGCGCTGATCGGCACCACGCGCCGCACCGCGGTCCCGCTGATGGAGCTCTTCGACGCGGAGCGCGTCACCCTGCGCCGCGGCGAGGTGCGCCTGCCCGGGCGCGGCGCTGCCCCACCGCGCCCCCCGGAACCCGCTGGGGGCTAGCCCTCCGCCGCCACCCGGCAGTCCAGCGAGTCGCCCGTGCGGCTCCAGCGCGTCTCGCCGGTGAGGAGCCGGAACCAGGTCAGGGGGTTCAGCATGGCGAGCCAGCTCTCCTGGTTGTTCCACGACCAGTAGATCAGGAAGGCGGGACCCCGGATGTCGCGCCTCGGCACCACGCCCCAGAAGCGGCTGTCGTTCGAGGAATCGCGGTTGTCGCCGAGGAAGAAGAAGTGATCCTCGGGGATGGTGCGCTCCGGCATGGAGGGCGGCTCGAAGCCGGGGCGATCGAGGACCCCGTGCTCGCAGCCATCGAGCCTCTCCAGGATCAGGGCGTGCAGGGCGCCCTTGTCGTCCCGCACCGACTCCCCGGTGCCCTGCACCTCGAGGTGCTGCCCGTTCACCAGCACCTCGCTGCCGCGCACCTCGACGCGATCGCCCGGGACGGCCACGAGGCGCTTGATGAAGCTCTCGGAGCTACAGCCCGCGCACTCGTCGAGGGGCCGGATCCGGCCTCCCTTCCGCCCGAGGTCGAACACGATGATCTCGCCCCGGCGGGGCTCGCGCAGCGCCGGGAGCTGCCAGTCGGTCAGGGGAACCCGCGCCCCATAGACGAACTTGTTCACGAACACGTGGTCGCCGATCAGCAGGGTGGGGAGCATCGACTCCGACGGGACGTAGAAGGTCTCCATCAGGACGGCGCGAATCAGGAGTGCCAGGGCCACGCCGCCCACCAACGGCGCCCCCTGGTTCCCCAGGCGCCGCAGGCCGGAGGGGGGAGGCCCGGCGGAGGCATGGGCCCCGCCCGCGAGCTCGGCGCCCTCCGCGCGCTCTCGGCGGCGCGCCCGTCTGGTGCGCTGCCGGGCTATGACGCGAAGAACGGGCTCACCGAGGCCCGCGTCCAGTCGAGGATCGGGAGGTTCCCGAGGAGGGGGACGTAGACGTCGTTCGGGAAGAACCCGAGGTAGAGGACGAAGAGGGCGCAGAACGCCAGCACGACCGCCTCGCCGGAGGACAGATCCATGCGCACCCCCTCCTCCGTGGGCTCCCGCATGTACATGAGCACCGGGATCCGCAGGTAGTAGTAGACGGAGACCACGCTCCCCAGAACGCCCAGGATCATCAGCGGGACCTGGCCCGCCTGGACCGCCGCCATGAACACCACGAACTTGCCGATGAAGCCAGCCGTCCCGGGGATCCCGGCCAGGGAGACCATGAAGAGCGTCATCAGGGCCGCCAGTGCCGGCCGCGAGCGCGCCAGGCCGGCCAGGCTCTCGAGCTTCTCGCAGTCCTGACCCTGCTGCGCCAGGGCCACCACCACCCCGAAGGCCCCGAGGTTCATGAGCGTGTAGACGATCAGGTAGAAGAGCACCGCCGAGTAGCCCTCGGGTCCTCCCGCCACGAAGCCGATCAGGATGTAGCCGGCGTGGGCGATGCTCGAGTAGGCGAGCAGCCGCTTCACGTTGCTCTGGATCACGGCCATCACGTTGCCGACCACGACGGTCGCCGCCGCCAGCCACCACAGCACGTCATGGAGCAGCGCCTCCGCGGGTCCGAGCGCCATGGCCACGAGGCGCAGCAGCGCCGCCACCGCCGCCGTCTTGACGGTCACGGACATGAAGGCGGTCACCACCGCCGGCGCCCCCTCGTAGACGTCGGGCGTCCACTGGTGGAAGGGCACCGACGAGATCTTGAAGGCGAAGCCCACGATCACGAGCCCGAGGCCGATCAGCGCCAGCGGGTGATCCGCGTCGAAGCCGGCGCGGATGGCCTCGAAGGAGGTGGAGCCGGTCGCCCCGTAGAGGAGCGCCATGCCGTAGACGAGGATGGCGCTCGCGAACGACCCGATCAGGAAGTACTTGAGGGCCGACTCGTTGCTGCTGAGCTTCCGGCGGTCGAAGCCCGCCAGCACGTAGAGGGGAATGCTCATGGCCTCGAGGCCCAGGAACACTGCGATCAGGTCCACCGCTCCCACCATGAACATCATGCCCGCCACGGAGAGCAGGAGCAGGGCGTAGAACTCGCCGTGGTTGATGCGCAGCGTGTCGAGGTAGGCGATCGAGAGCACGCAGGAGAGCAGGGCGGCCAGCGCCAGCATGGCGGTGACCAGCGCCGAGTAGGGATCGAGCTGGAAGAGGGGATGCGCCGGGTCGAAGGCCTGGCTCCCACCGCCGGAGAAGTAGAGGCCAGCCACGAAGAGGGAGACGAACAGGGCGAAGCTCGAGACGACGCCGATCACCACACCGACCAGCGACTCCGTCATGGGCCGCCCGAGGAAGGTCCGGGCGCGGGAGAGGAAGACCTCGAGCATGAGCACGACCATCGCGCCCACAGCCACCACCAGGAGGGGGGCCAGGACGGAGATGTGGATCTCGGGTGCGGGGCTCACGGTCTCGCCTCCGCGGCGTCGCGGTCCGCGGGGCCTCCCAGGGCGAGCCGCGGTCCCCGCTGTCCGGACGCGGCGAAGCCGCCGCGGTCCTCCACCTGCCGGAGCATCTCGATCACCGAGGGCTCGATGCGGCGCAGGAAGGTGTCCGGGTACAGGCCGATCCAGAACATCGGAATCAAGAGGGCCACCATCACGAGGCGCTCGCGCCAGTCGAGGTCGATCAGGCCGCGGTTCTCGGCGTGCTCGACGGGACCGAACATGACCCGCCGGAACATCCACAGCATGTAGGCGGCCGCCACCACCACGCCCAGCGTCGAGAGCACCGCGACCGCGGGGTTGGTCAGGAAGGCCCCGAGCAGGATCAGGAACTCGCCCACGAAGCCGTTCAGACCGGGGAGTCCGATGCTCGACATGGTGACGATGCCGAAGAGCGCGGCGTAGACCGGCATCGGCTTCGCGATTCCCCCGAAGTCCTCGATCTGCCTGGTGTGGCGGCGCTCGTAGAGCATCCCCACCAGGAGGAAGAGGGCCCCGGTGGAGAGCCCGTGGTTCACCATCTGGAGCACGCTTCCATTCAGGCCCTGGATGTTCATGGCGAACATGCCGACCATGACGAAGCCCAGGTGCGCCACCGAGGAGTAGGCCACCAGCTTCTTGACGTCGGTCTGCACCATCGCGACGAGGCCCCCGTAGAGGATGCCCACCACCGCGAGAGCCAGGATCAGCGGGGCAAACTCCGACGCACCGGAGGGGAAGAGCGGGAGCGCGAAGCGCACGAACCCGTAGGTCCCCATCTTGAGGAGCACACCCGCCAGCACCACGGAGCCCCCCGTGGGCGCCTCCACGTGGGCGTCGGGGAGCCAGGTGTGGAACGGCACCATGGGCACCTTGATGGCGAAGGCCAGGGCGAAGGCAGCGAAGAGCCAGTACTGCGTGCGCCACCAGACCGCCTGACCCGTCAGCGGGATCGCCGTCTCCAGGATGCCGTGACCCTCGCGCCCGGGCGCCGTCACCAGGTCGAAGTTCAGGGCGCCGAACTGGTCGTAGGCCAGGTCGTACACCACGAGCAGGGCCACCAGCATGAGGAGGGAGCCCAACATCGTGAACAGGAAGAACTTGACGGCGGCGTAGATGCGGCGCGGCCCGCCCCAGATCCCGATGATGAAGTACATCGGGACCAGCATCACCTCCCAGAAGACGTAGAAGAGGAAGAGGTTCAGCGAGACGAAGGCGCCCAGCATGCCCGTCTCGAGGAAGAGCATGAAGAAGACGTAGCTCTTGACGGAGCGGTTCACGTCGTTCCAGGAGGCGATCAGCACGAGGGGCATGAGGAAGGTGGTGAGGACCACGAGCAGCAGGCTGATGCCGTCGATCCCCACGAAGTAGTGGATGCCGTAGGAGGTGATCCAGGGCAGGTGCTCCACGAACTGGAAGCCCGTGCTCGTGGGGTCGAAGCGCGCGAAGAGGACGAGCGAGAGCAGGAAGGAGAGCGCCGTGCTGGCGAGGCCCACGGCGCGCCACACGAGATCGGGGAGGCCGCGCCAGCCCGTGACCGCGCCGATCGCCGCGCTGGCGAGCAGCACGAGGCCCGCCGCCAGCGGCAGGAAGGTGATGAGCGAGAGCAGGTTCTCCGGGGCGGAGGGTTCCACGCCCGCCTACCGGACCAGGTATCCCACGATCGCGATGGCGCCCGCGATCATGAGGAGCACGTAGCTCTGGGCGAGGCCCGTATGCGCGCGCCGGAGCACGTGGGTCGCGGCGCCCCGCACCGCCCGCGCCGTCCCCTCGACGCCGATCCGGTCGATCAGGCCGGCGTCCACGCCGCGGTAGAGCACCGCCTCCGAGAGCCAGACCGTGGGCCGCACGAAGAGCCGGTCGTAGGCCTCGTCCACCCAGTACTTGCGCAGGAGCAGCCGACGGGGCCGCGCCAGGGCGGCGGCGAGCCTCTCCGGGAGCTCGGGCTGGCGCACGTAGAGGAGCCACGCCAGCCCGAAGCCCACCAGACCCATCCCGATGGCCGCGGCCGCCATCAGGTACTCGGTGCTGTGCTCCAGGTGGTGGCCCCCCCCCGGCGCCAGGACCGGCGCGAGGAAGTTGCCCAGGCTGTCCGAGTTCTCGACCCCGATCATGTCGCCCCAGACCTGGGGCAGACCCGCGATGCCGGCGAACACCGAGAAGAAGGCCAGCACCCAGAGGGGCGTCACCACGACGCGCTCCGGCTCCCGCATGTGGTCGCGCACCTCCGCGGGCGCCCGGCACTCGCCGGCGAAGGTCTTGAAGTGCAGGCGGAACATGTAGAAGGAGGTGATGGCGGCCGTGAAGACCCCCAGGCCGTACAGCCACTGGTGGCCGGGCAGCGGAGCGGCAAGGGCGGCGGCGAGGATCGCGTCCTTGGAGAAGAAGCCCGAGAAGAGCGGAAAGCCCGAGATGGCCAGCACCCCCATCAGGAACACGAAGTGCGTCTGCGGGATGCGGCGCCACAGGCCGCCCATCTTCTCGATGTCCTGCTCGTGGTCCATGGCGAGGATCACCGCACCGGAGCCCAGGAAGAGCAGCGCCTTGAAGAAGGCGTGGGTGGCGAGGTGGAAGATGGCCACGCCGAAGGCACCGCTCCCGGCCGCCAGGAACATGTAGCCGAGCTGGCTCACCGTGGAGTAGGCGAGCACCTTCTTGATGTCGTTCTGGACCACCGCAATGCTCGCGGCGAGAAGCGCCGTGAGCCCGCCCGTCCAGGCCACCACCGCGGAGGCCTCCGGCGCCGCCGCGTAGAGGAAGCTCATGCGGCAGACCATGTAGACGCCCGCCGTCACCATGGTGGCGGCGTGGATCAGCGCCGAGACGGGGGTGGGGCCGGCCATGGCGTCGGGAAGCCAGACGTGGAGCGGAATCTGCGCCGACTTGCCGCAGGCGCCCAGGAAGAAGCAGAGGCCCACGAGGTTCACGAGCCTGCACTCGCCCCCCAGGAATCCCGGCAGGCTCAGAGTGGCGCTCGCGATGGCGTCGAAATGGCGCTCGATCTCGCCGAAGGAGATGGCGGGCGTCCCCGCCTGCACCAGCGCCGAGAAGAGCAGGAAGATGCCCACCAGGAAGCCGAAGTCGCCGATCCGGTTCACGAGGAAGGCCTTGCTGCCGCAATAGGCGTTCCAGCGGTCGCTGTACCAGAAGCCGATCAGCAGGTAGGAGCAGAGGCCGACCCCCTCCCAGCCCAGGAACATCAGCACGAGGTTGTCGCCCAGCACCAGGACGAGCATCGCGAAGGTGAAGAGGTTCAGATAGCAGAAGAAGCGCTGGAACCCCTTGTCTGCCCGATGGTCCTCGTCCATGTACCCGATCGAGTAGACGTGGATCAGCGACCCCACCCCGGTCACGACCAGGCTCATCACGGCGGAGAGCGGGTCCACCAGGAAGGACATGTCCGCGCTCACGACCTGCGAGCCCACCCCTGCCCCGATCCAGGTGTAGAAGTTGTCCACCAGGACCCGAGAGCCCTCGGGCAGCTGGACGAGCCGCCAGAAGGCGATGCAGGCCAGGGCGAAGGACAGGATCACCGAGCCGCAGGAGAGGGCGACGGTGAGCGCGCGCGAGAGCGGGCGCCGCAGCAGGCCCAGCGTCAGCCCGTGCACCGCCGCCGCGAGCCCCGGGAGCAGCGGGATCCAGCGCAGGAGCTCCGTCTCGGTGGCGCCGTTCACCACTTGAGGAGGCTCGCATCGTCGACGTTGACCGAATCGCGGTTCCGGAACATCGAGATCACGATGCCGAGGCCCACGGCGACCTCCGCCGCGGCCACCGCGATGATCATCAGCACGAAGACCTGCCCGTCGAAGCGGGCCGCCCCCGACGAGCCGGGCCACAGGCGGTTGAAGCCGACGAAGGCCAGGTTGGCGGCGTTCAGCATGAGCTCGATGGACATCACGATCACGATCAGGTTGCGGCGCGTGGCCACGCCCAGCACGCCGATGGCGAAGAGGATCGCCGAGAGGCCGATCACGTGATCGAGCGGCACCATGGGATCAGTCGATCCTCCGCTTGGCCAGCACCAGCGCCCCCACGATGGCCGCGAGCAGCAGAAGCGAGGCCATCTCCACCAGCAGCACGTAGTCGGTGTAGAGCGCCACGCCGAGGAGCGCGTAGCCGCCGAAGCCCTCCGGCACGGGACCCGGCTCGGGGAGCGCCCGGGTGAGCAGTGCCAGCCCCCGGCCGACCACCGCCAGCACCAGCAGCACGGCGGCGACCTTCGCGAGCCGCAGCCGCCCGGGCGGGAAGGTGTCGCCGCGGAGGTTCAGGAGCATCACGACGAAGAGGAAGAGCACCACGATGGCGCCGCCGTAGACCATGATCTGGATCACCGCCACGAGATAGGCCTCGAGGAGCAGGTAGATCCCGGCCAGGCAGACCATGGTGGCCACGAGGTTCATGGCCCCGGCCACCGTGTTGCGCAGGTTCAGCACCATGCCGAGCGCCGAGGCCACCGCTCCGGCGGCGAAGACGTAGAAGAGGACGGTCGGGGTCTCCAACGCCTACCCCCGGATCCACAGCATCACGAGGCCCGTGGCGAAGATGTTGGCGATCGAGAGCGGCAGCATGATCTTCCAGCACAGGTCCATGACCTGGTCGTAGCGGAAGCGCGGCAGGGACCAGCGCAGGAGCATCTGGAGCCAGATCATCACCACGACCTTCGCGAGGAAGGTGAGGAAGTGGATCAGCAGGCAGAGCCCGTTGGCAAAGCCCGCGCCGTAGACCGGCTCGACGGTCCCGACGATCGCCGCCTGCGAGACCCAGGGGACCGACCAGCCGCCCAGGAAGATCGTGGCGACGAGGCCGGCGATCACCACGACCTCGATGAACTCGGACATGAAGAAGAGGCCGAAACGCATGCCCGAGTATTCGAGGAAGTAGCCGGCGATGAGCTCGCTCTCGGCCTCCGGGATGTCGAAGGGGGGCCTCTTGTTCTCGGCCATGATGCAGGTGAGGAACATGAGGAAGCCCAGGGGCTGCAGGAAGATCCCCCAGGCGGGCACGGTGAAGGGGAACCGCTCCAGCCAGGCGGGGAGAGAGAGCCCGAACAGCAGCTCCACGAACCCGAAGATCCGGAAGGTCGTGTCCTGGGCCGTTGCCATGTCCGTGAGCTTGAGGGTCTCGAAGACCATGAAGCAGCCCGTGACGGACAGGCCCAGCGTCACCTCGTAGGAGATCATCTGGGCCGAGGCCCGCAGGCTCCCCAGGTGCGCCCAGTTGTTGTTGCTGGCCCAGCCGGCGATCACCGTGCCGTAGGTCGCGATGGAGCCGATGGCGAAGATGTAGAGCAGCCCCCAGTCCGGGTCGGCCGCCACCAGCGAGAGCTCGTGGTCACCGAAGGTGTAGGTGGATCCGTAGGGGATGATGGCGTAGGCGATGATCGCGGGGACCGCGGCGATGACGGGCGCGAGGGTGTGCAGGACGCGGTTCGCGCCGCGCGGAATCACGTCCTCCTTGGTGAGGAGCTTGATCACGTCGGCCAGCGGGTGCAGGAGGCCCAGCACGGTGATGCCGGCGACGTCGGCGCGATTCGCGCCGATGCGGTCCTGCATCACGGCGCTCTGCTTGCGCTCCACCCAGGTGATGACCGGGGCGAAGGCCCCCACCACCACGAGCAGGATGAAGGCGGTCTTGAGGATGACCTCGACGGGCATCTAGGCGCGGGCCCCGGGGCTCGCGCGCGAGGCCTTCGGGCGCTCCGCGGGCGCCGCAAGGGGCGCGCCCTGGTCTCCCAGCGCGCCCTCGTCCAGGCCGGCGAAGGCCGGCACCTCGCGGACCAGGGCGCGGAACACCGCCCGCGGGTCGTAGCTGCCCTCGAATCCCGGCAGCCCCAGCGCGGCGCCCAGGCGGTGCAGCACGTCGCCCTCCGCGTGGGCCTCGAAAGCGGGCTCCACCGCGGGCACCACGCGCTGCACCCGACCCGCGTGGCTGGTGAGCGTGCCCTGCTTCTCCGCCGCGTGGCGGGTGGGGAAGACCACGTGGGCCACGCGCTGGAGATCCGACTGGTGGGCGGCGAGGACGACGAGCGTGTCGAGCCTGTCCAGGGGCGAGAGGTCCTCGAGGCCGCGCTCGCCCAGCAGGTCGGATCCCAGGACGACGAGCGCCTCCACCCCCCCGGCGCGAAGCCGCTCCAGCACCGCCCGGGCGGGCCCGAAGCCGAGCACCCGGGCGCCCTCCGCATTGGCGGCCTTCTCCTCCTTGACCAGCAGCGCGTCCGAGTCGCCGCGCGGCACCGCCACGCCGGACTCCCCCGCGCCGAGCGCGAGGAGGAAGCGCCGGAAGGTATAGAGGTCCTCGTTGGTGGCGTGGGCGGAGGCGACTCCGGCGATCACGCCCGGCCCCTTCACCTCCACGAGCCGGCGCAGGCGGCTCGCAGCCTCGGCCAGGGCGCGCTCGAAGCTCGCGGGCTCCGGCACGCCGAGCTCGCCCCGCACCAGGGCCGACCGCTGCCGGTCCGCAGCCCCGATCCTCCGGTAGGAGAGGCGCCCGGCGTCGCAGATCCAGGTCTGGTTCACCGCGTCGTTGCGGCGCGGCGTGTAGCGGTAGACCTTGTTGTTGGCGACGCCCAGGTACACGTTGCAGCCATTGGCGCAGCCCGTGCAGACTCCCGGCACCTCCTCCAGGAACCAGACGCGGATCTTGAAGCGGAAGTCCTTGGTGGTGAGGGCCCCCACCGGGCACATGTCCGCCACGTTCATCGAGTACGGGTTGTCGAGCGGCACCCCCGGCCAGATGTCGACCACGGAGCGGTCGCCCCGCCCGAAGACGCGCAGCTCCCCCGTCCCGGTCACCTCCTCGCAGAAGCGCACGCAGCGCCGGCACAGGATGCAGCGCTCCTGGTCGAACACGATGGTCGGTCCCAGGTCCACGTTCTTCTTGAGGGCGCGCCGGGGCTCCCGGCTGCGCGACTGGGTGAGACCGTAGTCGTAGGCGTAGTCCTGGAGCTTGCACTCGCCGGCCTGGTCGCAGATCGGACAGTCGAGGGGATGGTTGATCAGCAAGAGCTCCATCACGCCCTCGCGCGCCGCCCGCACGCGTTCGCTCTGCGTGTGCACCACCATGCCGTCCTGGACGGGCGTGTTGCAGGCGATCTGGAGCTTGGGCGTGCCCTCGATCTCCACCTGGCAGAGCCGGCAGGAGCCGTCGATCGAGAGCTTGGGGTGCCAGCAGTAGTGCGGGATCTCGACCCCGTTCATGAGCAGGCCCAGGTCGTCGATGGCCTGCAGCAGGGTGCGGCCGGCGGGGACCTCGATCTCGCGACCGTCGATGCGGATCTTCGGCATCAGAGCTCGAAGCTCTCGGGGAAGGGGCACTTCTGCTCGCGCAGGTGCGCCTCGAAGTCGGCGCGGAAGTGGCGCAGGAGCCCCTGGACCGGCCAGGCGGCGGCGTCGGCGAAGGCGCAGATCGTCTGCCCCTCCATCTTCCCGGCCACGTCGAGGAGGACATCGAGGTCCGCCGGCAGGCCCGCGCCGCGCTCGATCCGGCTCATGATCTTGTTGAGCCAGCCCGTGCCCTCGCGGCACTGGGTGCACTGGCCGCAGGACTCGTCGCGGAAGAAATAGGTGATGATGCAGGCCACCCGCACCATGCAGGTGGTCTCGTCCATCACCATGATCCCCCCCGTTCCGAGCATGGTCTTGCGCTCGCGCAGGAATTCGTTGGCCATGCGCACGTCGAGCTCCCCCGCCGGGAGGATCGGCATGGACATGCCGCCGGGGATCACGCCCTTGACCTTGCGCCCATGGGGGACGCCCCGGGCGTGCTCGAAGACGATCTCGTCGAGCGGCGTGCCGAGCGGGAGCTCGTAGAGGCCGGGCCGCACCGCGTGCCCAGAAACACCGAAGAGCGTCGTTCCCGGGCTCTTCTCGGTGCCGAAGCCGCGGAACCACTCGACGCCCTTCGAGAGGATGTGGGGAACGTGGCAGAAGGTCTCCACGTTGTTCACGGTGGAGGGCATGCCGAACGCGCCCACCTGGGCCGGGAAGGGCGGCTTCTTGCGCGGCTGGCCCTTCTTCCCCTCCAGCGACTCCAGGAGGCCGGTCTCCTCGCCGCAGATGTAGGCGCCGGCTCCCCGCATGAGGACGACGTCGTGGCGGAAGCGCGTGCCCATCACCTTGGGACCCAGGTAGCCCTTCGCGTAGGCCTCGGCGATGGCGCGCTCCAGCTGGCTCGCGGGCCAGGCGTACTCGCCGCGCACGTAGAGGAAGGTCTTCTCCGCGCCGGTGGCCCAGGCCGCGATCAGGATGCCCTCCAGGAGCTGGTGGGCGCCGCGCTCCATCAGGATGCGATCCTTGAAGGAGCCGGGCTCGGACTCGTCGGCGTTGCAGACGAGGTACTTGGGCTTCTCGGTCTCCCGGGGCATGAAGGACCACTTGAGACCCGTCCCGAAGCCGGCCCCGCCGCGCCCCTGGAGGCCCGAGTCCTTGACCCGCTGCACCACCTCCTCCGGGGACATCCGGGTGAGGGCCTCGCGGGCGGCCTGGTAGCCGCCGCGCCGCTCGTACCCCTTGAGGGTCCCGAAGTCGTCGTGGGCGAAGTGCTCGCTCAGGTAGCTCGTGACGTAGGGCGTGGTCAGCATGCGCCGCCCCTACTCGAGGGCATCCAGGATCCCCTTCGCCTTCGCGACATCGAGATCCTCGTGGTACCGGTCGTCGACCCGCATCATGGGGGCGTAGGCGCAGGCGCCGAGGCACTCCTCGTGACCGAGCGCGATCCGCCCGTCGGCGGTGGCCCGACCCGCGCGGATGCCGAGATGGGCCTCGAGAGCGAGCAGGAGGCCGCGCGCCCCGCGCAGCGAGCAGGGGAGATTGGTGCAGACGTAGACGTGGTGCCTCGGCTGGGGCCGGTCGTAGAACATGTTGTAGAAGGTGACCACCTCCATCACGTCCACGGGCCGGATCTCGAGGATCTCCGCCACCGCGGCCGCGGCTTGCGGCGAGACGTACCCGAGCTCGGCCTGCACGTGGTGCAGCGCCGGGAGCAGCGCTCCGCGCTTCACCGGGTACTTCGCGATCTCCGCGTCGATCCTGGCGCGCGTCTCGTCGGAGATCACCAGTCGAGGCCTCCCTTCATCCACTCGTAGACGAGGCCCACGCCGAGGGGGATCGCAAAGATCGCCATCGCCCAGAAGCCGAACCAGCCGAGCTCCCCGAAGCGCGCCGCCCAGGGATAGAAGAAGATCGCCTCGACGTCGAAGACGACGAACAGGATGGCGACCAGGTAGAACTTCACGGCGTAGCGCTGACGCGGCGAGACGATCTGCTTCTCGCCGCACTCGAAGGGTTCCTGCTTCTCGTCGAACTCGCGGCGCGGGCCGACCGCCATGTGGATGCCGAGCATCGCCCCCGCCACGGCGATGCCGATCACGAGGATCACGAGCACGCCGGTGAAGTCGGCGAGCATGGGCAGGGTCCTCCCTGGTCCGGACCTCGGGCCCGGGCTCCGAGCCCGGACCGCTCCCCAGCGAGGCGGCGCTCTCGAGGGCGCGGAGTGAGCGGAAATACCCGAAGCGGCTCGGAAAAAACCGGGCCGAGGGTAACGACGGGCCCCGCGGGCGTCAACGGGATCGCGCGGCTCTCCACGGCCGTCGGCGAGGCCCTCGCGCGGCTGCGGGGCACCGCCCGTGGCGCCGCCGCTGCCGATACACTGCGAGCGTGGCGGTCCCCGTCGCGGTGCTCGGCGCCGGAAGCTTCGGCACCTGCCTCGCCATCCTCTGCGCGCGCCAGCACGAGGTACGGCTGTGGGCGCGGCACCCGGAGCGGGCGGAGGCGATCAATCGCGAGCGGCGCAATCCCGGCTACCTGCGCGACTTCGCGATCCCGCCGTCGGTGCACGCGACCGCCGACCTGGGCGAGGCCCTCGAGGACCGGGAGCTCGTGATCTGCGCGGTGCCGAGCCACGGCGTGCGGGAGGTCATGGCGCGGGCGGCGGGGCAGCTCCCGGAGGCGGCGATCCTGGTCTCCACCGTGAAGGGCCTCGAGGTGGACTCCTGCATGAGGATGGACCAGGTCCTCGAGGAGGTGCTGGGCGCGCCGCACCACCCGCGCCTGGTCTTCCTCTCGGGGCCGTCCTTCGCGCGCGAGATCGCGAGCCGGCTCCCGAGCGCCGTGACCCTGGCCTGCCGCCAGGAGGCCTACGCGATCTCCGTCCAGGAGTCGATCTCCTGCCCCTGGTTCCGCTGCTACACGACCCGCGACGTGGTCGGCGTGGAGCTCGCCGGGGCCCTCAAGAACGTCATCGCGATCGCGGTCGGGGTGTGCGACGGGCTCGGCCTCGGCGGCAACGCCCGGGCGGGGCTGATGACCCGGGGGCTGCACGAGATCGCGCGGCTGGGCGTCGCCATGGGGGCGGATCCCCAGACCTTCCTGGGGCTGGCCGGAATGGGGGATCTGGTGCTGACCTGCACGGGGGACCTCTCCCGCAACCGGCGGGTGGGGCTGGAGCTCGCCCGCGGCCGCGGGCTCGAGGAGATCCTGGGGGGAACGAGCGAGGTGGCGGAGGGGGTCCGGACCGCCCGGGCGGCCTGCGCGCTGGGGGAGCGGCACGGCGTGGAGATGCCGATCTCGGAGACGGTGGAGGCGCTGCTCGCGGGGCGGGTCCGCCCGGACCAGGGGGTCGAGCGCCTCATGAGCCGGCAGCTGCGGAGCGAGCAGGAGTAAGAGAACATGTTCTCTTGGATTTCGGATCCCCTGCAACCGGGGTTTGACGAGCGGGCCGTCCGGACGATAAGCTGAGACGAAATCGAAATTCGTTTTCAAAAATGGCTCCCGTGTCCCTCAGCGCACCCCAGGCGAAGCCCGAGCCCGCTCGTGAGCGGGGGCAGGACCGCCCGCCCGGTGCCACTGCCTGCGAGGCGGCGGCGCCGGAGCCGAGCCCGCCGGGGGTGGCGCTGGCCAGCCTCCCTCCCGGCTCCCGGGCCCGCGTCCTCGCGGTCCTGGACGAGGCCTCCCCGGTCGGCCGCCGCCTGCTGGATCTGGGCTTCACGCCGGGCTCCCGGCTGCGTGTGGTGCGCCGCGCGCCCCTCGGCGATCCGGTGGAGTACGAGCTGCGGAGCTTCCGGATCTGCCTGCGCCGCAGCGAGGCCGAGCGGATCCGGGTCGAAACCACGTGAGGGCAGGCGCGAAGGGCGCGCAGCGAGCGGCAGGCGAGCGGAGTTCGGGGAATCCCTCCGAGGACCCGGGTCGATGATCGTTTCCCAGCCTCTGAGCCAGGCCGCCCTCGCCGCGAGCCCCCCGAGCCTGCACCTGGCCCTGGTGGGGAGCCCGAACTCGGGCAAGACGACCCTCTTCAACGCCCTCACGGGCCTGCGCGCCAAGGTGGCGAACTACCCGGGCGTCACCGTGGAGCGGCGCGAGGGCGAGCTCGAGCTCGCGGGGCGCCGCCTCGTGGTGCTGGACCTCCCGGGGACCTACAGCCTCGACCCGATCAGCCCGGACGAGGCGGTGGTGACCCGCGTCCTCGCCGGCGAGCTCGCCCCTGCGCCGGACGCCCTCGTGGTGGTGGCCGACGCCTGCTCCCTCGAGCGCTCGCTGCTCCTGATCGCGCAGATCCTCGGCCGCGGGCTCCCGACCGCCCTGGTCCTCACGATGACCGACGAGCTCCACGCGCGCGGCGGCAGGCTCGACCTGGGCCTCCTCGAGCGCGCCCTCGGCCTCCCGGTGCGCGGCGTGGTGGGCCACAAGGGGCTCGGGATCGGCGCGCTGCGCGAGCTCCTGGCGGCGCCGGAGACCTGGCCGCGGCCGCCGCTCCCCCTGCCCCGGAGCGCTCCCGATCGCGCGGCCTGGGCGGACTCCATCCTCGCGACGGCGCTCGAGCGCGCCCCGGGGCGCAGCCGGATCACCGAGGCCGTCGACCGGGTGGTGCTCCACCCGGTGGCCGGGACGCTGCTCTTCGCGGCGGTGATGGTCACGTTCTTCCAGCTGATCTTCCGCTGGGCCGCCCCGGCCATGGAGGCCATCGACGCGGCGGTGCGCTTCTCCGCCGCGGGCCTGCGCGCGTCCCTGCCCGCGGGCCTCCTGACGGATCTCCTGGCCGATGGCCTCGTCTCCGGCGTGGGGGCGGTGGTGATCTTCCTGCCCCAGATCGTGCTGCTCTTCTCGCTCCTCTACCTGCTCGAGGACATGGGCTACATGGCGCGCGCGGCCTTCGTGATCGACCGCCTGATGGGCCGGATCGGCCTCGAGGGACGCGCCTTCGTGTCGCTCCTCTCCTCCTACGCCTGCGCGGTCCCGGGCATCATGGCGACCCGCAGCATCCCCTCTCCCGAGCAGCGGCTCGTGACGATGCTGGTGGCCCCGCTCATGACCTGCTCGGCGCGCCTCCCCGTCTACGCGCTCCTGATCGGGGCCTTCGTGCCGGCCCAGCAGGTGCTGGGGCCCCTCGGCCTCCAGGGCCTGGTGCTGCTCGCGCTGTATCTGGCGGGGGGCCTGGCGGCCCTGGTCGCGGCGGCGCTGCTCAAGCGCACGCTCTTCCGGGGCGAGGAGCTCCCCTTCTACATGGAGCTACCGCCCTATCGGGTGCCGACGCTGCGCCTGCTGGCCTCGCAGGTCTGGGGCAGCGCGCGCGCCTTCCTGCGCCGCGCGGGAACCATCATCCTCACGGTCTCGATCGCGCTCTGGGGGCTCCTGAGCTTCCCGAGGGTGGAGGCGCCCGCGGGCCTCGCCCCGGGTGAGGCGGCCCGCTACCGCCTCGAGCACAGCCTGGCGGGCCAGGCCGGCCACGCCCTCGAGCCCCTGATCGCGCCCCTGGGCTTCGACTGGAAGATCGGCGTGGGACTCCTCGCGAGCCTCGCCGCCCGCGAGGTGATCGTGGCGACGCTGGCCCAGATCTACGCGGCCAGCGACGAGGCGGGCTCGTTGCGCGAGGCGGTGCGCGCCGACGTCGACCCGCGCACCGGGCGGAAGGTCTTCGAGCCCGCCACGGTGGCCGCGCTGCTCGTCTTCTTCGTCTTCGCGCTCCAGTGCACCTCGACCCTCGCCGTGCTGCGCCGCGAGACCAACTCCTGGCGCTGGCCCGCCTTCGCCTTCAGCTACCTGCTCGCCCTGGCCTGGGTCTTCGGCCTCGCGACCCGGCACGTGGTGGGGACGTTGGTTGAGTAGTTGACTCGCGAGTCAACTACTCAACCAACGTCCCCGCTGCCTGCGCTACGCTGCGGGGCGAGGGGGCGGTCTCGATGCGGCGTCTTGTCGGAGGGCTGCTGATCGCCGTCGGGGTGCTCGCCTGCGGCGCGCGGATGCAGCGCGAGACGGTCTTCGACCAGGACCACACGCAGGTCGAGCTCCGCCACGAGACCCTGCGCGGGGAGCCGGTGGCGCGCGGCTTCGCGCACCCGAGCGCGATCTCCCCGGTGCGCCTGGCCCACATCCTGTCGAGCATCGAGCTGCGCGAGGGAGACGAAGGCGGGCGGCGACCGGCCATCCCCACCCAGAGTCTCACCACCATCGCCGAGGGCGTCTCCCGCGCTCTCGCCAAGGCCGGCCCGGACCAGGAGCTGGCCGTCCTCTCGATTCGCAAGGAGAAGCGCTTCGGCCTCTTCGACCGCGACTACCTCACGAGCTTCGTGACCTACGCCAGGGGCGAGCAGCTCTACGTGCACCTCTCGCGCTCCGAGTGGGAGATCCCGCCTCGAAGGCAGGACCGCCTGCCCCAGCCCCGGGCCGACGAGCAGGTCATGAAGTTCCGCGTGCTCCCGGCGCCCGGGCTCAGCCTGGTGGGCAGCCAGGCGGTGGCCGCGGACTGGCGCAACCCGCTGTTCGGGCGGCCCACGCGGGCGGAGGTCCGCGCCGACGGAACCGTGGTGCGCCGCACGGTGCTGATGGAGAGCCCCGCGGAGCCCGCGGCCGCTCCGGACCGGGACCCCCTGCCCCCGAACCTCTCCCCCGCGGCGCTGCGCCAGCTCGCCGACCTCGAGGAGCAGCGCCGCCGCGGCGAGCTGACCGAGTCGTACTACGAGGCGCGGCGGCGGGAGATCCTCGCCGCCGAATCGCCGGCGCCCTGATCGGGGGCGCGCGCCGCGACCCGGCCGGGCGCGCTGGCGGCGGCCGCTTGGCCGCGCCCCGGGGCATCCCATAGGCTCTTCCGGCCGCCCCGACCGGCGCCCCGGAGACCCCGATGAAGGTCCTGCTCGAGATCCTGGCCATCGCCGCCCTCGCGCTCGTCGCCGCGCGCGCCCTCGCCCCCCCCTGGCGCGGCCGGGCGCACAACGCCCTCAAGGCCTGGGTGACGCTGCGCGCGCTGTGGCTGCTCCTGGCCCATCCCGTGGCGCTCGAGGACGGAAGCAGGGTCGTCGCGGGGCGCCTCGTGCTCGACACGCTCCAGGGGATCGACGCCAGCACCTTCTGGATCTTCTGCGGCCTCGCCGCGGGCATCAAGTTCGTGGGCATCCTGGCCTCCATGTACCGCTGGACCCTCCTCCTGCGCGGCCAGGCGATCGAGCTCCCCTTCCGACACATTTTCGGGTCGTTCCTGATCGGCCGCTTCATCGGGACCTTCCTGCCCAGCACCGCAGGCCTCGACGGCTACAAGCTCTACGACGCGGCGCGCTTCAGCGGCCGCACGGTGGAGGTCACGGCGACAACGGCCCTCGAGAAGGTGATCGGCTTCTCGGGAATCTTCCTCTCCTTCCTGGTGGCGCTCCCGTTCGGGATCGTGATCTTCGGCGAGAACGCCGCGCTGATCGCGGGCCTCACGGTTCCCATCTGCTCCGGGATCATCCTGGCCCTGCTGATCGCGCTCTGGTACCCGGGGCTGATCCAGTGGAGCCTCGAGAACCTCCCCCTCCCGGGAAAGAACCGCCTCGAGGGGCTCGTGATGCGCATCTCCCACGCGGCGGCCGCCTACCGCGGACAGAAGGCCCTCGTCGTCGCCGCCTTCGGGCTGTCCTTCGTCGTGCACTTCACGACGTCGGCCATGTACTACTTCACCGCCCTGGCCATCGGGGCCCAGGGCGCCGAGTTCTGGCCGATCGCCTTCGGCTCCTCGATCCAGGTGCTCGCGACCGTGCTCTCGCCCTTCACGATCGCGGGAGAGGGCATCCGCGAGGCGGCCCAGTACGCGCTGCTCGGCCACATGATCGGCCCGGCCAACGCCATCGTGTCCGCGGCGCTGGGCTTCTGGGCCGCCGAGGCCCTGACCCTGGTGGGGGCCGTCTTCTGGTGGATCCGCCCGGCGGACTACCGCCCGGCCTTCTGCCGCGTGGACGGGCAGCAGGTCGACTACGCCGCGGCGGCGCGCGCCGCGGCGCGCCTGACCCTCCCCTCCGCCGCCGGGCGCGCGGGCCCTCCGCCGCCGCCGCTGGCCGCCCGCTTGCGGCGCTCCGCCGCCGGGGGCCTGGGCGCGGGCCTCGCGGCGGGCCTCGCGATCGGCGCGGCGGAGGCGCTCGCCATCGCCGCAGCAGGGCTCGGCGCCGACGCGCAGGTGCTCTGGTACGGCCCGCTGGCCTACGCGGCCCTGCTGGGCGCGCTCGGCCTCGCGGCGGGAGTCGCCCTCGCGCTCCTGCCCATGGACGAGGCCGAGATCCGCGGCTGGACGCCGTCGCTGGCCCTGCTCGGGACCTTCGTCCCCTTCGGGCTCGCCATCGCGGTCTTCCGCGTGCGGCGCGACCTCTTCGCGGAGCAGATGCCCCCGCTTCCGGTCCTGGCGGCGATCGTCGGCTGCTTCGGCGCGGTCGCCCTGCTGCTCTTCTTCCTGGGGCCGCGCTTCTTCCGCGGCGCAGGTCGCCATCTGGCGAGCCCGCTCCGGGTCAGCGCCGCCCTCGCGCTCGCGCTCGCCGTCGGCCTGGTCCTGGCGAGCTCCCACGCGGGGCAGGACGCGCGGCGCACGCCCGCGCCGATCCCGACCTCCCTCGCGGACCGCCCGAACCTCCTGCTGGTGATGGTCGATACCCTGCGCGCCGACCACCTCTCCTGCTACGGCTCCGAGCGCGCGCGCACGCCAGCCCTGTGCAGCCTCGCCGAAGGCGGGAGCGGTGCCCTCTTCGACGGCTTCTCCCACGCGTCCTGGACCAAGCCCGCCACGGCCACGCTCCTCACCGGGCTCCTCCCCTCGAGCCACGGCGCCGTCTCGAAGCCCGCCGCCCTGTCGCAGGAGGTGGAGCTCCTCCCCGAGCTCCTCAGGGCCCGCGGCTACGCCACGGGCGGCATCGTCTCCAACATCAACCTGGCCGAGAGCTTCGGGTTCCGGCAGGGCTACGACGAGTACCACTACCTGGCCCCCGACTACCTGGCCGGCGCCGAGGAATCCTCTTCCAAGCTCGTCGCCTACAACCTGCTCCGCGCGGTCTGGTTCAAGCTCCGGCGCGGCTACCGGGTCTCCGACTTCTACCAGGAGGCGGCGACCGTGAACCGGGTCGCGTTCGACTTCCTGGAGCGCCACCGGGGAGCGCGCTTCTTCCTCTTCCTCCACTACATGGACCCCCACGATCCCTACTTCGCCCACCCCTGGGACGGCCACGCCATCGCGCGCGTCGCCGACCAACACCCGGATCCGGCGCGGGCCGTGGAGATGCTGCGCCTCTACGCCGGCGAGGTGGAGTACCTGGACGCCCGCTTCGCGGAGCTCCTCGCGAAGCTCCGCGAGCTCGGGATCTACGACGACACGCTGATCGCGCTGGTTTCGGACCACGGCGAGGAGTTCCAGGAGCACGGCGGCTTCTGGCACGGGCTCACGCTCTACGACGAGCAGATCCGCGTGCCGCTCCTGGTGAAGTGGGCCGCGGGGGACGCGCCGGTCGTGGGCAACGCGCGCGGCTTCCCGGCGGGGATCATCGACGTGGTGCCCACCCTGCTGGCGCGGGCCGGCGCCCCCGTGCCCGCGGCGCTCCCGGGCCTCGACCTCGCCGCGCGCGCCGGGGAGCGGGGTGCGCGGCACGAGCTGGTCTTCTCCGAGGAGGACCACGAGGGCAACGTCCTGCGCTCGATCCGGAGCCGCGAGTGGAAGCTCATCGAAGCCAACCCGGGCAACCCGCGCGGGCTCCCGCCCGAGGAGCTCTTCCAGGTCTCGGTGGACGCCGCGGAGAGGGTCGACCGCTTCCGGGACGAGCCCCGCCGGGCGGCGGAGCTGCGCGCCCACGCCGACGCCCAGGAAGAGCTCGCCCGCAGCCAGGCCAGCGGCGACGCCGGCGCCGCGCGGCTCTCCGCCGCGCAGGAGGAGGCCCTGCGCCAGCTCGGCTACGTCGAGTAGCGGGGACGTTCCTTGCGTTCTTTCGTTTCGGGGACCACTGCCTTCGCAAGAGCACATCGCTCGCTCCCCGAAACGAAAGAACGCAAGGAACGTCCCCGCTGCGGTTACTCGCGGGCGGCGTGGACCGGCGGCAGCCGGCCGGCCCAGGGCCTGGCTCTCTCGAGCTGACCCGCCACGCGGAGCAGCAGGTCCTCGCGCCCGCTGGCGGCCACGAGCTGGACGCCGATCGGGAGACCCGCCGCGTTCCAGTGGAGCGGCAGTGAGATCGCGGGCTGGCCTGTCACGTTGAAGGGCGAGGTGAAGGTCGAGTAGGGCACGGCGCGGGCATAGCCCTCGAGCGGATTCCCGGGTCCGGCCGCGAAGTGCCCGAGCTCGGGGGGCGGAGCGGCGCAGGTGGGCGTCACGAGCAGGTCGAAGCCGCCCTCCGCCCAGAAGGCCGCCACGCGCCGGGAGAAGGCGTGGTTGCGCTGCAGGGCGGCCACGTACTGCGGGCCGGTGAGCTTCCGCCCCAGCTCGGCCAGGGACCAGGTGAGGGGCTCCACGTCGCCCTCTGCGAGCGGCCGCCCGACCTTCTCGCCGGCCTGCTCGAGGGCCAGGGCGGTGGCGCTCGCCACCACGGCCAGGAAGCCCGAGACGGCGCCGGGCTCGTCCAGGGCCTCCGGATGGGCCGTCTCGACCGCGTGGCCCAGCTGCGCGAGCAGGCGGGCCGCGGCCTCCGCCGCGGCCCGGCAGTCGGGATGCAGCTCGCCCCCGCGCGGCGCGGCCGGGAGCAGGCCCACGCGCAGGGGGTCGGGATCCGCGCCGGGCTCGGCGCGGAAGGGGCGCCCGGGCGGCGCCGCCGCGTAGGGGTCGCCGGGCAGCGGGCCCGCCACCACGTCGAGCAGCGCCGCTGCGTCGCGCACCGTGCGCGTCAGGAAGCCCTCCACGGAGAAGCCGGCCCAGCGCTCGCCGAGGGCCGGCCCGAAGGAGGAGCGCCCGCGCGTGGGCTTGAGGCCCACGAGCCCGCAGTGGCTGGCGGGGATGCGGATCGAGCCGCCGCCGTCGCTGCCGTGGGCGGCGGGAACCAGGCCCGCGGCCACCGCGGCGGCCGAGCCTCCGCTCGACCCGCCCGGAGAGTGCGCGAGGCTCCAGGGGTTGCGGGTCGCGGGGTGGGCGGCGGGCTCCGTGGTGGGGAGCAGGCCGAGCTCCGGCGTGTTGGTGCGGCCCAGGCAGAGCAGGCCCGCGCCGCGCAGCCTGCCGGCGAAGAACGTCTCGCCGGGCTCGCGCCAGCCGCAGCGCTGGAGGGCCCGCATGCCGCTGTGCGCCGGATCGCCCGCCAGATGCGCGCCGAGATCCTTGAGCAGGAAGGGCACGCCGCGGAAGGGGCCCCGCGGCAGCTCCGGGGAGCGCGCCTCCTCGCGGGCGCGCTCGAAGCGGCGCGCGATCACGGCGCCGAGCGCGCCGTCGAGGCGCTCGATGCGCGCGATGGCCGCCTCCACGAGCTCGAGGGGCTCCACCTCCTTCCGGCGGACCAGGTCCGCCTGCGCCGTGGCGTCGAGCAGCGCGAAGTCGTCGGCCATCGCCTCCCATGCTAGCCGCGGGAGGCGCCGCCCGGCCCGCCCACCGGCCGGCCGAGCGCCAAAACACCGGTTGACGTTGCGCTGGCCGATTCGTACCCTAGGGCGCATCGGGTTCGAGAGAACGGGCGATTTCCGGCGCTTGCAGGCCCGCGGACCTGCCTCTCATCGGGATCCGCACCCGAGCTGCTAAGTGCCAGGCCACGAGAGCGGAGCATGACGAAACGCCCCGGGGACGTGGGCGACTCGACCCGTGCCGTCCACGGGGGCGAGCGCCACGACCAGACCAGCGAGGCCGTCACCACCCCGATCTACCAGACCTCGACGTACTGGTTCCGCGACTCCGAGGAGCTGCGCGCCTACCAGGAGGGGCGGCTGCGCCGGGACGAGTACGGCCGCTATGGAAATCCCACCTGGCGCGCCGTGGAGCGCAAGATCTGCGACCTCGAGGGCGCGGAGGCGGCGGTGCTGTTCGCCTCCGGGATGTGCGCCGCGACCACCCTCTTCCTGGCGCTGCTTCCCAGGGGCTCGCACCTGATCGTGACGAGCGACTGCTACCGCCGCACGCGTCAGTTCATCCGCCAGTACCTCGGGAAGCTCGACGTCGAGACCACGGTGATCGAGCCGGCCGACCCGAAGAAGCTCGCCGACGCGATCCGCGACGACACGCGGATCTTCTTCACGGAGTCCCCCACCAACCCCTATCTGCGCGTGATCGACCTCCCCGCCGCGGCGCAGATCGCCCACCAGCGCGGCGTCCAGGTCGTGATCGACTCCACCTTCGCGAGCCCCGTCTGCCATCGCCCGCTCCAGGACGGCGCCGACCTCGTGATCCACAGCGCGACCAAGTACCTGGGCGGCCACAACGACCTTCTGGCCGGCGTGGTGGCCGGCTCCGCCGCGAGCGTCGCGCCGATCCGCGAGGCGGTGGGGGTCCTGGGTGGCGTCCTCGGCGCCCACTCGGCCTGGCTCCTGCTGCGCGGGCTCAAGACGCTGGCGCTTCGCATGGAGCGACACAACCAGAACGCCCTGCGCATCGCGCGCTGGCTCGAAGAGCAGCCGCGGGTGCGGCGCGTCTGGTATCCGGGCCTCGAGAGCCACCCCGACCACGCCGTGGCCGATCGCCTGATGCGGGGCCACGGAGGCGTGGTGACCTTCGAGATCGACTCGGACCTGGCGGGCGCGATCCGCTTCGTCGACGCCTGCCGCATCCCGTACATCGCCCCGAGCCTCGGCGGGGTGGAGTCGCTGATCGAGATGCCGGTCCTGATGTCCTTCTGGGACGTGGACCCGGCGGCGCGTCAGGAGCTCGGGATCCGCGACAGCCTCGTGCGCCTCGCCTGCGGGATCGAGGATCCCGACGACCTGATCGCGGACCTCGGCCAGGCCCTGGCGGCGATCTGAAGCCGCCGCACCCTCATTCGGGGGATGACCGGGGAGCGCCCCGGCTGGTACGAGACGGACGGGCACTCGGCACTTCCATTTCGCCGGTGCCGAGTTCAGAATAACGGCTCGTTCGTTCCCGAGGGGGAATCCCCTCGGCCCAACTCGTGGACGGCTGCGGAAGTGCGAGGGACCGAGGGGATCCGGTGAGGCTTCGACGAACCCTGGGAATCGGCGTCGCGCTGCTGCTCCTGCCCGGCAGCGCGTCCCGCGCCGCGGAAGAGGACCTGTCCTTCTTCACCGCGATCGGCGCCGGCGTCTTCATGCTGGTGGGTGCCGGTCTCTGCTTCGCCACCTCCGACGAGCCCAGCGAGTACGCGAGGACGGGCCCCTACGTGGGCCTGGGCGCCAGCTACGCCACCGAGAACTTCCAGCAGAAGGGGGGGGTCCCCGTCCTCAACCAGGGGCAGATCGGCCAGCCTGGAAACCCGCCCCCGCCGACGCAGCCCCTCTACGACGTCTTCGATCGGACGCCCCAGCAGAACCGCTTCTTCGGGCCCCCGTACCAGAGCTTCACGGGGCCCATTCCCCTCCCCACGCCCGTCGACGTCACGATTCAGCAGCCGACGCAGATTCCCATTCCGTTGAACACTCCCCCCTACATTCCACTGTCGATCAACGGCGATGGGCCACCCTCCCGCTTCCTGGGGGCCGACGACGATCCGGGTCCGACGGGCGGTCGCTGCGGAGGGATCGTTCCCCTGACCGGGCGGCCCATCGCCGGACCGGACGGCCTGCCCTGCGTCTCGGGCCCGGGCACCTTCGTGGTGCAGACGGCGGGCGGCCCGTTCGCCACGAACTTCCGGAGTCCCCTCAGCCAGAACTTCGATGCCCAGGGAAACATCATCGCGTTTCCGATGACCAACCTGAACACCCCGAACGTCTACACGGTCTTCGCCTACGGGGCCGACGAGCCGGGCCCCTGGCGTGTGACGGACGGCGATTCGCTCGGGATCAACGGTCGGGCCGGCTACCGCTGCCACCCGCGGGCCGCACACGAGTTCCATTTCGAGTGGCTCGCAGACGCATTCGACATCACCGGGTCGACCATCGGATACACCACCACGGGATCCTACATGCCGGACCCGAGCGATCCCTCGAAGCAGATCTTCTTCCCGACGGCGCAGTTCGTCGAGCGGGTGCGGCGCGTGACGAGCACGGTCGAGCTCTGGACCATGGGCGCGAACACCAAGCTCTTCCTCCGAAAGGAGCGCATCCAGCCCTACGTACTCGGCGGCCTCGGCGTCATGCGTGTCGACGAGCAGAGCGTCCGCGAGCTCGTCAGCCTCGGGGGAGTCGCTCAGACGCCCCAGTACGTGGACTCGTCGAGCTTCCGGGACGTCGACATCACGGCGCGCATCGGGGGCGGCATCGACGTCTACGTCACCAAGAACCTGGTCTTCACCCTGGAGGGCAGCTACGTGCGCCCGACTGGTCGCGCCGAGCCCTACGACTACGTCTCGGCGGGCGCCGGGATCCAATGGCGCTTCTCGCCAGGCAAGAGCGAAGACTGAGGCCGCAGTCCCGGCGGGCCTCGGCTGCGCGCCGGGGTCCGCTCCGATGAGCAAACCCATCGCGGGCGAGGGGCGCGGGGCGGCCGGGCTCTCGGTGGTGGTCCCGTGCTACGACGAGGGAGCGGTCCTCCTGGAGCTCTACCGACGCCTCTCGGCCGCGTGCCGCGCGGTGGCGGGGGAGCGCTACGAGCTCGTGCTCGTGAACGACGGCTCGCAGGATCGGACCTGGGAGCGGATCCTGGACCTGGCGCGGGCGGACTCCGCCGTGGTGGGCGTGGATCTCTCGCGCCACCACGGCCATCAGCGGGCCCTGAGCGCAGGGCTCTCCCTGTGCCGCGGCGAGCGCATCCTCATCATCGACGCCGACCTCCAGGATCCCCCGGAGCTCCTGCCCCACATGATGAAGCTCATGGACGAGGGTGCGGACGTCGTCTACGGCCAGCGCCTCTCGCGCTCCGGGGAGAGCTGGTTCAAGCGCCTCACCGCCAGGGCCTTCCACCGGCTCTTCGACTGGCTCGCCGACGTGGAGATCCCGCCCGACACGGGCGACTTCCGGCTCCTCAGCCGGCGCGCCCTCGAGGTGCTTCTGCGGATGCCGGAGCAGCACCGCTTCGTCCGCGGCATGGTGAGCTGGATCGGGTTCCGCCAGCTGCCGATCCGCTACGACCGCGCCGAGCGCTACGGGGGCAGGACCAAGTATCCCCTGGCCCGGATGCTGGGCTTCGCCCTGGACGCGATCACGAGCTTCTCGATCCGCCCGCTGCGCCTCGCGACCGGGTGCGGCGCGCTGCTCGGGCTCGCCGCGCTCGCGACCCTCGGCTGGGTGGTATTCGCGAGCCTCACCACGGGCAGCCTCCCGGTCCGGGCCGGCCTCTTGACCGCGATGCTGGTCCTGGGCAGCGCCCAGATGCTCGCCCTGGGGCTCCTCGGCGAATACCTGGGCCGGCTCTTCCTCGAGGCCAAGGGCCGCCCCCTCTTCGTGATCCGCGAGATCGTGCGCGCACCGGAGCCCCCGGGCGACGCCGCGCCCCATCCTTGCGGGGCGCTCTCGAAACGGAGAGAGTAGGCGCGTGGGCATGCGCCTCCTGGTGACGGGGGGAGCCGGGTTCGTGGGCTCCAATCTGGCTCTGCGCCTCAAGCGCGATCGCGCGGGCGATCAGGTCATCGCCCTCGACAGCCTGAAGCGGCGGGGCAGCGAGCTCGCCCTCGAGCGCCTGCGCGCGGGCGGCGTCGAGTTCGTGCACGGAGACGTCCGCAACCCCGAGGACCTCGAGCAGGTGGGGCGCGCCGATCTCCTCCTCGAGTGCTCCGCCGAGCCCTCCGCGCTGGCGGGCTACGAGGGGGGCGCGCGCTTCCTGGTCCACACCAACCTGCTCGGGACGCTGAACTGCCTCGAGTTCGCCCGGCAGCACGGGGCCGGCGTGCTCTTCCTCTCCACGAGCCGCGTCTACCCCATCGCGGCCCTGCGCAGCCTCCCCCTCGAGCGGCGCGGCGACCGCCTCGCCATCCCGGAGGAGCGGAGCGGGCCGGGCTGGTCGGCGGCGGGGATCCGCGCCGACTTCCCACTCTCGGGCCAGCGGTCCCTCTACGGCGCCACGAAGCTCTGCTCCGAGCACCTGATCGAGGAGTACGCCGCGATGTACGGGCTGCCGGCCGTGGTGGACCGCTGCGGAGTGATCGCCGGCCCCTGGCAGATGGGGAAGGTCGACCAGGGTTTCGTGGCGCTCTGGGCGGCCCGGCACCGCTTCGGCGGGGGCCTCTCGTACCTGGGCTTCGGGGGGGAGGGGACGCAGGTCCGGGACATCCTGCACGTGGACGATCTCTACGATCTGGTCGCTCTCCAGATCGCGGACCTCGAGAAGCATGCGGGCCGCGTCTACGCGGTGGGGGGCGGCCTCTCCTGCAGCGTCTCCCTGCGCGAGCTCTCCGCGCTCTGCGCCCGCCTGAGCGGACGGACGCTCTCCATCGGATCGCGGGCGGAGACCCACCCGGCGGACATCCCGTACTATGTGACCGACAACTCCCAGGTGAGCGCCGAGACGGGCTGGCGACCGCGCCGCTCCCGGGAAGAGCTGCTCCAGGACGTCTTCACCTGGCTGGACCAGCACGCGGGACAGCTCCGGGGGATCCTCACGTGAGCGTGGCCCTCATCACCGGCTCGGCGGGCCTGATCGGCTCTGCGGCCACTCGCCTCTTCGCGGCCAAGGGGCTCGACGTGGTCGGCGTCGACAACGACATGCGCCGCTACTTCTTCGGAGAGGAGGCCAGCACCGCCTGGAGCCGCGAGCGGCTGGAGCGCGAGCTCCCGCGCTACGTGCACCACGCCGTCGACATCCGCGACCGGGAAGCCCTGGAGCGGGTCTTCCGCCGCCACGGCCGCGACATCGCGGCCGTGATCCACGCGGCGGCCCAGCCCTCCCACGACTGGGCCGCCCGCGAACCGCAGACGGACTTCGCCGTGAACGCCAACGGAACCCTGAACCTCCTGGAGCTGACGCGCGCCGCCTGTCCCGACGCGGTGTTCATCTTCGTGAGCACGAACAAGGTCTACGGAGACACCCCGAACCGGCTCCCCCTGGACGAGCAGGGGACGCGCTACGAGCTCGAGGAGAGCCACCCCTACTTCCCGCACGGCATCGACGAGAGCATGAGCATCGACCAGAACCTGCACAGCCTGTTCGGTGTCTCGAAGGCGGCGGCGGACCTGATGGTGCAGGAATTCGGGCGCTACTTCGGCCTGCGCACGGCGGCCTTCCGCGCCGGCTGCCTCACGGGGCCCGACCACGCGGGCGCCCAGCTCCACGGCTTCCTGGCCTACCTGGTCAAGTGCGCCGTCACGGGAGAGCCCTACACGGTCCTGGGATACAAGGGGAAGCAGGTCCGCGACAACATCCACGCGGTGGACCTGGTGGAGGCCTTCTGGCACTTCTTCCAGGCGCCCCGGGTCGGCGAGGTCTACAACATCGGCGGGAGCCGCTTTTCCAACTGCTCGATGCTGGAGGCGATCCAGATCGCCGAGGGGCTCACCGGCCGCCCCATGGACTGGAGCTACCGGGAGGAGAACCGCGTCGGCGATCACGTCTGGTGGATCAGCGACGTGCGCAAGTTCCAGAGCCACTACCCGGAGTGGCGCTACCGCTACGGTCTCGAAGCCATGCTGCGCGAGATCCACGACGGCATCCGCGAGCGGCACGCGAGCCAGGGCTAGAGTGCGCTGTGTCTCAAAGGTGTAGACACCTTTGAGCGGGAAGAGGAGAGGGCCAAAGAGGTTTTTCCCCTACGTTCTTGTTGCCAAACCAGAACAAGGGGGATGCCTCGATGACCCTC
>Ga0187892_10001343_pt1 | contig 56899 bp, 46 predicted proteins | sample MA1701073metaG_FD_139345 | JGI IMG/M metagenome (GOLD analysis project Ga0187892, IMG submission 139345) | Bio-ooze microbial communities from a basaltic lava cave in the Kipuka Kanohina Cave System on the Island of Hawaii, USA - MA170107-3 metaG ...
GAGCCCCCACCCCGCCCGGCGCGGTAGTCAACGGACTGTCGACTCGGCCTGCTAGGAGATCGGAGGGGGCCTCCGTTACGGCGCTCGCCGAGGCCTCCCCAGGAAGACTCACTGCGACGCCCCGTCGAATCGGAGGGATGCGGGGCGCGTCTCACTACATGCCATGAATCGGCGACGCCTGACTACCCTGGGCCTGGTCGTCGCGGCCGCCGCCCTCGGCGTGTGGGCCTATCTGTCCGTTGGAACCTCCGGAAGCACGCCGAAGTACCGGATCGCCGTGCTGGAGCGAGGCCCGTTGACCGCTTTCGTGTCGGCGACGGGATCGTTGAACGCAGTCGTGACTGTGCAGGTCGGCTCCCAGGTGTCGGGGCAGATCAAGGAGCTGCACGTCGACTACAACGCCCCGGTGAAGCGGGGCCAGCTCATCGCGCGCATCGACCCCTCGAGCTTCGAGGCGAAGCTGAACCAGGCGACGGCGGACGTCGACAGCGCGAGGGCCAACGTCCTGAACCAGGAAGCCGCCCTCGAGAAGGCCCGCGCCGACGTCGAGAACATGCGGGCGCTGGTGGCCACGGCCAAGGCCACCACGGTGAAGGCCCAGGTGGCGGTCGTCGACACCCGCCGGAACCTCGATCGCACCGAGGGGTTGTTGAGCCGGGAGCTCATCGCGCAGAGCGACAAGGACGCGGCCCAGTCCGCGTACGACTCCGCGGTGGCCCAGGTCGACGCGAACCGGGCGCAGGAGCGGGCCGCCGAGGCCACCCTCCGGTCGGCCGGCGCCAGTGCCCGGGTGGCGGCGGCCCAGCTCGAAGCGGCCAAGGCGAACCTGAAGCAGAAGGAGGCCGCCCGCCGGCAAGTCCAGGTCGATCTCGATCACACCTCCATCCTGGCGCCGGTCGACGGCGTGGTGGTCTCTCGCAACGTCAGCGTGGGTCAGACCGTGGCGGCGAGCCTGCAGGCGCCCGTGCTGTTCACGATCGCCCAGGACCTGTCGCGGATGCAGGTGGACACGAGCGTCGACGAGGCCGACATCGGGCGCGTCCAGGTCGGCCAGCGCGCGACCTTCACCGTCGACTCGTTCCCGACCCGGGCCTTCTCCGGCGAGGTGAACCAGATCCGGAAAGCCGCGCAGATGGTGCAAAACGTCGTGACCTATACCGTCGTCATCAACGTCAGCAACGCGGAGCAGAAGCTGCTGCCCGGCATGACGGCCAACGTGCAGATCGTGATCGACACCAAGCCCGCCGTCCTCAAGGTGCCGAACGCCGCCCTCCGCTTCAAACCTCCGGCTGGTGACGCCGATCAACCCCCGGGAGAGCAGCGCGACGGAGCCGTGCGCGCGACCGGCTCGAGCGGCGGTGATGGCTCGAGTCGTGGAAGCGGGCTCGGTGGCGGCACCCGCCGGGCCCAGGGTGGCGCTGCCACGGGCCGCGTCTGGGTCCTGGACCCGCAGGGGAAACCGGTGCCGGTGGCCGTCACGCTGGGCATCACCGACGGCAGCTCGACCGAGGTCGCCGCTGGCAACCTGAAGGAGGGGACGCCCGTCGTCGTCGGGCTGCGTGCCGGCGCCGTCCCGGCGAGCCCACCGGCCGCCAGCCCGCGGCTGCGCCTGTGACCCCAGGGAGCGTCATCGAAACCGTGGATCTCGCGCGCGACTACGTGGTCGGCTCGCACGTGGTGCACGCGCTCCGCGGCATCAGCGCCCGCATCGACACGGGCGAGTTCGTGGCCGTCATGGGCCCGTCGGGCTCCGGCAAGTCGACGTTCATGAACCTGGTGGGCTGTCTCGACCGTCCGACCTCCGGCCGGTACCTGCTCAACGGAACCGACGTCGCTCGGGTCTCGCGCGACGAGCTGGCCCGCATCCGGAACCAGACCATCGGATTCGTGTTCCAGACGTTCAACCTCCTGCCCCGGACGACCGCGCTCGACAACGTCACGCTGCCGCTCGCCTACTCTCCGGAGTCGCGGGGCGATCCCCGCGAGCGAGCGCGCCGGGGACTCGAGGCGGTGGGCCTCGGCGCCTTCGTGAGCCACTATCCCAACCAGCTCTCAGGCGGCCAGCAGCAGCGCGTGGCGATCGCGCGCGCGCTGATCAACGACCCGTCGCTCGTCCTGGCCGACGAGCCCACGGGCAACCTCGACACGCGCACCAGCGCCGAGATCCTCACTCTCTTTCAACAGATGAACCGCCAGGGGATGACGGTGGTCCTGGTGACCCACGAGCGGGAGATTGCCCAGTTCGCCACGCGGGTGCTCACGTTCCGCGACGGCCGTCTCCGCGAGGACCGCCCGGTCTCGGACCGCCTCGACGCGGCCCGCGTGCTCGAGCAGCTCGCGGCCGAGGTCGCCTGATGCGGTGGATCGCCAGTCTGAAGGTCGCCCTCCGCGCGCTCCGGGTCAACGGGCTCCGGACCGGGCTGGCGATGCTCGGCATCATCATCGGCGTTGGCGCGTTCGTCGCCAGCGGCGCGATCGGCGCGGGCGCGCAGGCGCGCATCGCCAGCCAGATCAGGAGCCTCGGCTCGAACCTGGTCATCATCCTCTCCGGCAGCATCACGTCCGGAGGGATTCGGCTCGGCTCGGGGACCCAGCTCACGATCACCGAGGATGACGCGGCGGCGATCGCGCGCGAAGTGCCCTCGGTCATCGTCGCCGCGCCCTCCATTCGGGGCAGCGGCCAGATCGTCTACGGCAACCAGAACTGGTCTACGACGGTCCAGGGGATCACGCCGGACTACGAGATCGCGCGCGAGTGGCCCGCGGCCGAGGGCAAGCACGTCGGCCCGGAGGACGTCGACGGCGCCACCAAGGTCGCCCTCGTCGGCCAGACCGTGGTCCAGAACATCTTCGGCGGCAGTGATCCGATCGGTCAGATCATCCGGATCCGCAACATCCCCTTCACCGTGATCGGCATGCTCGGCTACAAGGGCCAGTCGAGCTGGGGGCAGGACCAGGACGATATCGTGCTGATCCCGATCAGCACGGCGAAGAAGCGGGTCATGGGTGTCACCCAGGCCAATGCGCGCGCGGTCAACGCCATCTCAGTGAAGATCCGAGACGGCGAGGATGTCGTCGGCGCCGAGGCCGAGATTCGCTCACTGCTGCGCCAGCGGCACCGGCTCCAGTCCTATCAGGACGACGACTTCACGGTTCGCAACCTCGCCGATATTCTCGACGCGCAGGAACGCTCTGCCAAGGTCATGACCAACCTGCTCTATGCGATCGCCGCCATCTCCCTGCTGGTCGGCGGCATCGGCATCATGAACATCATGCTGGTATCGGTCACCGAGCGGACCCGCGAGATCGGCCTTCGCATGGCGGTGGGCGCGCGAGCCCAGGACATCCTCTCGCAGTTCCTGGTCGAGGCGGTCCTCCTCTCGCTCATCGGCGGCGGCCTCGGCGTCGCGGTGGGAATCGGCGCAGCGCGGCTCGTCTCCTATCTCGCCGAGTGGTCCACCGTCATTCAACCGGGGGCAGTTCCGGCCGCGTTCGTCTTCGCGTCGGCGGTCGGCGTCTTCTTCGGCTTCTACCCGGCCTGGAAGGCCTCCCGCCTCGACCCCATCGCCGCCCTCCGCTACGAGTGACACATGTCTCCGTCGAGCGGGCCTGCCGGAGGACCCCGCCCTCGACCTGGTCCTGCCACACGAATCGCGGCTCGGAGGAACTATGCATGGACCCTGTGGGAAGCCGCCGCGATCAGTCCCTGGGGAGGCCGAGGACGCGCTCGGCGAGAATGTTGCGCTGGATCTCGGACGTACCAGCGGCGATCGTGTCACCCCGCGAGCGCAGGAAGCGGAACTGCCAATAGCCGTCGTCGATCGCCCGATCGCTGCCCTGCCACAAGGTCGCGTACGGCCCCTGCAGCTCGAGGATGACCTCCAGCGCGCGTTGCCACGTCTCGCTGAAGAAGAGCTTGGCGGCGGATCCCTCGGGGCCGGGCGCGCCGCCACGGACGAGTCGGGTCAGCGTGCGGAGGTTCGACAGCCGGAGCGCTTGGGCGTCGATCACGAGCTGGCCGAGGCGCTGGCGGACGATGGGGTCTCGCGCCGCCCGTGCTCCGCTCCGGTCGAGCGCGCGCGCCAGCTCGATCGCCGCGTCGATCGCCGACCGAAGCAGCACCTGCCGGGAGAGGGTCCGCTGACCGCGCTCGAACATGAGCGTTGTGATCGCGACCTCCCACCCGCCGTTGACGCGGCCCACGACGTTGTCGGCTGGCACCCGGACGTTATCGAGGAACAGCTCGTTGAACTCCGCGTCGCCGCTGGCCTGGCGCAAGGGCCGCACGGTGACCCCCGGCGTCCGCATGTCGACGAGGAAGAAGGTCAGGCCACGGTGCTTGGGGGCAGACGCATCCGTGCGCGCGAGCAGGATGCACCAGTTGGCGTAGTGGGCAAACGACGTCCACACCTTCTGCCCGGAGACGACGAAACCTCCGTCCGCCGGGACGGCGCGCGTCTGGACCGCGGCCAGGTCCGAGCCGGCGTTCGGCTCCGAGAATCCCTGACAGAAGATGTGCTCGGCGGAGAGAATCCACGGGAGGTGTGCGTGCTTCTGGGCCTCGGTGCCGTGGGTGATCAGGGCGGGCCCAGCCATGTCGAGCCCGATCAGGTTCGGCAGCTCGGGCGCCCGCACGCGGGCCATCTCCTCGTAGAAGATCGCCTGCTCCATCACCGAGGCGCCGCGGCCGCCATACTCCCGCGGCCAGTCGAGGCCGACGTAGCCGGCGGCGTGGAGCCGGCGCTGCCAGTCCACCAGGAACGCGACCTCCTCGGCGCGGGAGCGAAAGGAGCCGCGAAGCTTGGCCCAGTCGCCGGGCGCGTTCGCCGCGAGCCAGGCTCGGAGCCCGTCGCGGAACCCGCGTTCCGGCTCGGAGAGGTCGAAATCCACGGTGCTATCTTCTATCAGACATGTCACGGCCCCGCAAAGCACGCCGGCCGCGCACGCGGCCGCGCCCGGCGCCCACACCTCGATCGTCACCGCCGCGCCGGCGCCGCGCCGTTCCCTCCGCGTTCGAGCAACAGATCCTCGCGCTCGCGCGGGAGATCGAGCTCATCGCCGGGACGGATGACGACCCGCGGGTCCAGCGGGACCGGGCGCTCGCGCGATTCGCGGAGGCGTTCGAGAGCAGCGCCGCGCTCGCCGACCTGCTGGTCGCCGCGTGGCACCGTGCCCGGGTCGACGAGAGCCTCGCGCTCTCGCTGGCCTGGGGGCGCGAGCAGCTTCGCGCGTCGCTGCAAGAGATCCTCGACGCCGGCGCGGCGGCCGGCGTGATGCGTAAGGAGCCCGCCCCCGCCGAACTCGCCTGGGTGTTGCTGGCAGCGTGCGAGGCCCTGCTCCGCGAGGCGCCCGGCGGCGGGATCATCTCGACGCAGGAACTCCTCCGGACCCTGGCCCGGCTCACGGAGCCCTGAGCGCGAGGCGACGCGATGGCGTCACGCGTCGCGAGGCTGGTCCAGCCCGAGTGCCTCCAGGACGAGGATCAGCGCGGCTGCCACCATGATGCCCAGGTTCAGGCGAACCGCCGCGCCGTGCGCCCGCGCGAACGCGACGTCATCGCGGGCGGTGAGAGCGCTGGAGGCAGCGGGCAGGAGAGACAGAAGCGTGTAGACGAGCATGGCCAACATGATCGCCCCGAGGACGAGCGACGGGAGCTGCCGGGCCGCCCCACCCGCTGCGGCACGACTCAGGACACCGACGAGACCGAGTGCCGTGAGGATGAGGCCGAACAGAAGGTACCGCGGAAACACGGCCGTCACGACCTGCGAAGCCGCCGCACGGTCGATCGAGAAGGCGACCGGGGCGACGAAGAACGAGAAGAAGATCATCACCCCGAGCCAGGCGGCGACCGTGGCGACGGTGAGGGTCTTCCAGCGGATCACGGGCGGGTCCACGCGCCTACGGCCTCGCACCTGGATCTTGCCGATTCGCCCTCCGGTCGTCAATCCCCGGGGGCGTCGGAGTCACGCCGCCGAGCCGATGCACCCCGCGCCCACCCGGCAGGTCCCGACACGGTCGCGATGGCTCGCCCGGAGCGTCCACGTGCTAGGCTGCCGGAAGTGCGACCTCATGATTCCGCTCCCCGGCGCGACGCTCGGCGCGCCCCCGCTCGTCACGCGTCGCGAGCGACGCCGCGCGCGGGGGCGCGGCCACCGACCGCGCCGCTCAGCAGGCCGACGAGGCGGGAGCGGGCCCCGCGTCTCCGAAGGGATCGCGCGGTTGCCCCTCTCAACAGCCAGCGCCGGTCGCCCCGCTCCAGCGTCGACATCGCCGCGATCATCCGGCGGCTCCGCCGCACGGCGCCCCGGTGGAACCCGACGGCGCTGGCGATCATCGCGGACGCCACTCGTGACCCATTCCGGGTCCTGATCGCCTGCATCTTGTCGCTTCGCACGCAGGACACGACCACGGGCCCAGCTGCCGAGCGTCTCTTCGCGCTGGCCGCCACGCCCGAGACAATGCTGACAGTGTCGGCGGACGAGATCGCGCGGGTCATCTACCCGGTGGGGTTCTATCGAACAAAGGCCCGGGCGATCCTCGCGATCTGCGCGGATCTGCTCGAGCGCTTCGGGGGCACGGTCCCCGACGAGATCGACCAGCTCCTGACGCTGACGGGCGTCGGGCGGAAGACGGCGAACCTGGTCGTGACGCTGGGATACGGCAAGCCCGGCATCTGCGTCGACACCCACGTGCACCGGATCTCGAACCGCCTCGGGTACGTGCGGACGCGGACGCCCGAGCAGACCGAGATGGCCCTGCGCGCGCAGCTGCCCCGGCGGTTCTGGATCGGCTACAACGACCTGCTCGTCGCGTTCGGCCAGAACGTCTGCGCCCCCATCTCTCCCCGGTGTTCGCGCTGCCCGGTGGCGTCCCTCTGCCCGCGGGTCGGCGTCACGTCCTCTCGCTGATCAACCCCCGCGCGCCTCCGGCCCCGCGGAATTCCAGCCCAGGGCTGCCACACGGCCAGGGCTGCCACACGGAATGACTCGCATGGCAGCGCTCTTTCCTACTCGCGCGCTGGTCCGGATCCCCGTGGCCGCTGCGCCGCTCTCCTCTGCCCGACGTCATCGCGAGTGAGCGCGAATGCCACCCATTGCCGCTGGTTCTTGAGGAAGATCGGGATGGTCGAGCATCCGACCGCCTGCCCTCGCTCGAGGGCCCGGTGGAGCCCGCCGGCGATCGACATGTGCGCGCCAAGCAGATCTCGGCGCGCCGCAGGACCTACCCGCCCAGCAGTCTGATCGGCCCGAGCGACGCGGCCAGCCGCGCCCGCCGGTGCCGCCACGCGGCCCGGAGCCCACGGCGGGCGAGACCGCGGGCGGGGTTCGCGAGCAGGCCCAGCGGCAGCTTGTACGTGATCCTGTCCTCGAGCCACGTTCCTTCCCCGTCCTCCAGCAGCAGGCCGCGGTGCTCCCAGCGGTCGAACGGTCCCCGGACCTGGGTCGCGAGGAAGCGCGCCGGTGGATCGAACTCGCGGACGAAGCACCGGAAGCGGGCCGGGAGCCCGAACAGCCGGACGCGGTACTCGAGGACCGTTCCGGTCGCCACCCGGCCCGGCGACGGTGTCAGGAGTCGAATGTGGAGCCAGCGCGGAGTGAGGCGCGCGACGTTCGCCGGATCGGTGACAAACTCGAACACGTCCGGCCGTCGCCGGCCGATCCAGATCCGGGACTCGAAAACCTCATCCGCCACGGCCCCAGCAGCCTGGCGCGCGATCGCTACCCGAAGCCGCCAGGTTGCCCTGCGGGTGAGGGCGTGACCCCGGTTGCCGAGCTCACCAGGGTCGCCCTCCCTCGGCACGCCGTGTCCACTTCCGGGGCCTGCTCATCGAGCCCGGCTCGATTCGCGCGAGCGGCTTCCGACGCGCCACCGCCTCACCGGGCTCGATCTTCGCCGGGGGCTTCCGCCGGCTCGCCCACAAGACGCACCGCTTCGCCTCGAGGAGAGAGTCACGAAGCCCCAGGTATCCGGCCGCCGTGACGACGCGATTGCCCTCCCAGAGGCGCGCGAACCGCTCGCGCGTGTTCCCGTCTCGAAGCGCGTAGTGGTCCATGATCGTGCGGCAGCCCGTCGTGTCGATCACGCGCTCCAGGTTGTCGATGGCCCGATCGATCACGTCGCGCCCGAGCTGCTTCTCGAGATAGGACGGCGGGCCCGAGAGGTATAGCAGGTGCGGCCGCTCCCGGATCAGGTAGGCCGTGGCGACGCTCGAGAGTGGCCCCTGCACGTCCGACGCGAACACGAACCGGAAGTCCTCGGCCCGATCGGTCAGGGTGAGTACGAGGCAGTAGCCGAGCGCCGTGCCCTCCGGCCCGTGGGCGAGGGGCGGCGACACCTTGAACGCGAGATTGCCGCACTCGCCCACCCGGCCGTCCGCCGACTCCAGATGCGCGACGCGATCGAGCGACCGCCACAGCTCGCCGGCCCGGCGCGCCTGCAGCCCGCCGATCATGCGCCGGGGATCCTTCGCCAGCACCCGGCGCGTGGCATACATGGCCGGCTCCGGGAAAAAGTGGTCCTCGTGATAGTGGCTGATGAACACCGTCTCGGCTCGAGCCGCGAACGCGACGATGCGGTCACGGGCCCGGCCGAGCGCTTCGAGCTCTTCCTCCGCCGGCGGCAGATTGAACCGCGACTCGGCCAGGGTCGCCCCCGGGTCGATGAGGATGCCCGTGCGGCCCGCCTCGACGTAGGTGGCCATCGACCGCACCCCGAGCGACTCCGCGGCGAGCGGAAGGATCTTCACGCGGATATCAGGAGGGAGAAGACCACGAGCTCGTGGTGAAAGTCCTCGAATCGATGCTCGAGCTTGGCGGGCACGAGCCAGAAGTCACCGGGCGCCACCGGGTGCCGGTCCTGGTCGATCCGGAGGACGCCCTCGCCCCGCAGGACCAGATAGAGCTCGTCCTGCTCGTGCCGCGTCTGGACGTCGTGCTGGCCCTCGCCCAGGTGCAGGACTCCCGCGACCCAGCTCGCCCCTTCGTGGAAGGTGACGAGATGCTGCTCCGCGAGCTTCGCCTGTTCGAGGAGGCCGCTCAGGGTGAAGAACTGGGGGACCCGCGTGAGCTCCACTTAGAGGACAAGCTCGGCCAGCGCGCGGAGCGTGGCCTGGTCCGCGACCGCGACCATCAGCGTGGTGACCCCGGAGCCCTTCCAGGTCTCGAGCAGATCGCGGATGCGCTCCCGGGGCCCGCACAGCGCGACTTCGTCGACGAGCGCGTCCGGCACCGCCGCTTCGGCCTCGGCCTTGCGTCCGGACAGGTAGAGCTCCTGGATGGTGCGGGCCGCGCTCTCGTAGCCATAGCGGCCAGCGAGGTCGTTGTAGAAGTTGCGCGTCCGGGCGCCCATGCCGCCAACGTAGAGCGCGAGCTTCGCCTTCACGAACGCCCGGCAGGCCGCCACGTCGGCCCCCATCGCGACTCCCACCATCGGCATGATGTCGAAGGCCCGGGGAGGCGTCCCGCGGGCCGCGAAGCCGACGTCCAGCCACTCCCGGAACATGGGCATCCGGCCGGGCGAGAAAAACGTCGGGATCCAGCCGTCCGCGACTTCGGCGGCGAGCGCCACGTTCTTCGGACCGATGGCGGCGAGGTAGATCGGCAGCTCGGGTCGCGGGTGGAGGATCGACCGGAGCGGCTTGCCGAGGCCTGTCGCATGCGGTCCCGTGTACGGGACCTGATAGTACTCGCCCCGGAACTCCACGGGTTTCTCGCGGCGCAGGATCGCGCGCACGAGCGTCACGTACTCGCGCGTCTTCACGACCGGCTTGCCGAATGGCTGGCCGTGCCAGCCCTCGACCACCTGCGGACCCGAGACGCCGAGCCCCATGCGGAACCGGCCACCCGACAGGGCGTCGAGCGTCATCGCCGTCATGGCCGCCATCGCCGGCGTCCGCGCCGGGATCTGCATGATCGAGGTCCCGACGTGGATCCGATCGGTGCGAGCAGCAACCCACACCGCGGGTGTCACGGCGTCCGACCCATACGCCTCGGCGGACCACACCGAGTCGTAGCCGAGCCGCTCGGCCTCGAGAACCATGGGTATGTCGATCGAGAAGTGGGCTCCGGAGTATCCGAGGCTCAGCGCGAGACGCATCTACCGGGCGCGGGCGCCTGGGCTCACGCTTGCCCGCGCCTGTCCGGACCACCGGCGTGATACGCGCCGCGTGCCCTCCGCGCTGGTCCCGGCGCGGGCCCCTGGACTCGCGCCTACCCACGACTCTCCGAGGCCCGCGCATGGTGTGCGCCGGGCACGGGCGCTCGGGCTTCGATCGGTTCGGCTCTCATGGGGCGTGCGGTCTCGCGCGACCGCCGGTCGGGAGGTCCAGCGGTACTCACGGAGCGACACGCGCCCACGGCGCAGCTGGACTCCTTCCCGCTCGAGCAGCATTCGCTGGGTCAGCATGCTCCCCACGTTGGCCCGGCGGCTGATGCCGCCACTGGCGTTGACGACGCGATACCATGGGACCCCGTCGGGGCATCCCTTCATCGCCCGGCCCACCGCCCGCGCGGCGCGCGGCCAGCCCAGCAACGCCGCAACCTGGCCATACGTCACGACCCGCCCGGCCGGGACCGATCGGACGAGCCGGTGCACGCCCACCATGAACCTCCCCGTGTCCATCCGCCGGGCCCGGCGCTCCACGACCAAGCGTGAGCGTGCTTCCGTGTCGACGATCTTCGGCTCTCGGTCGAGCAAGGGGACCATGAGACCCGATCATAGCGCAAGACTCGCCTCACCGATGTCCATCGCGGGCGGTCGTGCTCGATCAATCCGTCGAGGCCCCCTCCGAGACGTCCTTCATGCGAGTCGCGGGCCGAACTGCAGCTCGTAGAGCCGGGCGTAGAGATCGCCGCGGCGCAGCAGGTCTGCGTGGCGTCCCTCCTCGCGAATCCGCCCGCGGTGGACAACGAGGATCCGGTCTGCGCCCTGGATCGTGGACAGCCGGTGCGCGACGATCAGGCTCGTGCGCCCGGCGAGCAGGCGGCTCATGGCGTCCTGGATGAGCGCCTCGGACTCGGGATCGACGCTGGACGTGGCCTCGTCGAGGACGAGCACGGCGGGGTTGTAGACGAGCGCCCGGGCAATGGCCAGAAGCTGCCGCTGACCCTGCGAGAGGTTCGCGCCCCGCTCACTTACCTCGTGCGCATACCGATTGGGCAGAGCCTCGATCAGCTGGCCCGCGTTCGCCATCTCGACCGCCCGTTCCACCTCCTCCTGGGACGCCTCGCCATCGAGCCCGAGCCGGAGGTTGGCATCGACGCTCCCGGTGAAGAGGACGGCGTCCTGGTGGACGACACCGACGTGGCGGCGGAGCGCGGCCAGGTCCCACTGGTTCACCTCGACGCCGTTCACCCGCACCGCGCCCCGGACCACGTCGTACGAACGGTTCAGAAGCTTGACGATCGTGCTCTTGCCGGCGCCAGTGGCCCCGACGAGCGCGACCCGCTCGCCGTGGGCGACGCGGAAGGAGCAGTCGCGCAGGACCCAGTCCCGCGCGTTGTAGGCGAACCACACCCGATCGAGCTCGACGTGGGGCCGCGCGACGCGATCGCCGAGAAGGACCCGGCCGTCGGCATCGCCCCGGGTCGCCAGATCACGCCGCTCAGAAGCGTCAGGCCCGGCCTGCGCCGTGCCGGCTTCGGGGCGAATCGGAGAGCGAATCTCGGGCTCGACGTCGAGGAGCGCGAAGATGCGCTCCGACGACGCCATCGCGGCCTGCATCACCGCATACTTGGCGCCGAGGTCCCGGATGGGCAGGAAGAAGCGGTTCGTATACTCGATGAAGGCGACCAGGGCCCCGAAGGTGAGCATGCCCGCAATGATCTGATCGCCGCCGTACCAGAGCAGCAGCGCGACCGCCACCGATCCGATCGCCTCGACCGAGGCGTAGAGCGACGCGTCGTACGTGGTCGAGCGGAACAGCGCGCGCCGGTGCTCGGTGTTCAGGCGGCCGAACGTCCACCCTTCCTGCGTCTCCCGCGCGAACACCTGCGTCACGCTCATCCCCTGGAGCGACTCCTGCAGGAACGCGTTGAGGCGGGCCAGGCGCGTTCGGACCTGCCGGTAGGCGTCGCGAGATCGGATCCGGAAGTACGCGGTGGCCAGGAACAGCACCGGCACAACCGAGAACGTGACCAGCGCCAGCCGCCAGTCCATCCCGAGCATGATGACGATCACCCCGGTCAGCGTGATGACGTCGCCCAGGATCGAGACCAAGCCGCTCGAGAACATCTCGCTCACCGCCTCGACGTCGTAGAGCACCCGGGTCATCAGGCGGCCGACCGCGTTCCGGTCGAAAAACCGAGCGTCCATTCCCTGGAGATGCGCGAACAGGGCGCGTCGAAGGTCGTGGATGACCCGCTGGCCCGTCACGTGCGTGACGTAGCTCTGGCCCGCGCGGAGCCCGTAGAGCGCGGCGAGCGTGAGCAGGAACAGGAGGGCGATCCGGGTCAGGCCGGGCCAGTCCCCCTTCAGGATGTGGTCGTCGATCGCAATCTTGATGAGCAGCGGCTGGACCAGCTCGACCACCGAGATGAGCGGGAACAGAACGGCGGAGGCGACGAGCAGGCCCCGGTGGGGTCGGGAGACGGCCCACAGCCTCGCCATCAGCCGGCGGTCGTAGGCGCGACCCACGACGTCGTCGTGGTCGAGGGCGCTACGCGTGGGCAATCTCGTCCTCGAGCTGCTGCACTCGCCAGAGGCGAGCATAGATTCCGCCGCGGGCCAGCAGCTCCGCGTGGCTCCCCTGCTCTACGATGCGGCCCTGGTCGAGCACCAGCACGCGGTCGGCCAGCTCGGCCGCGCGAAGCCGGTGCGTGATCAGGAGGGTCGTCCGCCGCGCGGCGCCCTCGCGCAGGGTCGTGGTGATCTCCGCCTCCTTGGCGGCGTCCACGTTCGCGAACACGTCGTCGAGGATCAGGATCCTCGGATCGATCAGGAGCGCCCGGGCCAGCGCCATCCGCTGCCGCTGGCCGCCCGACAGTGTCAACCCGCGCTCGCCGACGATCGTGTCCCAGCGGGAGGGGAAGGCCTCGATCTCGGCGACGATCCCCGCCAGCCGCGCGGCCTCCGACAGCCGGGCGGCGGACGCCACGTCGCAGGCGAACGCGACGTTGTCGCGAATCGAGCGTGAGAAGAGGAACGATTCCTGGGGGACGTAGCCGAGCCGACGCCGCAAACGCTCGCGGGGGATGGTGCGGATGTCGACGCCATCCAGGCGAATCGTCCCGGGCGGCGGCTCGTGGAGCCGCGTCAAGAGCCCGGCGAGGGTCGACTTGCCACTGCCGGTCGGACCCACGAGCGCAACGGTCTCGCCCGGCTCGACCACGAAGCTGACGTCGCACAGCGCCGGCATCCGGCCGTCGTACGCGAACGTGAGGCTCCGGACCTCGATACGCCCCACGCGATCGACCAGCGGCTCGGCCGTATCACGCCGCGTCTCGACGTCACGGCCGGTCTCGCCCTCGCTCGGGGCTGCCTCGCCGGTCGGGGTGCCGAGGATCTCCGCGATCCGCTGGAGCGACGTCATCCCGCGCCGGACCACCGCCAGCGTCCAGCCGAGCGCGATCGTCGGCCAGGCGAGATGCGCGAGGTACCCATTGAACGCCACCAGCGCGCCAAGCGTGAGCTGGCCGTCCACCACCGCCTTGCCGCCTACCCAGAGGATGACGAGGGTACCGATGCCGGCGATCAACCCCATGAGCGGAGAGAACTGGGCCTGCACGCGGCCGAGCGCCATGCTGCATCGCAGGTACTCGTCGTTCAGCGCCGCGAACTCCGCCATCTCCCGCGGCTCCATGGTGTAGGCGCGGACCACGCTCATGCCGGTGAGGTTCTCCTGCACCTTGGCCGACATGACGCTGAGCTGATCCTGCATCGCCTGGGTTCGGGCGTGGACCTGCCCGTTGAAGCGCTTGGCGAGCAGGATCAAGAACGGGTACGGCAGCATGGCCCAGAGCGTCAGCCACGGCGCGACCGCCAGCATTGCGATCAGCGTCCCGACGAACGCGAAGACGGTCCCGACCAGGCTCAGCCCTCCGAAGCCGGCGAGCTGCTTGACCTGGGCCATGTCGCTGGAGGCGCGTGACATCAGATCGCCGGTCCGGTGCGCCTGATAGAAGGCCGGCGGCAACGACTGGAGCTTCGCGTAGAGCGTGTTCCGCAGGTCGTACTCCACGCCCTGAGCGGCGCCGAGGATCGCGAAGCGCGAGCCCAGGCGGACCAGTGCGTGCGCCGCGGCGAGCACCAGGATCAGCCCGACATACCGGCCGACCCTGGCCTCGACGCCGGCCGTGCTGAGCACCTCGATCGCGTCCTTCACCATCCAGGGAATGGCGAGGGAGAACACGTTGGCCAGCAGCAGGAGGGCGACGCCGGCGGCGTAGCGGAGGCGGTACGCGGACACATACTGCCAGAGGAGTCGGTACGGCACCCCTTTTCGACCTGCTAGCCGGGCTCGGCGTGTGGTTTGAGCGCGGCGTAGACGGCGAAGAGCATGGGTGTTGGAACGCCATGGCGCTCGCCCAGCCGCACGGCGTGGCCGTGCAGCGCCTCCAGCTCGAGCCGATTGCCATGGGTGAGGTCGTGGTACATCGAGGAGGTCGTGGTGGGCGCCAGGCCTTCGGCGCCCCGGACGATTCGATCGGCGATGTCCGGCGCGAGGTCGACCTTCTCGCACGCCGCCAGCGCCGCCATCTCCTCGACGATCCGGCGAAACATGGTCCACGTCTCGGGAACGGCGCGCAGCACGCCCGACGGCGACCGACTGAGCGCGGTCATGCCGGCCTGGGCGGCGATGGCCAGGTACTTCTCCCAGAGCACCCGACGGATGTTGCTCGAGAGCTCGACCGCGACTCCGGCCCGGTTCAGGGCATCGCGCAGCCGCTCCGTCCGCGGCCGCGACTGCCCGTCCAGCTCGCCCAGGACGATGCGCCCGCCCTGGGTGTGCGCAATCACCCCTGGCGACTCGATCGTCGCGAACACGTACGCCGCGCCGCCGACCGCATGGCCCGGCCCGAGGCGCGCGTCGATCTTCGCCTCGTTGTCGACGCCGTTCTGGAGGGACACCACGGGAGTGGCGGCACCCAGCACTGGCCGGAGCGCCTCGGCGGCCGCCTCGGTGTCGAACGACTTGACGCACAGGAGCACCGCGTCCGCGCGCGGGCGCCCCGCCAGCTCCGGAACCGCCGTCACCCGGACCGTGGCCTCGCCGTCGACGGTCGACCGCACGCGGAGGCCGCCGGCGCGAATCGCGTCGAGGTGCGGGCCGCGCGCCACGAACGTGACGTCCGCTCCGCTCCGCGCGAGCTTGCCCCCGAAGTAACCGCCCACCCCGCCGGCTCCTATCACGACGACGTTCATCCCGTCCTCGGCGCTCACCGTCCAGGCTCCGGCCGCGGCGGCGTCCATGACCGGGTGGCGTGGCGCCGCCCAGGCTCCGGCCGCTCGGCCGCGGTTTGAATTTTGGCCCGCGCCCCTGTCACGCGGGCTGAATCCGGAGACCAGGGCTCCGCTCGGCGGCGCCCGCCCGATCGCCCGGGCCGGTCCACGGTGATTCGCGTGACGCTCGGCTCGGCAATGGCTGTCACGGCGGAATCGATGGGCGTGCCGGTCAGCCCGGAGAGATCCGCGGGCGCCAGGTCACTGAGCGAGAGAGGCGTCGGGCTCGGCGTGAGCGCTCCAGCGCGGGCGCGTCGCCGCCGCCGGATGGTGCGCGCGCCCCCACGATCGGTCATCGCGTTAATTCTATGCTAGGCTCGAACTTTGGCAATGAGCTCGCGGGAGCGAACACTGGCGCTGGACCTCGCGCAGGAGGCCGGCGCCATGCTGCGTGAGGAGCTGGGCCGCGCGCGCCAGGTCGAGCTCAAGGGCAGCCCGATCAACCTCGTCACCGAGATGGACCGGCGGTCCGAAGCCCTCATCGTGGACGCCCTCCGCCGTGAGTTCCCCGACGACGCGATCCTCGCCGAGGAGGGGGGCTCCACCAGCGGAGGCTCGGGACGGCGCTGGATCGTCGACCCGCTCGATGGGACCACCAACTACGCCCATGGCGTTCCGATCTTTGCCGTGTCGATCGCCCTCGAGGCAGCCGGCCGCGTGGTCCTCGGGGTGATCCACGATCCCAACCACCGCGAGACTTTTATCGCCGAGCGCGGCCGCGGCGCGTATCTCGACGGCACACCGCTGGCGGTCTCGGCGACCAAGACCCTCAACGAGAGCCTGCTCGTGACCGGGTTCCCGTACGACATCCGTGAGGGCCCGGAGAACAACCTGCGCGAATACGCCGCGTTCAGCCTGCGGAGCCGCGGCGTGCGCCGGCTGGGCTCCGCCGTCCTGGACTTCGCGTACGTGGCCGCGGGCCGGATCGACGGCTACTGGGAGCTTCGCCTGGGGACCTGGGACGCCGCCGCCGGCTCGCTCCTGGTCGAGGAGGCGGGCGGGCGGATAACCAATCTCGAGGGCCACCCGCTGAACCTCGCCGCGCCGCAGATCGTCGCCAGCAACGGGCTCATTCACGACGAGCTGCTGGAGACCCTGCGAGACGTCCGGTCGCCGCGGACCGGCCAAAGCTGAACCACTCGTTGACGGCGCCGGCGGGGCCTTACACGACACGCTCCTCGCGGCTTCCCTCACAGCTCCCAGGGCGGATCGATCGCCATGCGGAGCTCCAGCACGGTGGGCCCGGAGCGGGCGAGCGCGCGCGAGAGCGCGTCGCCGAAGCTCTCGAGTGACGCCACTCGCTCGCCCGCCGCGCCGAAGGCGCGCGACAGGAGCGGAAAGTCCGGATTCAGGAGGTCGATCTCGCCCGAGAGGCCGAACACCCGATCCTGGAGGTACTTGATGGCGCCGTACCGGTCGTCGTTGACGACGACGAACACGACGCCGAGACCGTACTTGACGGCGGTGGCCAGCTCGTTGACCGAGAACATGAAACCGCCGTCCCCGACGACGGCGACCACCTGCTTGTCCGGGTTGGCGATCTTCGCCCCGATCGCCGCCGGAACGCCGTAGCCGAGAGTCGCGGTGCCCACCGGGTACAGAAACGTCCGGGGCGCCAGAACGGGGAATCGCCATTCCATCCAGTAGTTGATCCCAGTCTGGTCGTTGACCACGATCGCGTCGTCCGCGAGGGATCGCCGCAGGGCCCCGATGAACTCGTCCACCTGGGTGGTATAGCGCTCGTTGGCGGCCGCCCGGAGCTCCCGCAAGCGCTCGGTCCGCCAGTCCGGCGCACGCTGGCCCGGGCCCAGGAGGCCGAGCAGACGGACCAGGCCGTCTCGTGCGTCGCCCACGATTCCGAGCTGCGGCTTGAAGAGGCGACCGATGACCGCGGCGTCGAGGTCGAGATGGACCAGGGTCTGATCGGGTGCGAACGACAGATTGAGCAGCAATCCCTGGGTCGAGCGATGCGCGAACCGACAGCCCACGGCGAAGACGACGTCCGCCGCCTTGATCAGCTCCTCGGTCGCTCGCCCGTTCGGCAACACCCCATGCCATAGCGGATCAGGGTCGGGAATCGCGCCCCGTCCCATCACGGTCGTGATGACCGGAGCACCGAGACGGCCGGCCAGCTCGCGCAGCTCGGCGGTCGCGCCCGACGACACCACGCCGCCCCCCGCGATAATCACCGGCCGATCCGCCCCGGCCAAGAGCCGCGCGGCCTCACGGATCTCGTCCACGTGGCACGGGGGTCTCCCGCGAGCCGCGCGGGGCACGATCCGGCCGTCGGCGGCGCTCGCGAGGAGATCGGCCGGAATCGAGAGGGCGATCGGGCCCGGCCGGCCGGACTCGAGCAGGTCGAAGGCGCCCTGAATGTTAGGGGCGATCATATGGCCATCGGTGATCGTCTCCGCCCAGCGGCACGCGGGCTTGAAGCACTCGATCTGGTTCACGATCTCGTGCAGCGCGCCGACCTCACGCCCGAGCACGGGCAGTGGGACGTCCGACATGATGGCGAGCACCGGGATCGAGCCCGAGTAGGATTCGGCAAGAGCGGTGAGCGTGTTCGCCGCGCCGGGCCCGGTCGTCACGATCAGGACGCCGGGCCGGCCGGAGGACCGGGCATAGCCATCGGCCATGAAGGCTGCGCCCTGCTCGTGACGCGCCAGCGTGTGGCGGATGGCGGACTGCTGCAGCAGCGCGTTGTAGACCGGAAGGTTGTGGACGCCGGGAATCCCGAACACGTGCTGGACGCCTTCGGCACGCAGCGCCTCGATCACCCAGTCACCACCGGTCCTGGGAGTCATTGCCGGGGCGCTCCGGTTTCGGGCCCGGACGCGCTGTGGGAAAATCGGGCCGTGGAATCGCTGCTCGCGGCCGACGGGCTCCTCGCGCTCCTCGCCCTCACGGCGATGGAGATCGTCCTCGGGATCGACAACGTCGTCTTCATCGCGATCCTGACGGCGAGGTTGCCCGCGCCCCAGCAGGCCCCAGCCCGCCGGATCGGCCTGACCGTGGCGCTCGGCACCCGGATCGGACTCCTCTTCGCGATCTCCTGGGTCATGGGGCTGAACACGCCGCTCCTCTCAATCCTGGGCTACACCGTCACCGGACGCGGTCTGATCCTGTTCGCCGGCGGGCTCTTCCTTATCCTCAAGGCCACGCGCGAGATCTACGACAAGATGGAGACGGCCCACACCGACTCGAGCGCGGTCGGGCGGGGCTCGACGTTCTGGATGGTCATCGGCCAGATCATGCTGCTCGACATCGTGTTCTCGCTGGACTCCGTCATCACCGCTGTCGGCATGGCCAACCAGATCGCGATCATGGTCATCGCGATGGTGCTGGCCATGCTCGTGATGCTCGTGTCGTCAGGCCCGATCGGTGGCTTCGTCGAGCGCCACCCGAGCATCAAGATCCTGGCGCTGGCGTTCCTGCTGCTGATCGGCGTCATGCTGGTCGCCGAGGGGATGGGCACCCACGTCGACAAGGGATACATCTACTTTGCGATGGCGTTCTCGCTCCTGGTCGAACTGCTGAACATGCGCTACCGCCGGAAGCGCGCGCGGCCGACGCGCCAGGCGCGCCCCGCCTGATCCGCCAGGCGCGCGTAGCCCCCGGCAAGCTGGGGCCGGCGCCCACCCTCAGGATTTGCTCAAGGCCTTGACGATCTCGCGGCAGAACGCCGGCAAGTCGTCCGGTCGGCGGGACGTGATCAGGGTGCCGTCGACGACCACCTCCTGATCCACCCAGTCGGCGCCGGCCGCCACCAGATCGTCCTTGATCGAGAAGAACGAGGTCGCACGCCGGCCCTTCAGGATTCCGGCCGACACGAGCATCCAGCCCGCGTGACAGATGGCGGCGACGATCCTGCCCCCTTCCGCCGCGTCCCGGACCAGGCGCACCATGGCCTCGTGCCGCCGCATCATGTCCGGCGCGTACCCGCCCGGCACCACGACGGCATCGAACTCCAGCGCGCTCACCGACTCGGCCTGGGCATCGACCGTGACGGGGTAGCCATGCTTCGACGTGTAGGATTTGGCGCCGCCCGCGCCGATCACCTTGACCTCGGCGCCCTCCTCCCGGAAGCGGTAGTACGGAACCCACAGCTCCATTTCCTGGTACATGTTCTCGGCGAGCATCGCGATCCGCTTGCCCTGCAGCTTCATCATGTCCTCCTCTCGGTCGCCGCTCGGGTCGACCGCCCGGTTCTTGCCCGCGTATTGTACTCGCCGCCCGCGCCTCCGTCAGGCCGCGCTCGCGGACGGACCGGCTCCACACCGAACCGCCCCCGGAGAAAGACGACGAGGCTGCCGAGACGCCCGGGTTCGCGAGTCAGCGACCCCAGCGACTCTGCCGAACGTCGAAGGTCTGGAGTGGTCGAGGGCTTTCGGCTCGCCTCGCACTGCCGCCCGTCCAACCCCCGGTAGATCGGGCGAAGGCACGGGCGGCTTCAGCCCGGTGCCCCGATCAACCGGGCGAGCTTCCCCTCCGAGTGACGCCGCGCCGCCCAGTGATTGACACCGCTTCGGCGAGGCCGGATAGTGGCGGGGCAAGCTGACCAGCCGAGCGTGTGGCTGGTCTCTCGATCCAGAACTCCGAATGAGTCGAGGGAGTGAGCATGGCAACGGCGCGCACGGTCGGCGAGCTGCGCGAGCACGGGTATCGGGGAAGGTCGGTCAAGCAGGAGCTGCGCGACAACCTGATCGCGCGGCTGACCCGCGGCGAGACCTTGTTTCCCGGCATCGTCGGCTACGACGAGAGCGTGATCCCCCAGATCGAGACCGCGATCCTGAGCGGTCAGGACATCATCTTCCTCGGCGAGCGGGGTCAGGCCAAGACCCGGCTGGCGCGCCTGCTCGTGAGCCTGCTCGACGACGTGATCCCGGCCCTGGCGGGGTGCGAGATCAACGATGACCCGCTCGCGCCGATCTGCCCGGCGTGCCGGATGCGGATCGGGGAGGAGGGCGACCGGGCCGAAGTCGTCTGGGTTTCGCGCGATCGCCGCTACGGCGAGAAGCTGGCCACCCCGGACATTACCATCGCGGACCTGATCGGCGAGGTCGACCCGATCAAGGTCGCTGAGGGGCGCTATCTGTCCGACGAGCTGACCATCCACTACGGCCTGCTGCCGCGCACGCACCGGGGCATCTTCGCCATCAACGAGCTGCCGGACCTGGCCGAGCGCATCCAGGTCGGGCTCCTGAACATCATGGAGGAGCGGGACGTCCAGATCCGAGGCTACAAGGTCCGCCTGCCCCTCGATCTCTTCGTGGTGACCAGCGCCAACCCCGAGGACTACACCAACCGTGGCCGGATCATCACGCCACTCAAGGACCGGTTCGGATCGCAGATCCGCACGCACTACCCGAAGCGGCTCGAGCACGAGATCGCGATCATGGAGGCCGAGCGCACGCGCTTCTCGACCGACGGCTTCCAGACCACGAGTCCGGACTACATGGCCCACGTGATCGCCGAGCTGACGCACCTGGCCCGCCGCTCGGCGGAGATCAGCCAGCGCTCGGGCGTCTCCGTGCGGGTGACGATCTGCAACTACGAAAACCTGCTCTCCACCGCCCTCCGGCGAGCGATCCGCCTCGGCGAGCGGGATGTCGCGCCCCGGGTGACGGACCTCGGGGCCGTCGTCGCCTCGACGAGCGGCAAGATCGAGCTGGAAGCGGTCGGCGACGGTGGCGAGGAGAAGGTGCTGGGCAAGCTCGTGCAGCGCGCCGTGCTCAGCGTCTTCAACAAGCGGTTCGGCCAGGGCGAGCTCGACGACGTCGTGGCGGCGTTCCAGGCCGGACTCAAGATCGAGGTCTCGGACAGCATGCCGGCCGCGGAGTATGCCCGCCAGATCGGGGAGGTGGCTCCCCTTCAGGCGGCCGCCCGGAAGCTCGGCGCCAGCGACGCGGCGAGCATCGCGGCGGCGGTCGAGTTCATCCTCGAGGGGCTGCACCTGAGCCGGAAGCTCAACAAGGACGTCCAGGCCGGGCACTTCCGGTACCGGACCTGATCCTCCGTGACCGACTTCAGCGGCGGGTCGACACGGCTCGAGGTACTCGAGCGTCTTGCCGCGATCACCGCCGGCCTGACGCCGGCTCGTGGGGTGTCGGAGGCGCAGCTCGGCGAGCTGCGGCAACTGCTCGCTCGCGACGTGGGCGAGTCGCCTGCGCTCGTATCGCGGGGGCGCGCCAGCCCGTCTGCCGCGATGACGCCCGACCGCATCGACTGGGGCACCGTCGCACCGGAACTGCGGGGTGAGCTCGAGCGCGCGCTCGATGCGGCGCCGCCGACCGGCGCCCCCGACGCCGGCTTGTCGGTGTCGATGCGCGTGGCGCGCCGCACGCTGCCGTTCTCGAGCAGCGCGGAGCCCGACTCGGTCCCCGATTGGGCGGCCGGCCGCCGTGTGGAGCGTACGCTCGGTCCCTTTGTCGATCGCGACGGACGCCTCGTCTGGTTCGACATCTTTGCGATCGTTCGGCATGTGTCGCTCGTCCGCGCGCCGTCCTCGACGCCGTTTCTGACGCTGCCCCTGCGCGGGTTCGCGATTGGCGCCGCGACGAGCTACGACCTCCCCGCCGGAAGCGTCTGGATCCTGAGTCGCGCGCTCACGGCGGCCGCCCCCGCCGACGGGTACAGCGGCGTCCGCATAAAGAAGGGACGCCTGCGCCTGTCGTCGGCGCCGTCCGTCGCCGGTTTGACGCTCACGATCCCGAACGGCGCGCGCGTCACGCTGGAACTGGAGCTGGATCCGCCTGCGTCCACGGCGCCGGCCGCATCGCCGGGGAAGGATGCGCACGCGTCGAGCGTCCAGGTGCCCGAGACCGTGACGTTCCTGTTTACCGCCGCGGGCGGTGTGCTCCGCGCGGCCGCGGACGCCTCGCTGAAGGTCTTCGGCGCGCGCTTTGCGCTCCAACGGAAGCCCGCACCGGCACGCTACGAAGGCTCACTCAACCGCGTCCTGCTCCAGTTTGCCGTCGCGCCCGACGAGCTTGTCATCACGGCCAGCCGGTCCGATCTCCTCGAGGTCGCGGGCACGGCGCGAGTCACCGTGGGCGCCTGGGCGCTCCCGGTGGCTGTCGTCGCGGCCCACCAGCTCGGAGACGCGTCAGGCGCTGGTGCGCTCGTGCTCGGCGCGGACGGAGGGCTGCGAGCGAGCTGGCGCGGGCTGCGGAGCAGTCCCGGCCGCCCCGTCGATCTCGGACGGCTCTTCCTGCTCGCAGAAACAGACCGTGTCGCGATCGTCGCCGAGCAGGCGAAGGGCGCCGGAGCGGACCAGTCTCTCAAGCTCTGGGGGATTCCCAACCCGGGCCACGCCGAGATCCGTCTGCGGTTCGAACGCGTGCGGCTGCGATTCGAGTCGCTGGCCGGCCGCCTCGACGCCGTGCTGGTGACGAGCGCGCTCGAAGCCGCCGTCGATCGCCCGGTGCCCGCGAACGGCCGGCGCTTCACGCTGCGCGCGACCGACGCCGTCACGGTGTTGTGGGACGACGCGAACGCGTCGCACGCGCTGGTCCAGGCGCCGCTCTCGCCGCCGCCGGGTACGGACGTGACGGCGCTGGCGCTGAGAAACGCCCTGCTCACCGTCTCGCCGCCGACGTTTCTCCGCTTCTCTGGCCGCCTCTCCGGTCCGGACCAGGTCGAGACCGGTGCGCTGGCGCTCTTCTTCCGGCTGCTCCACTTCCTGTTCACGCTGCCCGATCCGTACGTCACCAGCCAGCGACTGCCTGGCCGCCGCGCGGGGACGGTGCCGCCGACGGTCAGTGCGCCGCCCTCCGCGCTGCTGGTGTCGATGGTGGGCTGGACGAAGCCGAGTGCGCCGCAGCTCAGCTTCGCGCTCCTGCTCCCGGGCGCGCAACCGGCACCGCCGGCGCTGCTGGATCAGGCGGCGCCGACGACGATCTCGAGCGGCCCATCGGCCAACGTCGAGTTCTTTTCCGTCGCGGCCGCCGTCGCCGGCGCGAACATCGACACGGCTCACCTGCCGAATCCGCAGCGGGCCCGTGAAGAGGATCGACAGGCGCTCCAGCAACTGCGGGCGATCTTCGAGCGAGCCGCGGGGCCCACGCGCGAATCGCTCGTGCTGGTAGACGTCTCGACGAACGTCGATCAACTCGGGGTGGCGTGGGGATTGCGCCTCCGAGACGCTGGGGGCGTGCCGGCCGTTCCGCTGCAGATCGACGGACTCGACGTTGTCAGTCCCGGCCAGAACAGCCGTCTCTTTCTTCTGCCGCAGTTTCAGTGGGAACCGGTGCGGAACGTGCCGAATCCGGACATCCCCTTCTTTTTTCCCGATCGGCTGGTGTCCGGCGACGACGGCAGCGCGACGCTGTTCGGATCGAACACGGCCCGGCTCGTGCCGATCAGGCCCGATCGCGTGCTCGACAACCTGGTCGCCGAGTTCAACGATCCGCTGCGGCGCCAGGGCGTCGGCGCGCGCTTCACGTTGCCCTTCGGCATCGAGGCGGCCGCACGGCTGCAGCCGAGGCGGGACGTCGGTCTCGGGCCGTGGGTGGGCTTCGGCCTGGTGCGGCCGAAGAGCGCCAACTCCCGGTTCACCGGCGGCTACCAATTGTCGCTGACCGCGCATTCATTAGCCTCGGGTCCCACGTCAATGAGCCCGTCGCTGCCGGGTGCGGCGTGGCAGACGCGCAACGGCGTCGATCCGACGACGGGCGCGCCCACCGGCTTCAGCGTGCTGCGCGGCGACATCGTGAACGAAGGCGTCGAACGCTTCTTCAACGACGAAATGGGTCCAGCCAGCGCGAACGCGCGAGTCCCGGTGGTCCGCGTGGACTTCGCGGGCTACGGAGGGAGCATCTTCAGCCGGTGGCTCAATCCCAATGCCCTGGCCACGCTCAGTCAGGTCCGTTTCGACGTGTTCGTCGGGCGCACGGCGTACGAAGTCGTACAGATCGCGAGCGTCCTCTATCCATGGGCGGTCCCCGTCGTGCGGACGATCACGTTCGAGCGCCGGAAGCCAGGTCTCGTCTTCCGTGCCGACAGCGGCTGGGTCGCCACCGGGCCCGGGATCTATCGGTACCCGCCGAATGACCCCGCGATCCTGCCACCGCCGCCGCCTGAGTGGACACCCATTGAAACGCATCCGGGCGTCGTGCGCGGCGCCTTCAACGTGCGCCGCATTCGTGAAACGGGCCGGGTCGTCGAGCGGGTGATCGGGATGGAGACCATCGAGCTGCTCGAGGTCCGCCTCGACGCGGACATGCACATCGACGGCGTCGTCACGGGGCAGATCCAGGGGACGGACCTCGTGCCGAGCGTCGATCAGGTGGGGTTCGTCCAGCGCGCGCCCAAGGGCCACCCACTGGTGCCGCAGCACCTGGCATCGATCATGGCCGACGAAGGGCCGATGGGTGGCCCGGTGAACTGCGAGATTGAGATCGGCGACTCGGGGCAGCTCATCCACGTCGTCCGCGTGGACGTGGACGCGTCGCATCCCGCGGGGGGCGGTGTTCCCGAGTTCGCCGCGGCGGCCCGAGGAGCGCTCGCGCTCCCCGAAGACGGCGCGGCGTGGTCGGTGGCGCGGCGTCGCACGTCCGCCGACGAGTTCGAGCCAGTCGATCCGATCTCCGGCACACCGCTCATCCGTCAGGGCCGCGCATCGAATCCGGCGGCCGCCTCCCCGTTCTATCGCCTGGCCGATCCGCGTGATCTCCTGGGCGAGTCCGCCCCCGAGCTCGAGTTCGGTCTGCTGCAGACGTCGGACGGACATCAGTTCCTGCTGCCGCGGCCGCGTATTCAGCAGGGGGCGACGTCGATCACCAGCACGGAACGATCGCTGCTGGCCGACGCGTACGCTCGGTCCACCTCCGCTGGTCTGTTCCCCAAACGCTCGAGCTGTTTCGTCGGACACGTCGCGAACGAGCTGCAGATCGTCGGCGGCCGCTACCGGCTGGGCCCGGTGACGACCGCCACCTTCGACAACATCGCCGGCGGCGAGCGCGCGATCATCGACGGGGACGCCCTCGCCATCCGCACGCGCTACGCGGGGGCCATCCGCTTCACGCTCGATCCCGGTCTGCCCACGGCGTGGGATGTCGCGGTGGACGCCGTCACGACGTCACTCGACCTCGGGCCATTCCAGGACCTGATGGGGGTGCGGCACAACTATCGGATCGACGCCGGCCAGGGGGCGAAGCTGCTCAATCCGGAGCCGATCTACGCCCCATTTCTCGATCCGGTCGTCGCCATCATCGAGTTCCTCAGCAAGCTGCTCGGCATCGACAAGATCTTCGAAGTGCTGGCGGTACAGGGGTCGTACAAGTTCCAGGCGACGGCGCAGTACCCGATCGAGGGCCCCGGCAACGACTACATCGACTTCGGGGCAATGAAGATCAAGGGCCAGCTCCAGACGGGCTTCGGGTGGAGCGAGAAAGACCATTGGTTCGGCTTCTTCAAGGTCGAGCTCGGCCTGAAGGTCATCGTGCTGCCGCCAATCTTCGCGAACGGCAAGGTCGCGGTCAGCCTGAAGGGCACGGAGCTCACCGGACAGGAATTCAAGATCCGCGTCATGTGGGGGGCGGCGGTCGAGGCCAAGCTCGGGCCGATTGGCGTCTCCGCCGAATTCAACTACGGCATTGAGGTCATTGTCGCGGAGTCCGGCAAATGGCAGATCGGACTCATCGTGCAGGTAATTGGGAAGGCGGACGTCTTCATCGTGAAAGTCGCGATCAAGCTCGAGCTGATGGCTGCCATCGCGCGGCTCCCGCCGCCAGACGAAAAAGTCGAAGCCATCGGCCAGGCGAAGTTCGCGGCCGAGATCGAAATCTGCTGGTTTCTGACCATCAGCGTCGAGTACGACATCGAGTACCGCGAAGAGCTTTCGATTTGACGATCGGATCCGGGAAGAGGTGCCGCTGGTGGCGTACGTTGCTCCCGAACGACTGACCCTGCTGCCGTTTCCCCAAGCGTGGACGGACGGCGTGCTGTCGCTGCGCGCGGTCGTGCTGCCCCGCGGCACGCCACTGGAGTCGCTGATGACCGGCGGGCCCGGCCTGGAGGATGCGCCGGCCTTCGCCGACGGCGAGATTCAGCTCGAGGCGCGGCTGATTCCGTCGCTGGCCAGCCTGGCCGACCCGGCCGGCGTCACCGAGGTTCGTGATCTCGGTGTCAGCTCACCCGCCGACCGTCGCCCGTTGTTCGACGAGGTCGCCGCGCAGTTCGTCATCGATCCAACGCTCGAGGCTGCCGCAAAGAACCCGCGGCGCGACGGCCGCCAGATCAAGAAGCTGCTGACGTCGAGCTACATGAACGCGTTTGCCTTCGCGGGACCGCGGACGCCGTTCGCGGTGCTGGGCGACGAGTACGCGTGCGCGATGCGTCGGGCGTGCCAGCTCGGCAAGCCGCCAGGTCCGCCGCCATCGGCGAAGACAATCTGGGGACGTGTCCTCTCGCAGTGTCTGCGGCAGCCGCTGCTGGCCGAGCAGATGGGACTGCTGTTCAGGGCGCAGATCACGTTGCCGGACGTGAGCTTCTTCGTGAACGGCGGCTGGCTGTTCCTCGGGCTCCGCCCGACCAGCGCCTACGCGGAGCACGTCGCCGCCCAACCGGACCTGCTCGCTGCCTATGCCGCCCGGATTCCGGCGCTGGCGACAAACCGGCCGCTGTTCGCGCCGGTGCTCTTCCCGGTCACCCCCACGCCGCCGCCCGGCGACTACGACGAGATCTTCGGCGAGACCGCCGGCTACGACGACGGCTTCGCGAAGATCGTCCACACCGCGCAGCAGACGACCGCCATGCCGATCGGGCTCGAATCGAACCAGACGGCGCAGGGCCCGGCGCCGCCGCCGGTCCGGGATACGGGCATTCAGCTCGGCTGGGACGACGAGCAGTTGCTCGTGTGGATGAATCGCCAGATCCAGAACCCCGCGACGGAGACGCGTCAATGTCCGATGGTCGTGCGCGGCTATCGCGTGGACGTCCGTGAAGACGGCGAAGCCGACTGGCACTCGGTCATGCAGGTAGAGGCGGATCTCGCGGTCGGCGGACACGACCTCGGCCACTTCCTCGGCGAGCTGAACGTCGAGGTGGCGCCGCTGCAGCTCGAGAATCAGGAAGACGGCGACTATTGGACGCCCGCCTACTTCACGCAGTGGCAAGGCCGATCGCTCGTGACCGAGGACACGGTGGACCTGCAGATCTCCGGACGTCCGGGGACGCTCGGGCGCTATACGCCGGTGGACGACCTGGCGGTCGCGCTGCGATACGGACACACCTATCAGTTCCGCGTGCGCTACGCGGATCTCTCCAGCGGTGGACCGCTGCCCGACGCGCTCCCGTTCAACGGCGCGCCCGCACCTGTTGCGACGCGGTCGTTTCGCCGATTCGTCCGGCCCGATCGGCCGCGCATCGAGGGCGTCCCGGCGATACCCGATCCCCTCGATCCGCCCGATGGGCTGACGATCACCCGTCCGAAGGTCGGGTATCCGACCGCCGTCTTCACCGGCGCGCCGAATGCCGAGGCCCGGTTGCTGGACGACGCGGAGCGGATCAAGAACGAAGGCGTCGGCGACTCGCCGGGAATCCCGGATCCCGACGCGATCACGGCGGAAATCACCGTCGCGGTCGTCGGCCTGCGCTTCGACTCGGCGAACGACGGCACGGGCGTGCCGCCGGTCCGGACGATCTACACGACGACCCGCGATTTTCCGGACGACCCGGACGCGCCGCTCGACCTCGCGCTCGACTGGATCGACGTCGCGGATGTGACCACGATGGTGGCGCCGGCCAACGGACCGCTTCGCGTGCCACGCGCGCGCGAGGTCGTCGTCACCGTGCGGGCGGTCGGTCGATCCGATCCAGATCTCGCCTATTTCGGCTCCGAGGACGCGCGGTTTGGCGACGCCACCTCGGTGCAGATGTTCGCGGCGGGGGTGGACGAACGCACCTTCTTGGTGCCGGACGCCGAGGCGAGGCGCCTTCGGTGCGTGCTGCTCCGGCCGCAGGAGAAGGAGACGCAGGCGCTGCTCGCGCGCCTGCGCGCGAGCGGGCGCGGCACCGAAGCAGACACCAGTCCGCTGCACCTGCTCGCGGAAGAGCTCGGCCTCGAGACGTCGGGCCGGGCGCTCTGGGCCGAACCGGGCCGGCGCGTGATCTTCGCGTGTTCACGCCAGCTGGCCCACGCGGCCTCACCGGACGGATCGGCCGTGACGTTCTCGTCGGAAGCCGATCTCACGGATCGCTGGATCTCCGTGCTCACGGTCGGCATCCGGCGCGACTGGACGTGGAACGGCGACGACCGCGTGGCCGTCGAGGTCTCTCGGGCCGACGCGGGCGTGATTGGCCGCATCAGGCTGCCGCGCAGCGTGAACCCCGAAGTCTTCCAGGCGCTCGAGATCGCGGGCGCGCCCGTGGATCGCGCGGCGACGTATCTCGTCTTCCTGGACGCCGTGGACCCGAAGCCGGTGCCGCCGGCGCATCCGTCCGAGCTGTCGCTGTCGTACACGCTCACGCCCGTGTTCCGCCACCCGCCTGACCAATCGGACGCTCCGCTGACGATCGACATTGACCTGCCGATCGCGGCCCCGCCGACGCAGACGCCGAAGCTGGTGTCGGCGGGGGTGGCGCTTTCGGCGTACGAACGCCCCGCCGATTACTCGACGACCGACACCCGGACGCGGCTCCTGTGGCTCGAATTTGACGCGCCGCCCGACAATCCGGCCGATGTGTACTTCGCGCGCGTCCTGTCCTACGCGCCCGATCCGATGCTCACGCGCGAGGCGCCCGTCTCGCCACCGCCCGAGCCGCCGCTGCCGATCTCGCCGGAGTTCATCCGCGTCGTCCGTCCCGGTCAGTCGGACGATCGCGCGGGGCTCGCGGCAATGCAGCGCCTCCTGCCGACGAACTCGCCCCGGCACTTCCTGACGCCGCTGCCGCCCGGCCTCGAGCAGACGAGCCTCGACCTGCTCGGCTTCTTCGTCTACGAGATCCGCCTGGGCCATGCCGAGGGCTGGTCCACGGCGCGGGCGCGATTCGGGCCGCCGCTGCGGGCCACCGGCGTGCAGCATCCGGCGCCACCGCTGAGCTGTGAAGCGTTCCGCACGCCCTCCGGCGTCATCGCCTCGGCGCCCTATGCGACGCCGGTGTCCGACGGCCGCTCGCTGCTGCCGTCGGTGCCCGCGACGACCATCTGGGTCTTGCTCTACGCGCAGGTCACGCAGGCGGACGGCGCCGATCACCGCAACATCCTGCTGTCGCGGCGTCCGGCGCCGCTGCGCCGCAAGCACGAGCGGGCGCGGCCGGTCGCGCCGCGCGGCGACGCGCGATGGTCCCAGGCGGAGATCGAGGGCACGCTGGCGTCGCTCGGCCTGCCGACGTCAAGTCCGCTCAGCGTGCTCGCCGTCGAGTTGCTGCCGGAAGTCAACCGCGCGCCGGATCCGCTCGGGAGCGACCTCGGCACCACCAGAGTGCTTCGGTCATCGCGGTTGGTGCCGGTCCCGCCGGTGTGCATCCAGCCGCCGTGTCCGGTCTGATCGCCGAAGTCGTCCGCCCGCTCGGCGATTCACCGGGCGCTCTCCTTAGAATGTCGCTCGATGGGTCGTTTCGTCAACAGGACGAGACCGAACATCTGCGTCCATTCTGAAACGATGCTTCCGACGACCTCGCCCTATTTGGCCTCCGAGTCCATCGACGTATAGAGCGCAATCCTGCCGATTCCCGGGACGAGGAGCAGAAGGCTCAGAGAGTAGTCGCGCCGATGCCGGTGACGCGCCTTGGTCCGGCCCGGCGCCGGCCAGGCCGGCGCTAAAAGTGGGCGCGATTCGTTCACGGGCTCCGAGTGAACCTCGGAGGGAGCGGTCGCCGCTCGCCCCGAGGCCTACAGCATGAACGGGACGTCGCCGCCGTGCGTGGGGTAGGCGAAGATGACCTGCCGCAGCTCGGCCGCCGGGATGCCGAGGCGGATGGCCACTGCGAACACGTTGATCACCTCGTCCGCGTTCGGTCCGAGCAGATGGGCGCCGAGGATCCGGCCCGTGGGCTCCTCGATCAGCACCTTGCAGGCCGAGACCGTTTCCCCCAGCCGGCGCGTGCTGACCCAGGCCGACGTGTCCCGCCAGCTCGTGCGAAACCGCCGGCCGCCGGCCCGAGCTGCGTCCACCGTCAGCCCGGACGAGGCGAGCGGCGGGACCGTGAAGGCCACGGACGCGATCCCGTTGTAGTTGGGCGTTCGGCGATTGCCCTCGAGCAGGTTGGTGGCGAGCACCTCCGCGTCGTGGCCGGCCTTCGGCGTGAGGGGCGGGCCGCTGGCCGCGGCGTCACCCCCGGCGTAGACGGCGGAGTTGGACACGCTCTGGAGGAACTCGTTCACGCATATTCCGCGCGGCTCACGCGCGATGCCGGCGGCGGCGAGGTCGAGATCGTCGATCTCCGGCACGCGTCCGGCGCTGTGCACGACCAGGTCCGCCTCGAAGCGCGACTCCACGCCCTGGCGGGCGCCCCGTACGACCAATCGCCCGCCGCGGTCCTCAACGCCTTGGACCTCCAGATCCAGCTCGACGCGGATGCCGAGCTCCCGGCTGCGCTTCACCAGCATGGCGACCAGATCCGGATCGAAGCCCTCGAGCGGCCGTGGGCCGCGGTGAAGGATCGTCGCCCGGACGCCGGCCCGCGCCACGATGTGGGCGAACTCGAACGCAATGTAGCCGCCGCCGACGAAGACCAGATCGGCCGGCAGGCGGTCGAGGTCGAGGAACTGCTCGCTCGTGGTGAGCCGGTCGGCGCCGGGGAACGTCAATGGGACCGGCATGGCGCCCGCGGCGATGACGACACGCCGGCCGCCCAGCCAGTCGTCGCCGACGGCCAGCGTGGTCGGTCCCGTGAAGCGGGCCCGCCCGTGGAACCGCTCGATGCCGAGCGCAGCCCACGCGCGCTCGGTCTCTTCCGGGGCCGGATCGATCAGCGAGCGCATGAAGCGGATGAGCTCGGGCCAGTCGATCGTCAGCGCCCGACCCGGCACGCCCTTACCCGCCAGGCCGCGCGCCCGATGGACCGCCTCCGCCGCGCTGACCAGGATCTTTTTCGGCGTGCAGCCGCGAAGCGCGCACGTGCCGCCGAACGGGCGCGAGTCAACGACGGCGACGGACCACCCGGCCCGCCGGCACCGAGACGCCACCTCGGCCGTCGCCCCCGTCCCGATGACCACGAGATCGAATTGTCGCTCCATGCTGGTTCCCCCCTCGTCGAGTATGAGCGATCAGGCGCGAAGCCGGCCCGGGACCGCCTAAGCCAGCGGAACGAAGGCGACGCCGTCGCGCAGGAGCGTGGTGAAGGGATCGGTCTCTCACGAGCTCGAGGAAGCTCAGCGGGGTCGCGTCGGTGGGGTCGACGTCCAGTGGCGCCCGGCTGGCCGGCCTATGGCAGTGGCGGAGGGCGAGGTAGGTGACGCCACCCTTGGCAACGGCGCGCTTGCTTCTCCACCGCGCCGACGTGCGCGGTCCGTTCAGCTGGTGCAGGAGCGCGAAGAGCTGGGTCTGGCCCGCCCCCTTGGCCGCCATGGCGAGCATCCGGTCGAAGCGCTGGACGGAGGCATGGCCCAGGAAGTCAAAGGGGGCGTCGTGGTCCTATCCGGGCACTGCGCGCAGACCATCAGGCGAGCTCGTCGAGGAGCGCCTTGGCGTCCTTCAGATCGGGCGTGTCGAAGCCCTCGGTGAACCAGCCGTACACGCCCGATAGGAGCTGGCGCGCCTCGGCCCGCTTGCCTTGTCTGCCCCACAGACGCGCAAGACTTGTCGAGGCCCGTAACTCCCATGATTTGGCCTGCTGTTCACGAGCGGTCCCGATTGCGCGCGTAAAGTCTGCTTCGGCGCCAGCCGCGTCGGTGGGCGTCCCCGCCAGTACCAGCTCGCCGTGCAACCGATGTAGCTCTGCCACGAAAGAGCGCTCCCCAGTCTTCTCCATCCTGGCCAAGGCTTCGTCCACCGTCTGCACTCCTCTCTCGATCTGGCCGGCATGCCGATGCGCGTCCGCCAGCAATGACAGGAAGTATGGCATCATCAATTCCGAGCCGGTGCGCTTCCACGCCTTCATCCCATCGTGGATCTGGCCAATGCCCGATTCTATTCGTCCCTGCACGGCTAACGCCCAACCTCGCAGCACCATCCCGGCCGCTAGCCATTGTGGGAATCCTTGCTCAGTCGTGAAAACAATGAGGGCCTGGGTGGCCTCTTGCGTGGCCTGGGAATCTCGACGAAGCTGATCGACGTAGGCCGCACTGGCCTGCGCAAAGGCGCGGGTAAACAGGTGTGGCAACTCCTCGGCAAGCCGCGCGGCTTCGGTCGACCGGTGGAGGGCTTGAGTCGCATAGCCCAGTACCCATAAGCTCCACGCCACATAGACGAGACTCGCCACGCGGGTACCAACGACATCGGGCCACGTACTGCCGGGTTGACTCGGGCACACGTTCAGGGTTTGCGTCAGGTGGTCGTGAGCCGCCACGGAATGACCTAACCAAAATAGGGTCGTCCCGGAGGCGAAATGCGCCTGCATGAGAAGGAGCGGCTGTTGCTGATGCTCGGCCACCTCGACTAACTGCTCCGCCAGCTCACGGGTAGTCTGTAAATCCGCACGCATCAGGTGGAATCTCCACAGATTGAACAACGCCGAAAACAGCTGGGGCGGGTCCCGCAGCTGCTGGCATACGGCGTACGCCTGCTTATACGCCTGGCCCGCTTCGGGGGCTGCGTACCCCTTGACGACGGCCAAGGCATCGCCAAGCGCGAGGCGTAGCGTGAGTTCGTACTGGGCACGCTCGGCCGCGTCGGGCAGGGCCGTGACTTCCTCTAACCCCTTGGTCAGATGGGCCGCGGCCTCCACGTACGCCGAGCGCTCGCTCGCCCGAACGCCCGCCCGTTGCCAATACGTGACCGCCTCCGCGGTCAGTCCCGCCCCACTGTAGTGGTGGGCCACGAACTCAGGCCGGGTCGCGGCTTCCTCGGGAAAGTGCTCGACCATGGCCCGGGCGACTCGCTGGTGATACTGCTGGCGTGTGCTCTTGAGCAGTGCCTGATACGCGGCGTCCTGGATCAGCGCGTGCTTGAACACGTATGTCGCCTCCGGCGGAACGCCGCGCTGGTAGAGTAGCTCCGCCTCGACCAGTCTCCCCAATTCCCGCTGAAGGGTCAGCTCGTCCAGCGCGGCGACCGCCCGGATCAGCGTGAACGGGAAGGCTCGGCCGAGGGTCGCTCCGAGCTGGGCCACCTCCTTCACCGCGGCCAGCCGATCCAGCCGGGCCATCAGCGAGTCCTGCAGCGTGGTGGGGATAGCGAGGGGCGGCAGCGGCGCCGTGAGCTCGTAACGATCCCCGGAGGCACGGAGGAGCCCTGACTCCAGCACCATCTTGGTCAGCTCCTCGACGAATAGCGGCACTCCGTCAGTCTTGGCGACAATCTGCTGGAGGACCTCGACGGGTAGCGTCTTGCCTCCAGCCACCCGGCTGACGAACGCCTCGGTCTGCGTTCCCGTGAAACGGCCGAGCGTCAGGGTGTTCAGGTGCGATCGCGTAGGCCAGGGCACGGTGAACGAGGGGCGCGCGGTGAGCAGCACCAGGAGCCGTGCGGTCGGGACCTGGTCGAGGAGCAGGGTGAGGAGCTCCAGCGTCGTGGGATCGACCCAGTGCAGGTCCTCGACGATGAGCAGGACGGGCTGTCCCGTCGCCCCGGCCAGCAAGAACCGCAGCACCGTCTCCAGCGTCTTCTGCTTTTGCCGCTCCGGGCTCATCGGCGGCAGCCGATAGCGGTCGCTGGCCGGCAAGGACAGCAGGGATGCGAGAAGCGGCACCGTCTCGGCGAGTGTGACGCCAGCCTCTTCGAGGCCCCGCTCCAGCTTGGCGAGTTTCGCGTCGGAAGCCGCGTCCCGGCTCCAGCCGAAAACGCGCGGCAGCAGGTCGATGACGGGATAGAGCGGCGTGTGCTCGTAGTAGGGCGAGCAACGGGCTTCGAGCCGACGGTGCGGTGCGTCCGCAGCCCGCTCCTTGAGCACCTGGACCAGCCTGGACTTGCCGATCCCGGGCTCGCCGGTGAGCAGGACGACCTGCCCGTGACCCTCGCAGGCCCGCTCCCAGCGGTCGAGCAGAAGCCCCAGCTCCTGCTCGCGCCCGACGAGCGGCGTCAGGCCCGCCAGTGTCGCAAGGTCCAGCCGGGAGCGGGCGGGTCCCTCTTCAACGACCTCGAAGGTACGCACCGTCTCCGACACGCCCTTGAGCGACTGGGGACCAAGCTCGCGGCACCGGAAGAAGCCGTCTACGAGTCGGTGCGTGGCGGCAGAGATGACGACGCGGTCAGGCTCGGCAAGGGCTTGGAGACGCGCGGCCACGTTCGGCGTTTCGCCCAGCGCAAGCTGCTCATGCCGGCCGCCGCCTCCGACCTGCCCCACTACCACCGGCCCGGTGTGGATCCCGACCCTGACGGCGAGTGGTTGGTCCGTGCCGGCGCTCACATGGCCGACGGCCTCGACGATCCCGAGTCCCGCCCGGACGGCGCGCTGGGCGTCGTCCTCGTGGGCCTGGGGATAGCCGAAGTAGACCAGTAGCCCGTCGCCGAGGTACTGCGCGATGTGGCCGTCGAAGCGAGTGATCATCTCCGCGCAGACGGCCTGGTAGCCCCGCACGACCTCGCGGAGCTCCTCCGGGTCGAGACGGGTGGAGAGCGCGGTCGATCCGACGAGGTCGCAGAACACGACGGTGAGCTGGCGCCGCTCGGCCTCGGGGGCGGGCGCCGGCCGGCGCTCGGGCGCGACTGGCGCGGCCTCTGGCACTACCTGGGCGGCCTGCCCACACTCGGGGCAGAACCTGGCCGTCGGCGACAGCGCCGCGCCGCACTTCGCACACGCCTGGGCGGCCAGGGACGAGCCGCACGCCTCACAGAACTTCGCTCGTGGCGAGTTCTCCTGCCGGCACTGCGGGCACTGCATGCCGTGGCCTCCAGCGGAATCGGAAAGAGCAGGCGGGACGCGGCGAGTGTAGCGCGAGGGCATCGGCCCGTCAAACCAGCCGCGGATTTCAGAGTCGAAATAGCGGCCGCCGCCGCAAGGGGTCCAGCTATGAAGCCTGGGGGCTACCGATCGCGGGAATCTGGCTGTCGAATGCCTGATCCGCCTCGACCACGAGCTGGTCGGCGTCATCGATCCGCTGCATCCGGGGCGCTCGATCGCGGAATGCCGCGCCGATCCGCGTCGTCCACAGATCGGGCGGCTCGAAGACGTGCGAATCGGACGACAGAATCAGGGCGGGGACCATCGGCATGTCCTCCTCGACGTGAAGATGTTCTAGAATCTCGCCAATGTCCACCCCATATCCGCGCGACCTCGTCGGCTACGGCGGTAATCCTCCCCACCCGCGCTGGCCGGGTGAGGCGCGGATCGCCCTGAACTTCGTGATCAACTACGAAGAAGGCTCCGAGTATAACGCCCACGACGACGGCCTCTCCGAGGCCACGCTGACCGAGTGCCATCACGCGGTCCTACTCGGCGGCCGCGCGGTCCTTGGGATCGGTGGCCGAGATCGTGGCGCTCGTGCTCTATCTCGCCTCCGACGATTCGTCGTACATGACCGGAAGCGAGCTGGTCATCGATGGTGGAGCGCTGGCGCAATGATCGAAGTTCCGGGCGAAGTGTACAGGAGGCGGCGATGAAGAGTGTCGAGATCGACCGAGGCAAGCGCCTACGAGATCAGCCGACGACGGGACACAACAGGTTCCACCCGGATGTTCCGCCCATCGTCATCGTCGATGAGGGCGAAGAGGCGGTCCTGGCGACGCGCGACGGCGTCGACGGCCAGCTCGGTCCAGTCACCAATGAGGCGGACATGGCCCGCATGGAGTCCGGAGCCATCCATCCGCTCACGGGTCCGGTCTTCGTCAAGGGCGCCAAGCCTGGCGATGTCCTGGAGATCGAATTCCTCGACATCGTGCCCCAACCGCACGCGTTCACGGCGATCGTCCCGGGGCTCGGCTTCCTGCGCGACGTCTTCACCACCCCGTTCCTGGTCCACTGGCAGATCCGCGACGGCTGGGCGACGTCGTCCCGGCTGCCGGGGGTGCGCATACCGGGCGCGCCGTTCATGGGCGTGTCCGGTGTGGCGCCCTCGGCGGCACAGGTGCGCGCGTGGACGGCGCGTGAGAACGAGCTGATGTCCCGCGGCGGCATGGTCTTCCCGCCTGACACCACCGGCGCCGTGCCGAGCCGCGGGCCGGCGGCAGCCGAAGGGCTCAGGACACTGCCGCCACGCGAGAACGGCGGCAACTTCGACGTGAAGCAGCTCACCCGGGGGTCGAAGCTGCTCCTGCCCGTCGCGGTCGAAGGCGCGCTATTCTCCACCGGCGACGGCCACTTTGCCCAGGGCGACGGCGAGGTCTGCGTCACGGCCGTGGAGATGGGGGCCACCGCCTCGGTCCGCTTCCGCGTCCTGAAGAGCTCCGGGGCGGCGCGTGCGCTCCGCGGCCCCCGCTTCTCGCACGCCGGCTATTTCGCACCGCCTGAGTGGGCGTCGCCAAAGGGGTTCGTCGCCGCCATGGGCATGCCGATCCGCGACGACGGCGTGAACGATGGGGAGAACCTGACGCTCGCCTGCCGGAACGCGCTGCTCAACATGATCGACTTGCTCCAAGAGAGGGGCTGGAGTCGCGAGCAGGCGTACGTCCTCTGTAGCGTGGCGGCGGATCTGCGCATCAGCAACGTGGTTGACGTGCCGAACTACGTCGTGTCCGCTCTCATTCCGGAGGCCATCTTCACGGGCTAGGATGCGAGAGTGGCGCTTGACCTGGCCCGAAGCCGGGCTAGAGTGTGGCCGTGCCGAACTCAACGACGGAGGCGAGACGCATGCCAGCCGAGACCTCTACCCACCCGGACGTCGACCGCCTGCAGCAGCTCAATCGCGACTACATCAGGTCCGTCCAGATGTCGGACGTGCGCCGGTTCGACGAGATCCTGGCCGAAGACTTCCTGTGCAGCAATCCCGACGGCTCACTCGTCGACCGCGCCGGATTTCTGACCCAGACGGCGCGCCCGGTGGCGATCTCGAACCTCGAGGCCCACGACGTGCGCGTTCGCATCATCGGCGACGTCGCGATCATCCATGCGCGGACGACGTACACGATGCCGGACGGTCGAGCGGGATCGGGCCGGTACACCGATGTCTGGGCGCGGCGCCAGGGCCGCTGGCTGGCGGTGTCCGCCCACGTCACGCGCTGCTGACGCGCGCCCTACCGGGTGCCCGGACTACCCGAGGAACAGCTCGCAGGTGTCGAGCCAGGCCTGGGTGGTGAGCGCCAGCGATTCCACGTCGATCCGCTCGTCGTTGCCGTGGAAGCGCCCGGCCATCGCCTCGGCCGTCAGCGCGCGCGAGAAGAGACCGAAGCCATAGGCGACCGCGCCGTGCTCGCGGAAGTACGGCGCGTCGGTGAAGCCAACAATCAGGCGCGGCAGCAGCCGCGCGCCCGGGTAGTGCGCGTCGACGACCCGCCCCAGCACGTCCCACAGCGGCGTCCCCGTGGGCGACACCGACGCCGGCTTGTGGAGAAGAGCTTCTCGACGACCACTTCCTCCGACAGGTCGCCGAGGGCCTTGTCCAGATGGCGGTGCACCTCGTCCTCGTTGTCCCCGGGGATCGTGCGGATGTCCACCTCGATGTCGACGACGTCCGGAATGACGTTGGTCTTCACGCCGGCGCGGCACATGTTCGGCGAGAAGGTGGTGTGCGTGGCCGACCAGGCGAACTTCGCCGTGCCAGGGGGGAGCTTGGCGATGGCCTCGTCGACGCGAGAGGGATCGGCGAGCGCGGCCTTCACGGCCGGGTCGAGGTCGAGCGAGCCGACGAAGCCCCTCCACAGATCGCCCACGTACGGCGCCGGCCGGTAGTCCGCCAGGCGCGTGACGACGTGAGCGGCTTTGACCAGCGCGTTGTCCGCCCCGTACGGCATCGATCCGTGTCCGGGCGTGCCCTTGACCCGCAGCCGGCGCCAGGCCACGCCCTTCTCGCCGACGCTCACGGTGACGTTCAGCTCGTCGCCGTGCGCGCTGACGGTTCCGCCGTTCTCGGTCAATAGATAGTCCGCGCGGAGCGCGTCCCAGTGTCGCTTGCACACATGACCGGCGCCGAGCGCGCCGCCGGCCTCCTCGTCGGCGCAGGCCAGATAGACCAGCGTGCCGCGAGGCTGCCATCCGCGCCGGGCCAGCGCCTTGAGGGCGACGGCCTGGGAGGCGGTGAGGTTCAGCATGTCGAGGGCGCCGCGCCCCCACACCTCGCCGTTCACGAGCTCGCCTCCGAAAGGATCGCGTGTCCAGTGAGCGCGCGTCACCGGCACGACGTCGGTGTGACCCATCAGGCAGAGCGTGGGCGCAGCCGGATCCGTTCCCTCGATGCGGGCGACGAGGCTGGTCCGGCCCGGCGCTCCGTCGGGCTCGTAGACCTCGATGTCGAGGCCGCTGCCCTCGAGATAGCCACGCAGCACGTCGCCGGAGCGCACCTCCTGGCCGGAAGCGAGGCTGCCGTCGTTCACGCACTGGTTACGGATGAGCTGCTGCAGCAGCTCCACCGTCTGTGCGGTCAGCGCCGCGTTCATGACGACGGCGTGTGGCGGGTCAGGAAGTCGGTGACCCGACTGATCGACTCGGCCAGATGCGTGGGGCCGCGCCAGTCCTTCTGGATCTCGAGATTCGGAGCCAGGCGGGCGATCTCAGCGCTGGTCTCGGCGGGATGCGGCTTGTCGGTGCCGGGCTGTAACAGGAGTGGCGTGCGGCAACGGCGCACGAACTCTCGGCTCACCGAGAAGACGAAGTCGCCGCCGAACATGTTGTGGCCGAATTTCTTGATGACGTCCTCGGTCAGCGAGGGATCACGGGCCAGCATGGTCTTGCTGAAGCCGCTGACCGCGTCGTCCCAGGTGTCCTGGTTTTCGTGCAGGCCGATCGGGTTCTGCAGCACCGCGGCGGTGACCCGCTCCGGCGCCATCTCGCAGAGCGTCAGGCAGAAGCTGCCGCCGATGCAGCCGCCCATGACGTGAAAGCGCCGATGGCCGAGATGGTCCATCAGCGCCAGGTGATCGCCGGCATACGTGTGCCAACTGTGGGTCTCCGTCACCGTGCCGCGCGACGTGCCCGCATTGCGCTGATCCATTCCGATCACGGTGAACCGGCTGGCCAGGTCGACCATGGGATTCATCCACGGCGGCGGGGCCGAGGGATTGCTCGGGCTGTAGCGCCAGAACTCGAGTTGCGAGCGCAGGCCTCCCGGCGCGAAGAGCAGCAGCGGGTAACCCGACCCGGAGACTTCGTAGTGGATCTCGGCCTCAGGCCGTGTGAAGACTGGCATCGCTTTCCTCCCCAACGTTGGTCATCGCTGGACCCTGTGGCGTCAGCTTCACCCTCGCACGCCCGCTGCGGCACGCTCGATCAGCTCCTTCGCGCCGGCCTGAACCCAGGGGAAGAAGCTGGACATCACCACGCGCACGCCCATCCCCGTGTAGCGCTCGACATTGCCGGCGTTGACGAGCGTGCCGGCCACGCGACCGGACTGGACGATCTTCTTGATCGCGCCGTCGATCGTCTGCTGAACCTCCGGGTGATCCATGTTGCCGATCTGGCCCATGGAGGTCGCCAGGTCGCTGGGTGCCACGAAAAAGACGTCAATGTGGTCGACCTTGAGGATCTCGTCGAGTTTGCCGACCCCGGCGATGTCCTCGATCAGGACCATCAGCAGGCTTTGGTCATTGGCGGTCTTCAAGTAGTCGCCGACGCCGAAGCCCTGGCGGCTGGTGAACATGCCGCGCTTGCCGAGCGGCGCGAACTTGCCCGCTGCGACGACCGCCTCGGCCTCGACGCGGGTGTTGACGTGCGGCACCACGATGCCCTGGGCGCCCCGATCGAGCGTGCGGTAGATCGTGGCGTAGTCGTTGTCCATCACCCGGACGATCGATGTCTTTCCCCACAGGTCGCAGGCTCGCGTCAGGTTGCCGAGATCGGCGTAGTCGACGCCGCCGTGCTCGCCCTCCAGCCAGATGCCATCCACGTCGAGCGTGCCGAGCTGATCGATCAGGTCCGGGTCGTTGGTGCCGGCCAGAATCGTCGCAACCTGGCCGGCGGCGAGCTTCTCCTTCATGCGATTCGGTCGGATGTTCACGTCGTCTCCTCCACTGGTCGTGATAGCTGCGGCGCCACAATATCATGGGGCAGAATCCACGCATTCCGATGGCACTCCTTGAGCGGGAGACCCTGCTGGAGGCAGGCCGGACGCCGCCGTGGAAGAGGTCGGCCTCCAGATAGCATTGGCTGCCGCGCTGCGGGGCCGCGGGTGGCGCCGGGCATGTGGCGTTCGTGTACGGCGAAGCGGGGATCGGCACGCCCGCGCTCGTCGACTTCTTCACGCCCGCGCCAGCGAGACCCCGGCCGCGTGCTCCGGGGCGCCGGCGACGAAGAGTGCAGTAGACTAGCCCGAGGTCCTGAAGCGGTCAGGTCGTGGTAGGAGCTCGAGGAGGAGTCGCATGGCACGCACGCTGCTCGATAAAGTATGGGAAGCGCACACGGTTCGGACGCTGCCGTCTGGCCAGACTCAGCTCTTGATCGGCCTGCACCTGATTCACGAGGTGACGACGCCGCAGGCCTTCCAGATGCTCAAGGACTCGACGCTCAAGGTGCGCATGCCCGAGCGCACCTTCGGCACGCTCGACCACATCATCCCGACGACCGACCAGACCCGCCCCTACGCCGACCCGCTGGCGGAGGAGATGGCGGTCCACATGATCCGGAACACGAAGGAGTTCGGCCTGCCGCTCTTCGACGTGTCGACCGGCCGCCAGGGCATCGTCCACGTGATCGGGCCGGAGCTGGGCCTCAGCCAGCCAGGGATGACCATCGCCTGCGGCGACAGCCACACCTCGACCCACGGCGCCGTCGGCGCGATCGCGTTCGGGATCGGCACGACGCAGGTGCGCGACGTGCTGGCGACGCAGTGCCTCGCCATGGCCAAGCCCAAACTGCGGCAGGTGCGGGTGGACGGAGCACTCGCCCGTGGCGTTTACGCGAAAGACGTCATCCTGACGATCATCAACGTCCTAGGAGTGAAAGGCGGTGGGGGGTTCGCGTACGAGTACGCGGGACCGGTGATCGAGCGCATGACCATGGAGGAGCGTCTCACTGTCTGCAACATGTCCATCGAGGGCGGGGCGCGCTTCGGCTACGTCAATCCCGACGCGACGACGATCGAGTATCTCCGCGGCCGGCAATACGCGCCCGCGGGCGCGGCCTTCGACAAGGCGGCCGCCTGGTGGACGTCGATGGCGACCGAGCCGAGCGCCGCGATCGACGACGTCGCGCGCCTCGACGGCGCGGCCATCGAGCCAGTGGTGACGTGGGGCATTAACCCGGGCCTGTCGGTGGGCGTGAGCCAGAGGATCCCGGCGCCCGAGTCCGCCCCCGAGGCCGACCGGTCGACCGTGCGCGAGGCGCTCGCTCACATGGGCTTCCAGGCGGGCCAGCCGATCAAAGGAGCGAAGATCGACGTGGCGTTCGTGGGCTCGTGTACCAACGGGCGCCTGTCCGACCTGCGGGTGGCCGCCGAGGTGGCGAAGAAGGGCAAGGTCGCCAAGGGCGTGCGTGCGCTCATCGTGCCCGGCTCGCAGCAGGTGGCCACGGCTGCGGAGGCCGAGGGCCTGCACGAGATCTTCCAGGCCGCCGGCTTTCAGTGGCGCAAGGCCGGCTGCTCGATGTGCCTCGGCATGAACGACGACAAGCTGCAGGGCCGCGAGATGAGCGCCTCGTCCAGCAACCGCAACTTCATCGGGCGCCAGGGCAGCCCTACGGGGCGCACGCTTCTGATGAGCCCGGCCATGGTCGCGGCGGCCGCCCTCACCGGCGCCGTCGCCGACGTGAGGGAAATCCTGGAATGACCACCACCACAGACTTCAAGCGGCGGCAGATCTCGGGGCGCGGCATCCCCCTCCCCGGCAACGACATCGACACCGACCGCATCATCCCCGCACGCTTCCTCAAGGAAGTGACCTTCGCGACCATGGGCGAGCACGTCTTCGAGGACGCGAAGCAGCAGAACCCCGAGCACCCCTTCAATCAGACGGTCTACCAGGGCGCCTCGGTGCTGGTGGTCGGCCAGAACTTCGGCTGCGGCTCCTCGCGCGAGCACGCCCCCCAGGCGCTCATGCGCTGGGGCATCCGCGCCATCGTCGGCGGCTCATTCGGCGAGATCTTCTTCGGTAACTGCGTGATGCTCGGCGTCCCCTGCCTGGTCGCGTCGCAGGAAGATCTCGAGTGGCTTCAGAAGGCCATCAGCCGGACGCCGCCGCAGCCGGTGACGGTGGACGTGGAGAAGCAAGAGGTGCGCTTCGGCGACCGCGTCATCAAGGCGACCATGCCCGACGGGCCTCGGAACCAGCTCGTGGGAGGCACGTGGGATTCGACGGCGGTGCTGCTGGAGGCGGGGGCGGCGATTGAGACGACGGCGGGGAAGCTGCCGTACGTCGCGGGGTTTTGATCCCCGGCGGCGGAGGAGTTGCGGGAGAGGCGAGAGGAGTGGCGCGCGCCCTTTCGAGTCGCGCGGGCTCGACGCCCATGTTTCTCATGGAACGACGAGATATCCGAGCTAACCGGTGGGGATGGTGCTTGTCATGCATGAAGGTGCGACGGCGGATTCCAGCGACGTACCGCCTCTCCGGTGCGGCGGCCCAGATAGCGCGTCCGCACGACGTGGCGGCGCGGTCAAGCAGGCGGCACCGTGGCGCGTCCCGACGGCAGGCCTCGCGGACCACGAGTACGGGTGCGGCGTCGCTCCTCATGGGGTATGCCAGCGGCCCGGACGATCGCGGAAGGGCCATGCGTCGGGGATCCTCATAGTTGAGGGTCCGCCACGCGCAAGCGCTAACGTAGGTCAGCGGCCCTTCGGTGTGCTGAGCGCCAGGTACATCCGCCCGGCCATGGCCCCGCCGTTGACCGACAGCACCTCGCCCGTCACGTAGTCGGCGGCCGGCGAGGCGAGGAACAGCGCCGCCTGCGCGATGTCGGCGGGCGTTCCCAACCGCCCCCACGGGATGTTGTTCATGATCGCGGTCTCGAAGTCGGAAGCCAGCGGCGACGTCCCGCTGTCCACCTTGATGTAGCCGGGGGCGATGCAGTTCACGTTGATGCGCTGCTCGGCCAGTTCCATCGCCAGCACGCGCGTGAACATCACGACGCCGGCCTTAGAGGCGCAGTAGTGCGAGGCGCCGACCCGGCCGCTGGCGTAGGCGCCGGAGGAGATCGTGATGATCTTGCCGGCGCGCGCGCCGGCCTTCATGCTTCGCGCCGCCGCCTGGCCCGTGAGGAACACCCCGCGCATGTTGGTCTCCATCACGCGGTCCCATTCCTCCACGGTCATGTCGAGCACCGGGCAGTTCGGATAGATGCCGGCGTTGGCCACGGCGATCGTGACGGGCCCCAGCGCCCGCTCCGCCGCCGCGAAGAAGGCCTGCACTGATTTCTCGTCCCGCACGTCGACGGCGCCGGCGAAGATCCGCTCGCCGCCCAGCCCCGCTGCCGCGCGCTCCACCGCGTCCTTGCGCAGGTCGCCCAGCGCCACCCGGCCGCCGGCGGCGTGGAACGCCTGGGCGATGCCCTGGCCGATGCCGGCGCCGGCCCCCGTGACGACGACCATCGCGTTGCTGAAGTCGAAGCCGCTCATGCCCGCTGCTTTCGTGCCACCGCGCCACCTCCTCGCAGGTCATGAACCAGACGCCGCTCTGACGCCGCATGTAGCGTACCAGATCCTCGACCAGCGCCACGCGCGGCGCCAGTTCGCTGATGACGGGATGGCCGGTCAGCACGAAGCACGCGTTCTCTCGGGCGAGCGCCCCTGACCCGCATCAGCAAAGAAACCAGCCCTCGTGGCACCACGGTGACCACCATCAAAGCGGGTAGGCGGCGCGTAGATTCTTCCGTGGCCGGGACCCGGGCCCAGGGATGGGCGGGCGCGCGGAAACCTAACATGATCCTCGAACTCGGAAGTCGGCCGCCGGTGGCACAGCACAGATCGCCCCAGCTCCGACGCGAAGTAAGTGTCAGCTCCCTCGCTCGGCGAGGCGCCGGCCCAGTTCGCGCAGTAGCCGGGCGTATCCAGGGAGGGCCCGGTAAACGGCGAGAGCGGTGGCCTCGTCGTAGGTATGGGAGGTCCGGTTCCGATCCTCGACCATCGACATCCACTGCGCGTCGTCCTCGACAAGGCCGAGACTGAATGCGACCCTCAGGCACTCCCGGGGCGAAGCGCAGTCGAGGCCCTCGGCCCGCGCCTGCCGCTGAATCGCTTTCCAGGCGAGCTCGAAGCTGAACTCGAAGCGCTGGATGCAGGCGTCGAGTGTGATGTCGTCTTCCGGCCGCGCCAGCGCGGTTTCGAGACGATCCAGCGCTCGCAGGAGTAGCTGAACCCTCGAGACGGGCCGGCTGTCCATCACTCCGGATCAGGCTCGACCGGCCACATGGAGGCGGCGCGCCGGAATTCGGGTCTCATCGAAGCGAAGTCGACCAAGTCGATGGTGCGCAGGGTCGGGAGCCGCTCGCACGCCTCACGAATCTCTTGCATGGCTCGAGCATTCAGGGGCTCCGGACCTTCGATGCCGATGTCGACGTCAGAGCGAGGGCCGGCTTCACCGCTGACGTGTGAGCCGAACAGGAAGACACGGTAGCTCCGGCTCCGTGTAGTGCTCCTTACAACGCTCGCCACCTGACGCGCCACCGCGAGGATGTCCGATAGTGGCATGCTTGGCGAGCCCGGGGGTTCCATCGGCGACATTATTACACGTCGGCATGTTGGATCCCGTGGCGAGCCGACTGGATCCTGGCGTCGAGCGAGCCAGCCTGTTGCTGGTTTCAGGCCGAGCCCGACTCAGGCTTCTTCCGTGCCATCTTTCAGGTGCTCCCCTGATCGGGGCGCCGTCACGGGCGACAGTAGGATAGGTCTCCAAGCGTACTGTAAGCGGGCGCGCGGCACCGGCCGGACATCGCGCCTGGGAGAAAGGAGAGCAATCGGCTATTGCGGGAAGACGCAGTGGAAGTCGCTGCCTGCTCGAAGTAGTCGCGGCACGGATCAGTCGAGCGCGCTCGGGCGCGGAACAGGCGTATAGTCGGGCAACGGGCGAGCCAGGCACCGTCCGGACGGCGTCAGGAGGTAAACCATGGCGAGGATGGGAACGATATAGCAGCCCTTGGCGTCCTCCTGTGCAGGCATGCAGGCCTGCTCGTAGAGCGCGCGGGCACGCGCCTTGTCCTGCGGTCCGCCTTCGCCCGTGCTGAACATGCCCCCAGGTTATAGCAGCCCGTGGCGTTTCCTCCCGCGCAGGCCTGCTCGTAGAGCGCTCGCGCGCGCGCATAGTCCATCGATTGATATGCTTTGGCACTCTCGGGCAACACAGAGTCGGTGAGAAGAAACTCGAGCTCGTCACACGCATCGGGATTGCCACCTTCGCATGCCGAACCGAGAAGCTCCCGCGCGCGTGGCTTGTCCTCGGGTCCACCAAGGCCGACATCCAGCATGAAGACCAGCTCCTCGCAGGCCTCCCAGCTTCCGTCTCCACTCGTGCAGGCCTGCTCGTAGAGCGCTTGCGCGCGCACATAGTCTTTGGCCGCGGTTGCTTTCCTGGCCTCCCGTATGATCGAACGTGTGTCGGCGCTGCAGACGGCAGCGACGGCGAACAACCACGCCAGGAAGACCGGTGCGAAGTTCCTGGACCATCGCCGGGGGTTCATGGCGAGAAGGGCCAGGATGCGGGCGGCCGTGGGGTCCGCGCCGTGCTCCACTCCGTCGAGGATGTGAAGGCGCGCGGTCGCGGCCGCGCCGTCGTCGACGGCAAGCTTCAGGCGCAGCGGCGGGGGGCACGCGGTGGCGCGGTGCTCGATCGAGGCGCTGCGCAAGGGAAGCGAGGTCCGGCTCGGCGAGGCGCTCGCGCAGCGGGGGCTGCCCGACGAGGAGCAGCGCGAAGGGCGGGGTGCGATCGAAGTCGAGATTGGAGAGCAGGTGCAGCTCGTCGAGCGTCGGGGGCGGCAAGCGGAGCATAGCCAGGATAAACGGGGCCGGAGGGGCGGGGGCCGGGCGGGGCCTTACGTAACCTCCCCAACTCGGAAGTCCGCCGCCGGTGGCACAGAAGGAGGGCGCGGGCTCGCTAGATCCCGGCAGCCCATGCAAAGTGATACCATCTGCACGCTCGCTGCACGCTCGCTCCGGTCGTTTTCCAGACGATTGGGCTTCGCGCAGGATCGCTCGGGAGAGGAGCGACCATGAATGCGCTCGTGATCAAGCACATCGACTGCGAGGGCCTCGGAACCCTGGAGGACGTCTTCGCCCGCCACGGCGTCGACGTCACGCTGGCGCATCCATACCGGGGCGAGCCACTTCCCGAGCTCTCCGGCCGTCAGTTCCTCGTCCTGCTCGGCGGCCCCATGGGCGTGTACGAGCGCGATCGCTATCCGTTCATCGATGCCGAGGCGGGGCTCGTGAGACAGGCTGTGGCACTGGACATTCCCACGCTCGGGATCTGTCTCGGCTCCCAGATCGTCGCCGATGCGCTAGGGGGTCGGGTAACGAAGCACTCGGCCAAGGAGATCGGCGCGATGAGCGTCCGGCTCACTCCGGACGGCGCGACCGATCCGCTGTTCCAGGGCGTCGAGCCGCTTTTCGCCGTGTTTCAGTGGCACGGCGACACCTTCTCCATCCCGCCCGGCGCAGTCCGGCTTGCCTCGTCGCCCATCGCGCAGAACCAGGCCTTCCGTCACGGGCGCCGGACGTACGGGTTCCAGTTCCACCTGGAAGTCACGATCGAGATGCTGACCGCATGGCTGGCCGAGTACGCCGCGGAGATCGCGACCGAGCGGCTCGATCCCGAGCTGATCCGGCGTGCCTCGGCCATCGACTGCAAGCGCTGGGCGGACGTCGCCGACCTCGTGTTCAGCCGCTTCGTGGCCCTTGGCCACGAGAGGGCGTCGGATGCCGGAGCCTGAGGTGGTCCTCACGACGTGCCCGCGCGACTGATACGACTCGTGCGGCATCGCCGTGACGACGCGGGACGGGGCCATCACCCGGGTACGCGGAGACCGAAACAGCCCGGTCAATCGTGGCGCGCTGTGCGGGAAGTGCACGCTCGCCTACAACGGCATCTACCAGGATCCGGCCTATCGCCTACAGCGACCGCTGAAGCGCGTCGGGCCGAAGGGGAGCGGGAGCTTCGCGGCGGTCTCGTGGGACGAGGCCGTCACCACCATTGCCGCCGCGCTCCACCGGATCGCCGCTACCGCCGGGCCTCACGCGGTGGCCTACGCCCACTACACGGGCACGATCTCCAAGATCGCCTACGCGTTTCCCGTGCGTTTCTTCAACCGGCTCGGCGCGACGGAGGTCGAGCCCGACACCATCTGCAACATGGCCGGGCACGTCGCGCTCCAATACACGCTGGGCACCTCGCTGATCGGCTTCGACCCACGGACGGCAAAGGACGCGAACTCGATCATCGTATGGGGTGCGAATCCGTCGACGTCTGCGCCGCACGCGCACAAGCACTGGTTCCGGGAAGCGCCTGGCCGGAAGATCGTGGTCGACCCCGTGCGCCACGAGACCGCCCGGGCTGCCGACCTCCATCTGCAGCTCGCGCCCGGCTCCGACGCGGCGCTCGCCTTCGCGCTCCTTCACGTCCTCCGGCGCCAGGGGAGGATCGATCGCCGCTTCGTCGCCCAGCACGTGCTCGGCTGGGACGAGATCGAGCCGATGCTCGACGCTTGCACGCCCCGCTGGGCCGAGCAGGTCACGGAGGTGCCGGCGGCGGCGATCGAGGAGGCGGCCCGGATCTACGGTGCCGGTCCGGCCCTGGTCTGGCTTGGCCAGGGCATGCAGCGGCATGCGCTCGGCGGCAATGCGTTCCGCGCCTGCGCGATGTTGCCGGCGGCGACGGGGAACTTTGGGCGGCCAGGTTCCGGCCTCTACTACCTGAACCTGGACGGCCGCGCGCGCGGGCTCGACGACGACTACCTGGTGGCGCCGCACCTCCGCCGGGGCGCCCGGCGGAGCTTCAGCCACATGGAGCTTGCCTCCCGGCTCGAGGATGCCGCCCAGGTGCAGGCGTTCATGTGCTGGAACATCAACCCGGCGGCCTCGAACCCTGAGCAGCGGCGGCTGCGGCGCGCGCTCGGCCGGGGCGACCTCTTCACCGTCGTGTGCGATCTCTTCGAGACCGACACGACGGACTTCGCCGACATCGTGCTGCCCGCCGCCAGCTTCCTGGAGTTCGACGATCTCGTCGCCTCCTACTTCCAGCTGACCATCGGACCGCAGAGCAAGGTACGGGAACCTCTCGGCGAATCGCTGCCGAACCAGGAGATCTTCCGCCGTCTTGCCCGCGCCATGGGCTACGAGGATCCCGAGCTGTACGAGAGCGACGAGGCCATCCTGGCGCATCTGCTCGGCGGCGTCTCGTGCGTGGACGGGTTCGAAGAGCTGAAGCGCCGGGGCACCGTATTCGTCAGCGCCGAGCCCGTCGTGCAGTTCGCCGACCTCACGTTCCCGACGCCGAGCGGCCGCATCGAGCTGGCGAGCGCGCGCGCCGAGGCCGACGGCCACCCGCGAGTCCCGCAGCCCATGAGCGATCCCCGCCCGGCTCCCGGGCGCTTGCGGCTCCTGTCACCGGCGTCCGCCTGGCTGATGAACTTCTCGTTCGCCAACGAGGCCGAGGTCGAGCGCCGTCTGGGAGCCGCCGATATCGCGCTGAATCCGAGCGATGCCGCCGCGTCCCGGCTGCAGGAAGGCGATCTCGCGCGGATCTCGAACGAGACTGGTGAGATCGTCCTTCCCGTCCGGATCTCTGACGACGTCCGCCCCGGGGTCGCGCTGTCGTACAAGGGGCGCTGGCCCCGGCGGGAGCCGGCCGGCGTGAACGTGAACGCGCTCAATCCCGGGCAAAAGGCGGATCTCGGCGAAAGCACCTGTGTCCACGGCGTCGAGGTGACCGTCGGGCCGCTGCGAGCACAGGCCTCGCCACCTCACGAGCGCGAATAGAAGGCTGACGAACCCTCGCGAGCGCCGGAATGGGATTTCCGCTCGCACAAGTGACGACGAAGGAAGGAGGTTGACTCTGGCGGCCGCTTCATAGCGCCGCGCCCGCTCCTTGCCCCCCAAGGCGCCCGTGAACGTGACGTCGGTTCGTACTCTCGAACGCCGCCCCCAAGGAGCCCCGGAGGCACAGCTAACGCCGCAGTGGACCGGACCGCTGGCGCGCATTCGGTCACCGCGAACATTGGGCGGATCAATTGTGTCGGGTGGAAGCGCCACCGCCGCGTGCGGCGTCTCAGGTCGCCGCGGTCGTGAGCCTTCGCGTGAGGCGGCCCGGCGGTGGTCGCGATCGTCGAGGCCGCGGGCTGAGGCGCCCGCGGCGCGGCCCCTGGCGAGGGCCCGCAGGTCCCCCCCCGCGCGGTGGCCAGGTCTCGCGCGAGATGCTCGTGGAACTCCGCCAACCCCTCCAGGATCTGACCCGCCTCGCCTTGGCGGGCATGTTCACGGAGACGGCGTACGGCGGGGTGGGATTCGGCCTCGGCTTCTCGGTCATGCTCTCCCCGACGCGGGCCCAGATCTCCGGAACGCCGGGCGAGTTCGCCTGGGGCGGGACGGCCAGCACCGCGTTCTGGATCGACCCCGGCGAGGAGCTGATCGTCATCTTCATGACCCAGCTCATGCCGTCGTCCTCGTATCCACTGCGGCGCGAGCTGCGAGCGCTCGCCTACTCGGCGCTGGTGGACTAGTGCGCGGCGCCGCCTGAAGACGGCCCCCGTCGGGAAATGGCCAGCGGGCCGCTCACGCCCCACCACGCACCGGAACCCGAAGTCGCCGCTCTGGAAGCCGGGTGCGATCCTGAAGCGGTCCGCCGCCCGCAGGTTGGACGGGTTGAAGAGCCACCCGCCCCCGCGATCGCCATCCGTGAGGTCGACCTCAGGAAGCAGACGACCCTCGACGGTCTTCAGCCTGAGCGTGTAGGGAGGCCGCGGCGCATTGCCCAGCATCAACCCTGACGCAGTGCCTCGTTAATGATCTCCTTCAGTCCCTTTGGACACTAGGGTATGCGCGGGACCGCGGTGCCGCGCACAAGACCCGTCAGGCTGACCCGGTCCCCACGTTCGTGTAGGCACTCACTCCGATCAGCACCCCGAAGTCATTGATGCGTTCCTGCACCCGCTGGCTGTTCTCGGCGAAGTTGTACCCGGCGTCGGTCATGAGCTCCACGACGACGAGCCAGGCGTAGTGTCGAAACGGACCCTCTTCCTTGAGAAGCGTGTGGGTGAAACCGGTCGTGATACGCGTGAGTTGGAGGGCGGCGGAATCCTTGAAGACCCGATCCACCATGTGGCTCACGAACTTTCGCTCGTCCGCCTTCGGTGATAGCGCGATCCGGTACATCCCGGTCACAGTCATCGATCATCCTCCTCATAAGTACAATGGGGAGCCCTCGCATGGGACGGCCGCCATATGATACTCCTCGCCCGAGAGGCGCCTTCGGTCGTTTGATCGACGTGATGGGGACGCGCCCCGGGTGGCTCTGGCTGGATGGCGGCATTGGCGGTGAGGAGGTGCTGGCCTTCTTGGCGGCCAAACTTGTAGACTTGGAAGCCCAGGAAAGATCAGGCCGAAGAGGGCGGTGCCGCCGAGCCAGCGGCGAGCCCTCGCCTGCTCGCCCCGCACGAAGGCGGCGAGGGCGAGGACCATGAGCAGGCTCGACATCAGGCGGCGAGCGAGACGACCTCTCGCATCCCCGGCCACGACAGCACGACCGCGCACGCGCCCGCCTGCCGCTCACGCAGCGGATAGGCCGTTCCCCGCGCGCGAGGCCTTCCGCGCCCCCATCAAGGTCGAAGATCCCAAACTCCAGCGCCAGGGCTTCGGGACCGGTTACTTCAGCGGGGGCTCGACGCCGGCGGGCAGGGGCACGCGGGCAACGTTCAGCACCATCGACACCAGGCTGTAGTAGCCGACCGCTCCCACCAGGTCGATCACGCCGCGCTCACCGAAGGCCGCCTGGACGCGCGCGAAGGCGGCGTCCGAGACCTGGCCCGTGGACAGCAGCTCGGAGACGAAGTCGTACACGATCGCCTCGTCCTCCGCCATGCCGGTGGGGTGGGTGCCGGCCGCGATGGCGTCGGCGATGGCCGGCTTGAGGCCGGCCTCGATGGCCAGCCGGCGATGCGCGTAGAACTCGTACTGGGCCGTCCACTTCCGCCCGGCCATGATGATGGCCAGCTCGTTGACCCGCGCGGGAATCGCCGAGCCGAACCGCACGTAGGCGCCGACGCGCTGGACGAGATCGCACAGCTCCGGGCTTCGCAGCAGCGCGTTGAACGGCCCGCGGAGGCCGGCGCCGCGCGGGCCCGACTGGATCGCCTCGGCCACGCGCTTCTGCTCCGGCATCATGGTCTCGGCCGTGAGCGTGGTGAATCGTCCCTCGCTCATGGTGGCTAGGCCCGGGCCGGCTCGTGCGCCTTGAGGAAGCGCCGGGCGTGCTCCACGACCTCGTCGATGTGCGCCGGCGAGTCTTTCCAGGGATAGATAGTCACCTCGGCGTTAGGGGCCAGGCTGGCTACCTCCATGGCGACCTTGTAGGGGTGCGCGGGCACGTCGTCGGGCGCGATCAGCAGCGGCGTCTGGACGGTGCGCACGAAATCGCGCGACACCGTGAACACGAAGTCGGCGCACTTGGTGTACATGCTGGTGAGAAAGTCGTGGACCATGGCCATCGTGACGTCGGGGCGCTTCTGGCAAAGCTGGGGCCCCCAGCCCTTGATGTTGTTCTGGTAGAACAGGTCCGGGATCTCGGGCCGGAAGCCGCTGGGTTGCATCATGGCGGCCGCGACGATGCGCTCCCCAGCCCGTCTGATCAAGTTGTGGATCATCGGCCCGCCGATGCAGAAGCCCATGACCATGAACTCCCGGATGCCGAGGTGGTCCATGAGCCCGAGCTGGTCGTCGGTGTAGGCGTCCCAGGGGCGGTCGATCTCCAGCGGGCCGCTGGACTGGCCAGGGTTGGCGTTGCGCAGGTCGGCGCAGATGCAGCGGAAGTCGTCCCGGTACCGTTCCATCGGGTTGAAGGGCGAGGCCGTCTGCCAGGAGGAGAGGGCCGAATTGAGCCCGCCGCCCGGGATGAGCAGCAGGGGGAAGCCGGAACCGACCTCTTCGTAGTGGATGCGGACAGGGCCTCTCTCGTAGAACGGCATGGCGATCTCTCCTCTCTCAGCGAGCCGGCGTTAGTCTAACTCACGGCCGCGGGCTCACGCTTCGGCGTCCGAGGTTGGCGAACCCTCGGCGGCGCCACTGGGCCGGAACCCGGGGACAGTGGTGCCCAGCGACTCGACTTTGGCATTATCTCGACGACCACGACCGCAGCGGGGCTGGCGGCGGCCAGGCCCGCTTCAGTCGGCATCGGACGCCCGGGCCGCCGGACGCGGCCGAGAGAGGACGGTCACCCTGCGATGAAGCGGAGCACGGAGCGCATCCTAACGACCCATGTCGGCAGCCTGGCGCGGCCTGACGCCCTCGTCCCCATCCTCACGGCCAAGGACCGCGGGCAGCCCTACGATCGCGACGCCTACGCCCGGCTGGTGCGGGAGGCGGTGGCCGAAGTCGTCCGCCGCCAGACCGAGGCCGGCGTCGACATCATCACCGACGGCGAGCAGGGCAAGGCGAGCTTCTTCGGCTACGTCGTGGAGCGCTTCACCGGCTTCGAGCGCCAGCCGGCGCCGGCCGGGCAGGAAGGCAGCACGCGCGCCGGCAGCCGCGAGTACCTGGACTTCCCCGACTACTACGCGTGGTCCGAGCGCATCGCGGAGTGGGCCGGTGGACGCAGCAACACCCGCCAGTTCGGCATCGACGTCTGCGCGGGGCCGGTCGCCTACCGGGGCCACGCGGCGGTGCAGGCCGACATCGAGAATCTGCGCAGCGCGGTGAAGGGCCGGCCCCACGAAGGGGTATTCCTGCCGGCCATCGCGCCATCCTACATCTTCGCCACACTGCCCAACCGCTTCTACCGGACCGACGAGGAGTACGAGCAGGCCCTGGCCGATGCCCTCCACCAGGAGTACCGGGCGATCGTCGACGCGGGCTTCGTGCTCCAGGTCGACGATCCGCGCCTGGTGACCTACTACATGATGAATCCCGGCCTCAGCGTGGCGGACTGCCGGGCGTGGGCGGCCCGGCGCGTCGAGGCGATCAACCACGCGCTGCGTGGCATCCCGCCCGAGCGCGTGCGCCTCCACACCTGCTACAGCATCGACGTGGGCCCGCGCGTGCACGACATGGCGTTGAAGGACATCGTCGACGTGCTCTTCCGGATTAAGGCGGGCGCGCTCTCGTTCGAGGCGGCCAACCCCCGCCACGAGCACGAGTACCACGTGTTCGAGCAGTTCAAGCCGCCGGCCGGGATGGCCCTGATCCCCGGCGTCATCAGCCACACCACCAACCTGGTGGAGCACCCCGAGCTGATCGCCGAGCGCATCGTCCGGTTCGCCGGGATCGTGGGACGCGAAAACGTCATCGCCGGCGCCGACTGCGGCTTCGCCGCCTCCGGCATCCGGTTCAACGACACCCACCCCAGCGTGGCCTGGCTGAAGTTCGCCGCCCTGGCCGAGGGGGCCCGGCTGGCCACGCGGCAGCTCTGGGGTCGGGCGTGAGAACTGGCGAGCAGAAGGATCCAGACAGCGCACCACACCTGCCAACGTTTGCCGTTGGCGCCCGCTGAGAGCATCCATCTCCTCGGTGACGTGTGGGGCGACGAGGGCGACTGGCCGGTGCTGCTCATGCACGGGGGCGGCCAGACGCGGCACGCATGGGGCAACACGGCCGAGGTGTTGGCGCGCCGCGGCTGGCGCGCGGTGTCGCTCGACCTGCGCGGCCACGGTGACAGCGAGTGGGCGCTCAACGGCGACTACTCGTTCATGACGTACGCGGCCGACTGCATCGCCGTCTGCGACCAGCTCGGGCGGCCGCCCGTGCTCGTTGGCGCCTCGCTGGGCGGCGTGACTGCCATCCTCGCCGAAGGCGCCTCCGCCCGCGTCGTGAGCACCGGCCTCGTCCTCGTCGACATCACCCATCGCACGAACCCGGCCGGCGTGCAGCGCATCCGCGACTTCATGGCCTCCGGCCTGGGCGGCTTCGCCACGCTTCGGCTACTCGCCAGGCGCCTTCCATGTGATGTGCCATCACTTCCGGCGCAAGGCCGCGCCCGTCTTCTTCGCCTCCCCGCGGCCCGGCCCCCGCGCCCAGCCGAAGAAGTCCGCCGCGCGGGAGGCCATCATTGCCCTGCGCAAGCGGAACTACTCCATCTACGAGATCAGCGAGGCCCTCAAGGCGCGCACGCTCCCCCTCAGCCCGACGGCGGTGCGGGAAGTGCGCCCTGCCGCGCCGCTTGGACGAGGACCGGCCGGCCCGACCCCAGCCGACGGTCGAGCCGGTGGCCGATGCGCGCGCGTTCTCCCTGACGGTGGGGAAGTAGGCGGCGCGCGCCTCACCGACCAGGGCGCGCGCTTGCTCGTAGGTCGCCGCCGCCACCGCCAGCGTCTGGTTGGCGGCGCTGACCTGGGCTTCGAGCGCGCTGAGCTGGGAATCGGCGAAGATGTCCCACCACGGGCCCCTGGCCGCGGCGTCCCGGGGGAGACTCTCAGGCCAGCTTCGCGACGTCGAAGCGGTAGACGCGCGCAGTGTTGCCGCCCACGATTTTGGCCTGCTCGTCGGCGGGCACGCCGGCCAGGATGTTCGCGATGATCTCGCGCGAGCGCGGAAACGTCGACTCGCTGTGCGGATAGTCCGAGCCCCACATCAGGTTGTCGACCCCGATCACGTCGCGCAGACGGATGCCGAGGGCGTCCTCCTGGAAGCTCAGCACCAGGTTGCGGTGGAAGAAGTCGCTCGGGCGCAGACCGCCCCTGAACCGATAGATCGCCTCCTCGTGACGCTCCCGATACGTGTAGTCCATGCTGTCCATCAGGTGCGGGGCCCACGACAGCTCGAACTCCACGATGGCCACGGTCAGCCGCGGATAGCGCTCGAAGACGCCCGAGAAGATCATGTCGCAGATCGACGTGGCCGGCCCGAAAGCCTTGGTGGCACGGCTGCTCGCGTCCCGCAGCGTCTTCGGCCCGCTGCCGCGGATCTTGCCCTGGCGCCGCGTGGCCGTGTGCAGGCTGAGCGGCAGGCCGAGCGATTCGGCGGCGGCCCAGAACGGCTCGTACTCGGGCTGGTCGTACCGCCGCTCGTCGATGGGAAGCTCGCTGATCATGGCCCCCGCCAGGTCCAGCTTGGCGGCTCGCTCCAGCTCCGCGATACCGTCGCCCACGTCGTCGAGGTTGATCATCGCGATGCCCTTGAGCCGGGCCGGATCGGCGGCGCAGAACTCGGCGAGCCAGTCGTTGTAGGCGCGGAAGATCGCCGACATCAGCGCGCCGTCCTCCACGCGAAAATAGAACAGGCCCTGCGACGGGTAGAGCACCTCACCGGCCACCCCGTCGAGCCGCATGTCGGCCAGGTGCTGGTGGGGATCGTAGCCGCCGCGCGGCACGCCCTCGAACCGCCCGCGGCCGGAGATGGTCTCGGGCGCCTCGAACCGGGCGCCGGCGTTGGAGATGAGCCCGATGCCGGAGAGGACCTGATCCCGCTCGACGATGATCTCGTCGGACCCGTCCACCCGCTCGATCCGCGGCGCGCGGGCGCGAAAGGCCCGGTCGATGCGGGTGGTCCAGAGATCGGGCGGCTCGAACACGTGCGAGTCGGACGATAGGATCAGCGCGGGCGCCATCGCCATAACCCTTCGCCTCGTATCTCGCACGGCCGTCCCTCGCTGTCAACGGGCGCCCCGCCGCGGGCCAGGTGAGGCGGTTGACGCCCAGACGTAGCCGGGGTATCAACACACTGCCCAAAGACGGTGTCGGCCACCGCCCAAGGAGGAGTCATGGCGGATTGGATGGCACGCCTCGACGACGCTCGTCCGGATCTCGCCGTTCTGGGAGCGCGTAGGCGGCGCGTAGGGCGCGTGGGCGGCGCGTAGGCGGCATGAACGGGCGCCCCGCGGCTCCGGGCGGTGAGGGCCGACGGGGCCCGGGCCCAGGGATGGGCGGAACCCTAACATAATGAAGAGGGCTTTTTCGGGCGTCGCGTCGCCAAGGCGGGAGACACGAGCGCACGCGGGGCCGCGATGCGCCAAAAAGGCGCGTTGAACGAAGCCGCCCGCCGGCTATGGGGATTGGTCGGGCTCACTCTCCGAAGCGCGGCGAGGGAGGCGTTCCGCGCGACGGTGGCCAGCGATAACGTCTAGAAGTGGAGGATCGTCGCGCGCGGCGAAGATGTAGAAGTCAAGATTCGTCCTGACAGTGTCCGATCGGGCCCTCGGTGTCCGACGTCGTTCACTGCCGTTACCTTCTCCTCACGCCACCGGCAAGAGCTTCTCCTTCGCCAACGGCAGGC
>Ga0187892_10001344_pt1 | contig 56887 bp, 41 predicted proteins | sample MA1701073metaG_FD_139345 | JGI IMG/M metagenome (GOLD analysis project Ga0187892, IMG submission 139345) | Bio-ooze microbial communities from a basaltic lava cave in the Kipuka Kanohina Cave System on the Island of Hawaii, USA - MA170107-3 metaG ...
AACAAGTGGGTTTTCGCCGACTTTCCCAATTTTGTGCTGGCTGAATAGGACGAACAGAACCACAGGGGGAAAGACCCAAAGGCTTTCTATTCAAACTTGGGAGTAGACAAACATCATAGGAGAGATATGAAACGACGCGACTTCGTGACGCAATGCATAGCCGCCAGTGGAGTTTTGCTCACAGGAATGAAAGCGATGGCTCAGGAAGCCACTGCCCGAGCTGTGGTGGTCGAGCGCCCGGCGCCGGGAACGCCTCACAAGAACAAGGTGCTGCTCGCCGTGCAGGCACACTCCGACGACATTCCGCTCTCGGCGGCGGGGACCGTAGCGAAGCTCGTTCAGGAAGGCTACACGGGTTACCTGGTGCGCGCCACGAACGACGACATGGGCGACGCGCCGGGGCTCGGAACGCCAGGCACCATCGGGGAGCACGTGCTCGGCAACGAGCGGGACAACGCCAAACTTGTGCCGATCCTCGGGCTGAAGGGTAAGTTCGACCTCAACTATAACAACCATTACATGGGTGGCGTTGCCTTCAACGAGTTGATGTGCCGGCTCATCTTCCTGATCCGCCTCCTGAAAGTGGATACCGTGGTTTCCTGGGACCCTTGGGCGCACGACGAGGAGAATCCCGACCACCACACAACGGCCCGGGCGGTCGAGGCCGCCTGCTGGATCGCCGGCCGCGCGCACGACTATCCGGAGCAGCTCGCCGCCGGACTTACCGCGCACGCAGTAACTGACAAGTATTACTTCGCGCGCCGGCCTGAGATCACGCGCGTCGTGGACATCAGCCACGTGATCGAAAAGAAAGTGGAGGCCAATCGCGCCAATGTGGCCAAGGGGCCAGCGGGAACAAACGGATCGCGGCTAAGGGCAGAGCTGGCCAACCGAAACCTGCGGCTGCCACTGCTCGGCGACGACGATGCGACAGCCGATCGCAACTACATCAAGGAGTTCGTGCTCGCGCGCAACCGCGAGCTCGGACGGCAGTATGGCGTCGAGTACGCCGAGGCGTTCCACTATATTGGGCCGGGGTCGAGCGGGCGAGGCTCGCGGGTGGAGGAATACCTTAAGCAACACGCGGTGCCGTTGAAAAAGTGATCGACAAGGACGCGCCGGTTCTGGCGATGGGGAGTCCAGCCCGAGTAAGGGCTCGGTGCTCCGCGTCCCGGTTGCGGTTGTCACCGACGGTCCCCCAGCAGCGGTCATACCGCCAAGGACGATGGCAAACAGAAGGGGAGAAGATTTGGCTCGTTTGTGAACTGGTCGTCAGCCACTGGAACTAGAGAGGTTCAGATCCTCTGGGAGAATGCCTGGCCACATCTCAACCTGTGTATTGGATTCAGGTTGAGATGTGACCTTTTTTGTTTGTGGAAATCGACAAAGCGGCTGACGCTTCCGGCGATCAAACATGTGCGGGAGGCTGGATCCTTTGAACGTCGCCTTTGACGAGCTTGTCTTGGTACTGTCGCCAGGTCATGCGGGGAATATCGGAGGGCTGTTCGACCATATTAATGCAGCCGCTGACGGGGCATACCAGCGAGCAGAGGTTGCAACCCACGCAAGTCTGCTGGTTGATCTCGAAGATGTTGGCGTAGCCGTCTGCGGCGCCTGGCATGTATCGCACACCGCCGCTGAAGTCCACGCGCTGTGCGCCGCCGTTTCCAACCCTGGCAGCAAAGTCATCCTCGGTCATCTTCCGACGATTGATGGACTGATGAGCGCCGTCTTCGCAAGCCACGTAACATAGCCCGCAGTGAATGCACTTGTCCTGCTCAATCTCTGCAACAATCTTGTAGCCCAAGTCCAGGTCGGCCCAGTCGCCAATCGCGGGGACAGACTTGCCCACGAAGTCTGAAAGTTGTCTGAAGCCTTTTTCGAGCATCCACATCTCCAGTCCGGAAAGCAGGTGCTCAACGATGCGAAATCCGTAGTGCATCACGGCGGTGCAGACCTGCACACTGCTCGAACCCAGCAGCAGATATTCCACCGCATCTTGCCACGCTTGGATTCCGCCAATGCCTGAAACAGGGATGCCAATCTGCGGATCGGACGCGATCTGCTGCACCATGTTCAGCCCGATCGGCTTGACGGCCGGGCCGCAGTAGCCACCATGAGAGCCGCGCCCGGCGACATGCGGTTTGGGAGCAAGCGTATCAAGATCGACTCCTATAATGGAGTTAAGCGTGTTGATGAGAGACAGGCCGTCCGCGCCGCCTCGCCGGGCCGCTCGTCCGACATAGCGAATGTCTGAAATGTTGGGGGTGAGTTTGACCAGCACTGGAGTGCGTGCAACCTCCCTCACCCAAACCGTGACCTGCTCGGTGTACTCCGGCACTTGTCCCACGGCAGCGCCCATGCCGCGTTCGTTCATGCCGTGCGGACAGCCGAAGTTGAGCTCCAGGCCGTCGCAGCCTGTATCCTCAACCCTCTTGACAATGTCGTGCCAGACTTCACGCTTCGTTTCTACCATCAGCGAGACGACCAGCGCCCGATCGGGGAACTCCCGCTTCACCTCGCGAATCTCGCGGAGATTGACATCGAGAGTGCGGTCCGTAATGAGTTCGATGTTGTTTAAGCCCATCACCTTCCGCCCGTCGTAGTCCACTGCGCCATAACGCGAAGAGACGTTGACAATGGGCTCATGGCTGATGGTTTTCCAGACGGCCCCGCCCCAGCCAGCCTCAAATGCACGTTTCACCTGGTAGGCTGAGTTGGTCGGAGGCGCGCTGGCCAGCCAGAAGGGATTGGGCGATTTGATGCCGCCGGTGTTTGAGGCAAGATTGAGAGTTTGCATAAGAAGCAAGTGCCAGGTGTCAGGTTCCAAGTGTCGGCTTTATGAAATGGCAACGAGGCGAACCAGCGATGGAAACGTCACGGGTCACTCGCTACCCGTCACGATTCCCCGTCTCAAATACTGGTCGATTCCACGGGCCGCGATCTTGCCCTCCTGGACAGCGTTGACGATCTCGGCTCCCAGGCTAATGCAGTCGCCACCGGCGAAAAGACCCGAAGCCCCCGTTGAACCTGTTTCAGGATCGACCACCAGCTTTCCCTTCTCGAAGCGGACGCCGTTCACGCCAGCCAGCAATTCGAGGAGCGCCATCTGGCCAAGAGCCTTAACGGCCATGTCGCAGACCATCGTAAACTCGCTGCCAGCAACGAGCTCAACATTTGCAGGGCGACCTGAGCTGCCCAGCCGAGTCCGCTGAAATTCTATAGCTGTCAACTTTCCATCCCGTAGCACAAATTCAACGGGCTGAACAGACCACTCGAACCGCACCCCATCGTTCTGGGCAAGTTCGTACTCATAGGCAAACGCCGACATTTCCTCCTGAGAACGACGGTAGGCAATCGTCGCGTTTGCAGCTCCCAGCCGGACAGCTTCCGTCGCCACGTCAATGGCTGTATTGCCCGCGCCAATCACAATTACGTTTTGCCCGACATGACACTCGCTTAGCGGCTGAGTGTGGGTCTGAAAAATGAAGTCCAAGGCCTCCCAGACATCCGCGGCACCTTCACCGGGAAGGTTCAGCTTCGCTGTTGCTCCCAGCCCAATTCCGAGAAAAACGGCATCGTAGCTGGCACGAAGCCTCGCGAGTTTGGCCGCATCCACGGGCGAGTTGAGCCGAATATGGGCGCCCATTTGTCTGACCAGCTCCACCTCGCTCAGTGCGAATTCGGTCGTGATCTTGTAGGCAGCGATCCCCAGGGTGTTAAGCCCTCCCGCCACATCTCGCGCTTCAAACAATGTCACGGCGTGGCCCATCTTCCGCAGTTCATGTGCACAAGAGAGACCGGCGGGGCCGGAGCCGACAATCGCAACCGTTTTCCCCGTCTCCCTGCCAGGCTGGAAGAAGCGCAAGTCCCCGTTCATCGCGTAATCTGTGGCATAGCGTTGAAGGCGACCGATCTGGACAGGACCGCCCAAGGTGCGGTCGACGCACGCGCCCTCGCACAGCACTTCGGTTGGGCACGCTCGCGCGCACGAGCCGCCCAGAATGTTTTCGCTGAGAATGGTCTTGGCGGCTCCAGCAGGATTATCGTGGAGGATCTGGCGGATGAACCGGGGGACATCGATGTGTGTTGGACAGGCCCGAGTGCATGGCGCATCAAAGCAAAACAGACAGCGCGCAGCTTCAACTAGGGCTTCGTTCTGGCGGTAGGCGGGATGCAGATCGGAGAAGTTGTTGCCTAACTGCTCGAGTGTGAGGGGGGTCTTCATGACTAAGTCTCAGGTTAAGGTCCGAGGCTTGAGGTTTCGTTATTAAGACCCGAATGCTGATTTCTGCACCTTGAACCCTATAAACCTAGCTCATCCAATTGCCGCGATGCTCGTCCGACCACTTCGTAGTGATTTTCTTAGCCTTGGTCCAGAAGTCGATAGCGCTTTCGCCCGTAATGTCGCCACCACCGAAGCTGCTGTCGTTCCAGCCGCCAAACGCAAAAGGCTCTCGAGGCACAGGAACTCCGATATTGACGCCGACCATTCCTGAGCTGGCCCGTTCAATGAAGTACTGCGCCACTTGTCCCGAGTTGGTGTAGATGGCCGCTGCGTTTCCGTAGGGATTGGCATTTTCGATCTGAAGCGCTTCGTCCAGAGTCTTGCAACGAATAATGGTGAGAGTCGGACCAAAGATCTCATCACACGAAGCCTCATGGTCAGGCTGCGCGTGGTCGATGATGCTGGGTCCGATGTAGTAGCCACGCTGAGGCGCCTCGGTGGAAATAGCGGCCCGGCCGTCCAGGCTGACCTGAGCCCCACCCGCGTCGGCGCGGGCAACGTAGCCGGAGATGCGGTCCAGGGCTTTCTGGCTAATCACTGCACCAATGTCCCTGCCAGCCACGACTTTGGCCATCTTCGCGCGGATCTTCGCAATAATATGGTCGACATCTCCAACTGCAATCAGGGCGCTGGCGGCCATGCAGCGCTGGCCAGCGCAACCAGTGACCGACGCGACCACGTTGGCAGCCGTCATTTCCGGGTCTGCATCGGGCACCACCACCAGATGATTCTTGGCACCTCCCATCGCCCTCACACGTTTGCCATTCGCACTCCCACGCTCGAAGACCACGCGGGCTACTTTTGTCGAACCAACAAAACCAATTGCCTGAATTCCTGAGTGATCGCAGATCGCTTCGACAATCTCCCGGTCGCCGTTGATAACCGAGAATAATCCTGCAGGCAGCCCCGCCTGCTCTAACAGCTTCGCCAGTTCAATCGCGCTCAAGGGTGTCTGTTCTGAGGGTTTCAGGATAAAAGCATTGCCGCAGCCGAGAGCCATGGGAATCATCCACAGCGGCACCATCAATGGAAAATTGAACGGAGTAATCCCTGCGACCACGCCGAGAGGGAAACGCGTGAGCTTGCATTCCACACCGCGGCTTACTTCCAGCACCTGCCCGGTGATGAGTTGCGGCAGACTGGTAGCGAACTCCACGCACTCTACGGCCCGAGCGATGCTGGCCTGCGCTTCTGACAGCGTTTTTCCGTTTTCCTGGCTCACAACTCCGGCGAGACGCCCGGTCTGGGCTTCAATAAGGGTCTTCAGCCGGAAAAGCACCTGCACGCGATCCTTGACAGGTGTCGCCCCCCATTCTTTCTGCGCTTTGGTGGCGGCTGCGACCGCACTGTCCAGTTCCGCTGCAGTCGACATCGGGACTTCGGCGATCACCTGTCCAGTGCCAGGCGCTGTGACAGGCAATGTCCGGCCGGAACCGCTTTGGACTGGCAAGCCGCCAATGATGTTTGGGACAAATGGGATAGTTACAGTTTGAGTGCTCATGGGTAACTCCGAGACAATAGATGGTAGATAAAATGAGGCGGCGCAGCGGTCTGTTGCTCTGCTTCCGAGAGCCCCTTTCAAATTCAGCGCGTCGTGCTAGGGGCTGCGCGTCTATTCGCCTCCACCAGTCCAGCTGTCTTGCGCGGCAGCCAGCGTCCCCGGCCTTCTCTTCCGACGACCTTGTAGTCTTCTACGATCACCTTTCCGCGCGACAGCGTGGTCCGTGCGAACCCGGAGAGTTTCCAGCCCTCATAGGGAGACCAATCGGCGTTGGTCTCCATCTCCGATGGGCGCACCGGGAAAGTTTTCTTCGGATGGATGATCGCAATGTCAGCGTCGGCTCCAACTTCGATGGCGCCTTTGCGAGGATACAGTCCCATAATTCTGGCCGGATTTGTTGAGAGCTTGAGGCACATTTCTTCCAGAGTCAGCCGCTTCTTCAAAACGCCATGAGTATATGTGAGCGGCAACAGCGTTTCGAGGCCAGGCAATCCCATTGGAATCCGCGTCCAGTCGCCCTTCCACATAGCTTTTTGTTCGCGGGTAAAGGTGCAGGTGTCGGTGGACACCACTGAAACTTCTCCGTCTTGCAGGCCCTTCCACAAACGCTTGCTGTCTCTTGGTTTTTTCACCTGAGGGCAGCAGGCGTAGAGGTGACCGTCCGGGCGTGCGAAGACCGAGTCGTCGAGCACCAGATACTGGGCACATGTTTCAGCCAGTACCGGAACGCCGCGCCGCTGCGCGTCCCTCACGAGATCGGAGCCCTCAGCCGTGGACATGTGAACGATATACAGCTGGCCGCCGGTTACCTCGCTCCATTTAATGACCCGCTGGATAGCTTCCGCTTCGATGAAGTTAGGCCGGGTCATCGGATGGAGCTGGGCTCCATACTTTTTCATCAACGGCTCGGTGTGATGGCGCTCAATCAGCTCATCCAAGACTCGAGACGACTCGGCGTGCACTAACAGCATCGTGCCGAATTCCTTCATCTTCTCCAGGGTTCCAAACAGTGCGCGATCGTCTGATTGCCAGCCCTCGGCCTGGTAGATCATGAACTCCTTGAAGGTCGTGAATCCCCGGTCGACCATGCCTCTAATCTGGTCTTTATGCTCGTGCCAACGGGTGATGCAAATGTGGAATGTGTAATCAATTAGCGACTTTCCTTCCGCCCGCTGCAACCAGTTATCGGCCGCCTGGCTGAGCGACTCACCTTTGTAAGGAATGGCAAAGTCGATGAGCGTTGTCACTCCGCCGCGGGCCCCAGCCCGAGTGCCGCTGCGGTAGTCGTCCGCGGAGACCGTGCCGCAGAATGGCAGTTCCAGATGCACATGAACATCAAGCACGCCAGGAATCACATAGTGTCCTGCGGCATCGATGATCGGTGCGCCATTCCGCTTGGTCAGGCCGGCTCCAATCGCAGCAATTTTCTCTCCCGCAATGCCGACATCGGCCTGGCGCTGGCCACGCGGAGTCACTACCGTGCCTCCCTTAATGATTGTGTCGAAGTTCACGAGGGTACCTCCGCAGCAGCAATGGTTGCCCTAATGGATCGACCCAAGCGCCTGGTCGAGCACTTCGAGCGCAAAGTCAACGTCCTCGCGGGTGACGCACAGCGGCGGCTTGATTCGCAGCACATTCCCATAGAGTCCGCCTTTGCCGACGAGCACCCCAAGATTCCGGGTCTCTTCAAAAACCTGCAGAGTTTCGGCGGTGGCCGGCTCCTTGGTCTGCCTGTCGCGCACCAGTTCGACACCCAGCATCAACCCCATCCCACGAACGTCTCCTATCAGCGGATGCCGGGACATCAGTTGATTCAGACCGTTCTTGAGCCGGATGCCCAAAACACGAGCATTCTCCTGCAATCCGTCTTCTTCAATGACGTCCAGAACAGCCAGGCCCGCGGCCATGGCGACCGGATTCCCGCCAAATGTGTTGAAATGAATGCGCTGCTTGAGACTCTCAGCAATCTCCATGCGCGTCGTTACCGCGGCCAGTGGCATCCCGTTGCCAAAGCCCTTGGCCATCGTAACGATGTCAGGGACGACGTCAAAATTTTGGAATCCCCAATAATGGTCGCCCGTGCGGCCAAAACCAGTTTGAACTTCGTCCGCAATGCACAGCCCACCGTTTTCGCGCGTCATCGCATAGGCCAGCTTTAGATAGTTGGCTGCGCCGTGCGTTGCACCTCCAACGCCCTGAATCGGCTCTGCAATGAAGGCCGCGATCTTTCCGGGCGTGGAAAAGCGAACCAAATCGCGGATGTCTTCGGCGCTCTTGCGAGCGATTTCCTCGGGCGTACCGGAAAAGGGGCTGCGGTAGGGATCGGGACAAAGTGCGTGATGGATGCCAATCCCTTGAGGCGCTGGGAACTTCCAGGTGTGATGCGAGGTGAGGCCCATGGTCTGAGAGGAGCCGCCATGGTAGGCATTGCGCAGGGCAATCACGTCCGTGTTGCCCGTGTAGAGTCGCGCCAGCAGCACAGCCAGCTCGTTGGCTTCGCTGCCGCTGTTGGTGAAATAGGTTACGTTGAGGCCGGGTGGCATTTTCGAGGCAAGCATCTTCGCGAGAAGGGGAAAGTTCGGATGCAGGTAGATCGTTGTGGTGTGCTGCAGTGTGGCCACCTGATCCTGAATCGCCTTGACGACCTTCGGGTGTCCGTGGCCGCAGGACACAGTGACGATCCCGCCAAACAGGTCCAGGTAGCGGCGCCCCGTTTCATCGAAGACGTACTGCATGTGCCCTTCGACGATCATCAGAGGCTCTTTATAAATGGTGAAGATCGCCGGATTGCAGTACTGCTGCCGCATGGCCAGGACGTCCTGCCGCGAAGGTCCTGCATAGGGTTTAGGGCGATAGATACACTGAGGCATGGTGGGCCCCGTGGTTGTAGTCGCTTGTGCCATTTCTCTTATCCTTTCGTCATAGCAGGCTCCTGGATGCTGGTTTCGCTAACCTGTCGAACAGGAAACATCCGGGTCAAGATCACATGCACGGCCCCGGAAATGAGCAGGCCAACAAACCAGGCATAGACGTAGAGAGCCTCAAACATCGGCGCTACTTGAATCGACCTCCGGGTCGCCTGGGACAGGAAGCCGGGAATGTTCGGAGCAATCCCGGCAGCCAGCGCCGCCAGTGCCCGCCAGTTGAAACCGCTGCCTCCGTAGCTGTATGTCCCGTCAGGCAAGTACAGCTGCTCGGGAGCAAGCTGCCGCCGTCGTACCAGGTAATAGTCCGCAATCATCACTCCGCCGATGGCGCCCAGCAACGCCCCGTAGCCAATCAGCCAGGTGAAGATGTAATTGGCCAAGTCCGCGTAAAGCTTCCACGGAAAGATGAGAATCCCGATAATGCCGGTGAGAATTCCTCCGCGTTTGAAGTTGATCACACGAGGCCAGAGGTTTGAGAAGTCGTTGGCCGGAGAAACGACGTTCGCCGCAATGTTGGTCGTCAGAGTGGCAATGGTCAGCGCGAACAGAGAAAACCCTACAACGAGCACACTCGAGAAGCGGCCGAGTAGTTCGACGGGGTCCCAGATCGCCTGACCAAAGATGATCACTGTGGCGCTGGTCACCGCGATGCCGATGAAGGAATAGAGCACCATGGTAGTCGGCAGACCGATCAGTTGACCCAGCATCTGGTCTCGCTGGCTGCGAGCGTAACGGGTGAAGTCTGGAATGTTGAGTGAAAGCGTTGCCCAAAACCCTACCATCGCCGTGAGATTCGGCCAGAAAATCTTCCAGAAGTCGAAGTCTTGCGACAATCCGCCGCGAACGCGCGCAACGGTTTCTTCGGAGAGCACAGGTTCAAAACCTCCAGCCGCCGAAACGCCCCACCATAGCAGGCCGATGCCGACCAGCAGCAGAAAAGGAGCAGAAAGAGTTTCCAGCCATTTGATCGACTCAACACCCGCAACGATGAGGAGAATATTGACGGCCCAAAAAAGCAAGAAGCACGCCAACTGACCCCAGGAAAGCCCGAGGATGGGAAGCATCTCGTTGGGTCCGGCCGGCTGAAATCCAAAGATCACCGAATGCAGCGTGTAGATTGCGGAGCCCCCAATCCATGTTTGGATGCCAAACCATCCACAAGCCACCAAGGCCCGCATCATGGCCGGAATATTGGCTCCAAGTGTGCCAAACGAGCTCCGCAACAGCACTGGAAACGGTAGACCGTATTTCGTCCCCGCGTGAGCGTTGAGGACCATGGGCACCAGCACTATCAGGTTTCCCAGGGTAATCGTGAACAGCGCCTGTTTCCAGCTCATCCCCTGCGAGATGAGCCCTGCGGCCAGCGTATAGGTAGGGATGCAAACCGCCATTCCTACCCACAGCGAGGCGATGTGCCAAAGGTTCCAACTGCGGTGTTCGAGCGTGACCGGGGCGATGTCGGGGTTGTAGAGGGGAGATTGAGTGATGTCCATACTCACCCACTGGAATAGCCATTAGGCAATGTCCGAGTGCAAACCTTGCGTCGCGCTTCAACGGCCCGACTGCTAGCTAATCTCCTGGTGGCTATCTGCCATGTTTTGGCCGACACGTTGGCCTTTCACAACTGTGTCGTCGCCTGGTAAGTCTCCGGTCGTCGATCACGGTAGAACTGCCAAACATTGCGGACCTCGCGGATCTGGTTCAAATCCAGGTCAGCCAGCAGGACGGCATCCTCGCTGCGGGCTGCCTCGACAATGATCTGGCCGCGAGGATTCACGAAGTAAGAGTTGCCGTAAAACTCTCCAATATTCCAAGGTGCCTCGGTGCCTGGGCGATTAATGGCGCCGACGAAATACATATTGGCGCAGGCGGCCGCCGGCTGTTCCAGTTTCCAAAGATATTCGCTGAGACCTGCAACGGTTGCCGAAGGGTTGAAGACAATCTCCGCTCCATTCAGCCCCAGCTCACGCCACCCTTCCGGGAAGTGGCGGTCGTAGCAGATGTACACGCCAATCTTCCCCGCCTGCGTTTGGAAGACGGGAAAGCCCAGATTGCCGGGCCGGAAATAGAATTTCTCCCAGAAACCGGGATTGCAATGTGGAATGTGAATTTTTCGGAACTTTCCGAGGTAGGAACCGTCCGCATCGATTACGGCGGCGGTGTTGTAATACACTCCGGTGATGTCTTCTTCATAAAGCGGCACCACCGTAACGGTGCGATGCTTCTTTGCCAGGTCTTGCATCAGCCGGGTTGTCGGCCCTTCCGGAACCCTTTCGGTGAGTGCGTACCACTTGGTCTGCTGCTCGGCGGGAAAGTAAGGGCCGTAAAAGAGCTCCTGCAGGCAAACGATTTGAGCCCCTTTCCCCGCGGCCTCAGCCATGAGGCTGACGTGCTTATCGATCATCGCCTGCTTGATCTTGGCGATCGGAGCCTGGGCATCCTCACAAAGCTTTGCCTGAATCAAGGCGGCTCGAACCATGCGTTCCATAAGGTAGTGGGAACTCTTTGTTCCTGGTCAGTCCGTCAGAGATGGAATATTAACAGGATTTCAGAAGGGTAGGAACGGTTTCGAGGGTTCCCGGGAGTGCCGGGTAGAACGGCCGGCGCCGTGCAAAAAATCCGGGTGCAATGTTGGCACCAGCTGTTCTAAGCGATGGGTAGAACTACGAAACGTATAGACTGGGATTTCAGCCGGGCACTTGATTCGGAGCGGCACAACAACTTTGCCTAGGCCCCGGCTGATGTACATCTGAGTTCGGCCGGCGCTGACGAAGCCTTCAAGGAACTCCTGGCCAGGCCGGGTAATGCTCTTGAGGGAACGAAGTCCAGGAAGTTTCACCTGTCCGCCATGCGTGTGTCCAACGGCCACGAAGTCCACCTGGTGCTCGGCAGCGAGGGAAATGATTTCTGGGTTGTGCGCCAGCAGAATCCTCGGAGAGCCTTCAGGTATCCCTCTCAGGGCCTTGGACAAGTCGCTTTGACCGTAGCTGTACTCGTCAACGCCAGCGAGCCACAATGAATAGCCGCGATGGTCCAGCCGTGAGGATGCGTTCCGCAGCACTTTGATGCCTACGCTCCGGAGCGTCCGAGTCACTGACTCTGCATCGACCCGAAGATCATGGTTTCCTAACACGGCATAAACCCCGAGCCTGGCGTTCAGATGCCTGAGCGCTTCACCCATAGGTTGGATGTACTTTCGCGACCACGTTACGTAGTCCCCGGTAAGGAAAACCATATCGGGTCTCTGCCGGTTTGCTAACGCAACCATCCGGTACACGGCGTTGAAGGAAACATATTTGCTATGATGGATGTCTGTGAGATGGACGGCGGTCAGACCTTCGAAAGCAGCAGGCAGGTTGCGAAGACGGACTGTGTGCCGGGAGACTTCAATCTCTCTGTTGAGGAAGCGTGAAGTCGGAACCTCCAGAGACAGCAATGGCAGGTTGAACGAGCTCGCGGCCTTCAGGAAGGTGCTTCGCGAAACCGTGTTCAGAGTCTGCAAGATCCACGCCTCCAGAACGTCATTTCGAAAAGAACGCGAATTCTAGCACTTTCGGCAGGAATTCCCTAATACGTTGCTAAACCCAGACAGGACAACAACCTCTCACATTTGAGCTGAACGTGGAGGCTACCTCGAACGAGCGACCGTGACAGCTTTGGAACCCTTGCGTCACTCCAACCCGCGTCAAGCTCGTGTCGTTTCAGGAACGGTTTGGCGATGCACTTCCTCAGGATCGTAACCGAGATTTGGCGCCAGCCAGCGCTCAATGATGTTTGCGCCCACGCCCTTCCGTGCGGCGTAGTCTTCCACTTGATCGCGATCGATCATTCCGAGCGCAAAGTAGCGGGATTCCGGGTGGGAAAAATAGAGCCCGCTTACCGAAGCGGCGGGATACATCGCAAAATTCTCAGTCAGAAAAATTCCAGTGTTCTGCTCCGCTTGCAGGAGATCGAAGAGAATTCTTTTCTCCGTGTGGTCCGGACAGGCGGGATACCCAGCGGCTGGACGAATGCCCTGGTAGCGCTCCCTGATGAGGTCGGTCACACTCAGGTCTTCACTCTGGCCAAAGCCCCACGCCTCTCGGGCCTTCTTGTGCATCAACTCCGCTAACGCTTCCGCCAAACGATCGGCCAGCGCCTTGGTCATGATGGCGTTGTAGTCGTCATGGCTTCTTTCAAAGTTCTCCACCAGCGGTTCGATGTTGAGTCCCGCAGTCACAGCAAACGCGCCGAGATAGTCTGCCACACCACTATCCTTGGGCGCGACGAAGTCTGCCAACGCGAGGTTCGGCTGCCCTTGCGGTCTCTCGCTCTGCTGACGCAATGTATGGAACACAGCCAGCACGGAGCGTCGTGACTCGTCGGTGTACAGCTCGATGTCATCACCGACACGATTGGCCGGGAAGAGTCCGATCACGGCACGGGCAGTGAGCAATCTCCCTTCGACAATCTGCCGGAGCAGCCTTTGTGCATCCTCAAATAACTCCCGGGCTTTCGGGCCTACGGTAGCGTCTTCCAGAATTCGCGGATAGACGCCCCTCAGCTCCCAGGTTTGAAAGAACGGTGTCCAGTCAATATACGGAACAATCTCAGGCAAAGGGAACTCGTCAAACACTCGGCTTCCGGTAAACGATGGGCGGTAAACTTGCGGCCCTGTCCAGTCGATCGCTGCCCGGCGGGTGCGGGCCTCAGCGAGGCTGAGAAGAGACTTGCGGGCCTGCCTCCCTTTGTGGTCGGCACGCGCCTGCTCTTGCTCGCGCCGATTGTTGTCGGCAAAGGCAGGCTTCCGCTCCGGGCTCTTGAGATTGCCCACCACACCCACAGCCCGCGAAGCGTCGAGTACATGAACCACGGGCTCGCTGTAGCCGGGGGCAATCTTGACGGCTGTGTGGGCACGGCTGGTAGTTGCGCCGCCGATGAGCAACGGAACTTTGAAACCCTCGCGCTCCATCTCGCGCGCCACGTGCGCCATCTCGTCGAGGGATGGAGTGATCAGTCCGCTAAGGCCAATGAGATCGACTTTTTGCTCTCTGGCAGTCTTCAGGATCTTATCGCATGGAACCATTACCCCCAGGTCGATGACTTCATAGTTGTTGCAGCCCAAGACGACTCCGACAATGTTTTTCCCAATGTCGTGCACGTCACCCTTAACCGTGGCCAGAAGAATTTTTCCTTCGGCTTGCCTGCCGCCGCCTGTCTGTTTTTCGGCCTCCATGAAAGGCAGCAGATAAGCCACGGCCTTCTTCATGACGCGCGCACTCTTCACCACCTGCGGCAGAAACATCCTTCCGGAGCCAAACAAATCGCCCACCACGTTCATCCCGGTCATCAACGGGCCCTCAATCACCGCGAGTGGCCGGCCATACTTCCGCCGGGCCTCTTCCGTGTCGGCGTCGATGTAATCGACTATGCCTTTCACCAGGGCATGACTGAGGCGCTCCTCCACCGTTCCCTGGCGCCAGGCATGCTCCTCAACTTCTGTTTTCGTTTTACCTTTAACGGTTTCGGCAAACGACACCAGACGCTCCGTAGCATCAGGACGACGATTGAGCAGCACATCTTCAACGAGTTCCAGCAGGTCCTTGGGGATCTCTTCATAGACGGCCAACTGCCCTGCGTTCACGATCCCCATATCGAGTCCCGCGCGAATGGCGTGGTAGAGAAACGCAGAGTGCATGGCTTCGCGAACGACATTGTTCCCGCGGAAAGAAAACGAAATATTGCTGACGCCGCCGCTGACTTTGCAGCCGGGCAATCTGGCCTTGATCTGCCGCGTTGCCTCGATGAACGAGACCGCATAGTTGTTGTGCTCTTCAAGGCCAGTGCCCACGGTGAGAATGTTCGGGTCGAAAATGATGTCGGCAGCATCGACGCCAGCCTGTTCGGTGAGGATCCGGTACGCCCGAGTGCAGATCTCGACGCGGCGCTCCAGCGAGTCTGCCTGGCCCACCTCGTCGAAAGCCATGACAACCATGCCTGCGCCGTAGCGCTGGATCGTGCGGGCGTGCTGCAGGAAGGGTTCCTCGCCCTCCTTCAGGCTGATGGAGTTCACGACTGCTTTGCCCTGGACACACTTCAGCCCGGCCTCAATGACGCTCCATTTCGAGCTGTCGATCATGACAGGGACGCGCGCGATGTCGGGTTCTGAGCCGATCAGGTTCAAGAAAGTCGTCATGGCCCGCTCTGAGTCCAGCAGCCCCTCGTCCATGTTGATATCGATCATCTGGGCCCCGCCCTCGACCTGCTGGCGGGCGATGGAGAGTGCCTCTTCGTAGTTGCCATTCAGAATCAGCTTCGCGAACTTGGGAGAGCCTGTGACGTTGGTGCGTTCGCCGATGTTCAGGAAGTTGGCATCAGGCCGAACAACCAGTGGTTCCAGACCACTGAATCGACTGTAGCGCTTCACCTGGGGAGGCACGCGCGGTTTGAAGGGACGCACTGCTTCAGCGATTGCACTGAGATGAGCCGGAGTGGTGCCACAACAGCCGCCAATGATGTTCAACCAGCCGTTGGCGGCAAACTCCTTGACTACTGCTGCCATGGTCTGCGGCGTCTCGTCGTAGCCGTTTTCGCTGAGCGGATTGGGCAGGCCGGCATTCGGGTAACAACTCAGGTAGATAGGCGCCAGGCCCGACAGCTCTTCCACGTAAGGGCGCATGTCACTGGCCCCCAACGAGCAATTGATGCCGACGCTGAGCAGTGGAAAATGTGAGATAGAGATCAAGAAGGCCTCAAGGGTTTGGCCCGACAGCGTACGTCCGCTCTTGTCTACGATGGTCACCGACGCCATCACCGGTATCCGTTGTCCGGCTGCCTGAAAGTACTTGTCTATGGCAAAGAGCGCGGCCTTCAGGTTGAGCGTGTCAAACGTAGTTTCAGCCAGTAGTACATCGACGCCGCCGTCCATCAGGCCTCGCACTTGGTCCTGATAGGCCTGCACCATCTGGTCGAACGTGGCGGCTCGGAAGGCTGGATTGTTGACATCCGGTGAGAGCGAAGTAGTTTTGTTCGTGGGTCCCAGCGCTCCGGCAACAAACCGGGGCCGGTTGGGATCTCTGGTCATGGCCGCTTCTGCAGCCTTGCGAGCCACGCGGGCAGCCGCGAGGTTGAGGTCGTATACCAGGGACTCCAGCTTATAGTCCGCCATCGAGATGGCCGTTGCATTAAACGTGTTCGTCTCAATGATGTCGGCGCCCGCATCAAGAAATTGGGTGTGAATTTCTTCGACGATCTGTGGCTGGGTGATGGAGAGCAGGTCGTTGTTACCCTTGAGATCGCACGGGTGATTCGCGAATTGGCTGCCACGATATTCAGCCTCTCCTAGCTTGTAGCGCTGGATCATTGTCCCCATGGCGCCGTCGATGACGACAATGCGCTCGGCAAAGATTTTCTTTAGAAGGTCACCGGGAGTGATGCTACGGCTCATTGGTTCAACTTCCTCTCGTCCGGCCGAAAGCCAGGGCTCAACGTTCTCCAACCCTTGGTATCAGCGAGTCTTCACGGATGTCATTGTACCAGCAGGGCGGGAAGCAGGATATGAAGGAATTTTCAGCGGCCTTGATTCCACAAAGGCACCCAGGCCAGGCTGATGAGCGAAGACCTGACGGTCTCTCTGGCATTGTTCGGCCCTGAGAGACGCTTCTTGCCAGATCGAAACCATCCTCTGTCGTGGGGAGGATCGGCGTCTGCCGGCTTAGTTGTCTTCGAGGTTGTACGACCGCAGCTTCCTATAGAGGGTCTTAGGCGTGATGCCAAGAAGGCTCGCAGCCTTCCCACGATGCCAATTCACCTTGTCCAAGGTCGCGAGAATCTGCTCTCGCTCGAGATCTGCCAGACTGCCAGTGCCAGCCTGAGATGGCTTTTCCGACTTGGATACAGCCAGACTGAGCTTCTTCTTGTTGTGGATTTCCACGGGCAGGCAGCCGGCGGTGATTTCGCCTTTTGCCGCCAGAACTAACGCACGTTCGAGGACGTTCTTCAGCTCGCGAACATTGCCCGGCCAGGAGTATTTGCAAAGCAGATGCAGTGCTTCTTCGGAGACTGTCACTGATTCTCGGAGGCCTGATTTCCGGGTGAAGTGCTCCACGAGGAGCGGGATATCGTCTGTCCTGTCTCGCAGAGGTGGAATCTCCACGGTCACCGTGTTGATACGGTAGAGCAGGTCTTGGCGAAAACGATTTTCCTGCACCTCTTCCAGTAAATTCTTGTTGGTTGCCGCCACGAGGCGAATGTCCACCTTCACCTGCTTGACACCACCAACCCTGAAGAACGAATGCGTTTCCAGAACACGCAAAAGTTTCACCTGCAGACGGGGACTCAACTCGCCAATCTCGTCGAGAAACAGAGTCCCCCGGTCGGCGAGTTCGAACAGGCCGGGTTTGGACCTGTCCGCGTTGGTGAAAGCGCCTTTCTCATAGCCGAACATCTCGCTTTCCAGGAGCGTTTCCTGGATGGCGCCGCAATTGATATCGATAAAGGCCTCGGCGCGCCGAGGCGAGAAGCGATGAAACGCCTGCGCCACCAGTTCCTTGCCGACTCCGCTCTCACCCAGGATCAAGGCGCTGGAACTAGTGGCCCCAGCACGCTCCACGAAGGCCAGGATTTCCCTCATCTTCCGATTGTTGGTGACAAGCAGCGGTGCGGCATTCTCTTTCCGATTCAGGCGGGTCTGCATATAGAGGTTGTCTTTTTGCAGATCGCGCCGCTCGCAGGCTTTGCGGATGAGAACATCCAGCTCCTCGATCTTGCATGGCTTAATAAGGTAATCGTAGGCGCCGGCCTTCATGGCTTCGATTGCGGTCTCCAGCGTGGCGTTTCCGGTGAGCATGATGATTTCCGGCGAAGGTTCGGCCTGCTTAATCGCTTTCAGCGCCTGAATGCCATCCATTTGTGGCATCGTCATGTCCATGACGATGACGTCGTAGTCGACCTTCTGGGCAAACTCGACTACGCTGCGGCCATCGCCAGCCACCGACACATCGTAGTCCCTGCGAGAAAGTTCCTTTTGCAGAATCAGGCTCACGTTCTTCTCGTCATCTGCGATCAGCAGTTTGATTTTCTTTCCATTTGTCATGCGACTTTCCTTTAGCGGCCCTTGGCGGGTATGAAAACCTTAAAAGTGCTGCCCTTTCCTTCCTCCGACTCCACCTTGATCGACCCTTCGTGGTTGCGGACAATGCCATAGCAGATCGACAGTCCGAGCCCCGTGCCTTTCCCAACCGGTTTGGTCGTAAAGAATGGGTCAAAAATTACTTTGATGTTCTTTTGCGGAATGCCGCACCCGGTGTCCTGAAACTGGATGCAGACACAGCTTTGGGTGCCGCGGAGCTCAGTGCCGGTGCGAATGGTCAGCGTCCCCGATTCGTTCATAGCGTCCATCGCGTTGATGCAAAGGGCCAGGAAGACCTGGCGCAGTTCGCCGCTGTTGCCAACGACTGGAGGACAATGGACATCAAGCTCCTTCACGACCTGGATCTGCTTAAACGCTTTGTGGTGGCTGAGGAGCTGAAGAGTTTGCTCGAGGGTGTCATTCAGGCGGATCTCCTGGTTAAGGACCTCCTTGCTGCGACTGAAGTCGAGCAAGTTCGTGATAATGCCTTTGCACCTTCCGATTTCCTCATCGATGATTCTGAGATAATCGGGAAAGTCTTCGAACGCCTTGACGCCAGCCAGTTCCTCATCGTGGGCGCGCGAGATGAGTCCTTCAACACATCCGGAAATTGCTGCCAGGGGGTTGTTGATTTCATGGGCGATGCCCGCCGCTAAACGACCGATGCCGGCCAGTTTCTCATTGGTGGCGAGGGAGTCTTCGATCCGGCGGCGCTCCGTAATGTCCTCTCCCAGAGTGATGACGTGGCTGACACCATCGCCATCGATCGACATGGGAATCTTCCGCAGATGGTAGTAACGCTTTTCTCCGGAAGACCAGGAGACCGCCTGTGTCTCAAACGGCTCGCCAGTGGCGAAAACGTGATCGAACTCCTGTCTCAGCTTCTCGAAAGACATGCTGGAGAATACCGAGAGAATATTTTGCCCGATGACCCGATCACGGGAAATGCCGAGTATTCCGGTCTCACGCTTGCGGTTCCAAGTCGTCACGCAGTAGTTCCGGTCGACGACGTAAAGCCCGAGAGGCAGCGAGTCAACTATGCTCTCCATGAACCGCTTTTGGCTTTCCAGTTCACGGGTGCGTTGGGCCACCTCGGACTTCAGCGTCTCGGTGGCTAGCTTGGCAGCCGAGTATAGTTCTGCGTTCTTCAGGGCAAGCGCCAACGTCCCTGCCACGGTGCCCAGAAGGTCTAAATGGTCTGAGGTGTAGGCGTATGGCAAGTGGCTCTCGACATCCAGCACGCCTAGAATTTTGCCTTGGTGCACGAGTGGCACTGCCATTTCGGAGCGCGTATCAGGAAAAAAGCGCAGATACTGTGGCTCCATATCGACGTCAGGAACAATGCGTGGCTCGCGATGCAAGGCCACCCAGCCCATGATTCCCTGGCGAGGAAAAAAGCAATCGACAGGAGCTTCGAGATTGTCTGGGCGAAATGTTGCCGCGACGGTGAGGTCGGAGGTGGCTTCGTCCCAGGTTGCGATGATGCATCCGTGAAACTGAAGCTCCGTACTGATAACCTGCGCGGCATGCCGCAACATCTCTGATAGGTCGAGCGACTGGTTGAACTCTGTCGACAGCTTGTTGAGGATCGCAACGTCGTGGGCGCGCTGCTTTTCAAAGGCGTACTGAGCCCTCATCTCCTGGGCAAACTCGCGCTCTCGCAGGTGCGAACGAATGCGTGCGAGAAGTTCTCTTTGCAGAAACGGCTTGACCAGATAGTCGCTGGCCCCAACATCAAGTCCTCTGACCTTACTGTCGACCGTATCCAGTCCTGTCAGCAGGATGACTGGGATGTCCCGGCTTTCAGGGTCTTCCTTGATGCTCTTGCAGAGCGAGTATCCATCTCCATCAGGAAGTACGACATCGAGCAGGATCAGATCTACCTTGCGTTCACGCAGTAGTGCCTGGGCTTCCCGAGAGGAGTAGGCCAGGCTGACGGAATAACCTTCCTGAGCAAGCACCATCTCCGTCAGCCCAAGAACCTTCGGGTCATCATCAACAGCCAAAATGCTCTGAGGTTGTGTCTTGAGATCTGTCTTGGTCATGTTCACCGCGAGTGCAAGTCGCCTGTCGCACAGGGCTATGGACCGTTTCGGTAAATTTGACCGATGACTGTAGACAAAAACAGTTGGAGGGAAGGAATGACACTACCACGCGCGATACTGAAGGCGGTAGGTTGGTGTCCTGCTGTCTGGCGGACAGGGAAGCCGGCCGGGGCTCAAAGACTCCCGGGGTAAACGGCAGAGCTTTGTCGTCAGGACTCTTCGTCGCTGCCTGCTCTGGCGGTTTTGGCCTGGGCCACAACCTTTTCGGCGATCTGGGATGGAACAATCTCGTAGTGGGAAAACTCCATAGTGTAGTCCCCGCGTCCCTGGGTCATGGATGTGAGGGTGGGTGCGTAAGACAGCATCTCGGCCATGGGAACTTGAGCCTTAATGACTTGGGTGCCTGCTTTCGAGTCCATCCCCTGAACGCGGCCTCGGCGGCTATTCAGGTCTCCCATGAGGTCTCCTGCATAGGCATCGGGAGCGTACACCTCAACGTTCATAATCGGCTCTAGGAGCACCGGATTAGCCATCTCCATTGCCTTCTTGAAGGCGAGCGAACCTGCGATCTTGAAGGCCATTTCGGACGAATCGACGTCGTGATAGGAACCGTCATAGAGAGTGACCCGGAAGTCAACGACGGGATAGCCGGCAAGGTATCCTCTGGCAGCTGATTCCAAAATCCCTTTCTCAACCGCAGGGATGAAGTTTCTGGGAATCGAGCCGCCAAAAATCTCATTCACAAATTCAAAACTGCCGCCTCGAGGCAGCGGCTCCATCTTGATCTTGCAATCGCCATACTGGCCGTGACCACCCGACTGCTTCTTGTGCCTGCCTTGAGCGTCGGCGCGTCCGCGGATAGTCTCTCGATACGGCACCTTGGGAGGCTTCAATGTGACATCGACTCCAAATCGTTTTCTGAGGCGTGAGACGACGGTTTCGATGTGGAGCTGCCCCATGCCTGAAAGCAACATCTCATGGGTCTGCTGGTCGCGGCCAAAGCGCAGCGTGGGGTCTTCTTCGAGGAGGCGGTGCAAAGCATTGCTGATCTTGTCTTCGTCGCCGCGGGACCGAGGTTCAATAGCAAAGGTGATGAGGGGCTCGGGATAGTCTAGTTTCTGGAAAAAAATCGGATGGTCTTTGTCGCCCAGCGAGTCGCCAGTCACTGTCTCTTTGAGCTTCGCCACAACTCCAATGTCGCCAGCATGCAATTCAGGCACTTCCGTCGGAGTTTTTCCGTGAGGAATCGAAAGGTGTGCTAAGCGCTCGGTGCCGCCCTTGCTGAAGTTGGTTACCGTGGCATCACTTTTTAGGACACCCGAAACTACCTTCAAGAACGACAGCCTCCCGGCAAATGGATCAGCCAGGGTCTTAAAAACAAACACTGAAACCGGTCCCTGGGAACTCATATTCCCTTCAGCAAGACTCTGTCCATCGGGTGTGCTAGCGGCCGGAATCGGCACCGCCTCTTCGGGCGAGGGTAGATAGTTCACGATGAAGTCGGCAAGCGTCTGCGGTCCGATATTCAGAAGCGCCGAATGAGCAAGAATCGGACAGATTCGGCGTTGCGCAACGGCCTGTTTGAGACCGGGAATCAAGTCTTCTAAAGGAATCGTCCCCTTGTCGAAGAATTCCTCCATCAGCTGGTCGTTGCCCTCGGCCACCATCTCGACGATGGCCTCGTGCGCCTTGGCGGCGGCATCGCGCAAGTCGGCAGGAATCTCGACAGGAATCGACTTGCCCGCTCCGTTCGGCTCGTACTGGTAAGCCTTTAGTTCGATGAGGTCAACAACTCCTCGAAAGCCCTTCTCGACTCCGATAGGCAAATGCACAGCAATGGCGGTCCGGCCAAAATTTTCCTGAATCGAAGCGACCGCTCGCTCAAGGGAAGCGTTCTCCCTCTCCAGCTTGTTAACAACAAATGCTACGGGAAGCTTGAACTCTTCGGAGAACTTCCAGACTTTCTCGGTCTGAACTTCCACGCCAGCGACGGCGTCAACCACGATTGCTACGGAATCGGACACCCGCATGCTCCCGCGCGTGTCCTGGATAAAGACCCCCTTGCCTGGCGTGTCCAGAAAATTGATTTTCGTCTTGTTCCACTCGATGAAAGCAATCGCTGTTGAAATGCTGATCTTGCGCTCAATTTCCTCCGGATCAAAATCCGTGGGAGCCGTCCCATCGTCTACCCGGCCCAAGCGAGTCCCGACGCCACCCAAATAAAGACACCCTGCCACCAAAGAGGTCTTGCCACTCGACCCATGTCCGGCCACAGCGACGTTACGGATGTTGGCTCCGCCAAAAACCTTCACAGGAAACTCCTTTCTCGCTTTATCAGCTCACGAGCCTTTGAGATGAATCTGGTATGAAGCGGCAAAATACTAGCACACGGACTTTTTGGCTCGCAACAATTTGGCGGGATAGACACGTGGATGGCGCCAGTACGGAACCCTTTGGACAGGCAGTTTGTCGTCATCCCGCGGCGCCCTGAGCTTGACATGGCTATTTCCAGCGCATATTCTGAGCTGGATGCTAGGTGGCGTGTCCTTATCCCATCGCACAGGGAGTTCTCATGTCTCATAACCTCTTTGGTACGTTGCAGCACTTTTCAGTCGCAGGCGGGCAGACCGGGGAATTTTACTCTCTGCCCCAGCTTGAAAAGGAGGGTGTTGGCCCTGTCTCGCGCCTGCCTGTCAGCATTCGCATCGTGCTGGAATCGGTGCTGCGAAATTGCGACGGCAAGAGAATTCGTGAGACCGATATTCGCCACCTGGCCAACTGGGGCGCCAGCGCTGTCCGAACCGAGGAAATCCCCTTTGTCGTGGCCCGCATTGTCCTGCAGGACTTCACTGGTGTGCCGCTGCTGGTGGATCTTGCCGCAATGCGCTCGGCCGTGGCGAAGCTCGGAAAGGACGTGAAGCTCATCGAGCCGCTGGTCCCGGTAGATCTCGTCGTTGACCATTCTGTACAGGTAGACTTCGCGGGAACCAGCGAGTCCTATCGTCTCAATATGGAGACAGAATTGAAACGCAACCGCGCCCGCTACCAGTTTTTGAAGTGGGGCATGCAGGCTTTTGACAGCTTCAAGGTGGTACCGCCCGGGATTGGCATCGTGCACCAGGTGAACCTTGAGTACCTCGCCAAAGGCGTCCTGGAGAGTGGAGGCGTCTACTACCCGGACACGCTGGTAGGCACAGATTCCCACACGACGATGATCAACGGACTCGGCATTGTCGGTTGGGGTGTCGGCGGGATTGAGGCCGAAGCCGGGATGCTCGGCCAGCCAGTGTATCTTCTCACGCCGGACGTGGTCGGCGTTTACCTGAAAGGATCGTTGCGAGAAGGCGTGACTGCGACTGATTTGGTGCTGCACTGCACTGAGATGCTGCGCAATGCAAAAGTGGTTGGGAAGTTTGTGGAGTACTTCGGGAAAGGTGCGGCGTCGCTGCCGGTAACCGACCGGGCAACCATCGGCAATATGGCTCCTGAGTACGGCGCCACGATGGGCTTCTTCCCAATCGACGAGGAGACCTGCAAATACCTGCTGGCCACCGGACGTTCTCAAGAGACGGTCGAGACTTTCAGAAGCTATTTCAAGGCCCAGGGGATGTTTGGAATCCCTGAAAAAGGAGAAGTTGACTACACCACCGTTCTGGAATTGGACCTTGCCGAGATCCAGCCAGCCGTCGCTGGTCCAAAGAGGCCGCAGGATCGCATCGAGCTGCCCAAGCTGAAGGATAAGTTCATCGAACTGTTCCAAAAACCTGTGGCTGAAAACGGCTATAACAAGCCGAAAGAAGCATTGTCACAGCGGTTCCCGCTGCCTAACGGCAACCGGCCGTCCGGGGATGTGGGGCACGGCGACGTCTTGATTGCGGCGATTACTTCCTGTACCAACACGTCCAATCCCAGCGTGATGTTGGCTGCGGGACTGCTGGCGAGAAAGGCCGTCGAGAAAGGCTTGAAGACCCGCTCGAACGTCAAAGCCTCCCTGGCCCCCGGTTCGCGCGTGGTCACCGATTATCTGGAGAAGACCGGATTGCAGCCTTACCTTGATCAACTGGGCTTCAACTTGGTTGGTTATGGCTGCACGACGTGCATTGGAAACTCGGGTCCTTTGGACTCCAGGATTGAAGAGGTTGTGACGAAAAACGACTTGGTGGCGGCCAGCGTGTTGAGCGGCAATCGCAATTTCGAGGCTCGAGTCCACCAGAACATCAAGGCCAACTTTTTGATGAGCCCGCCTTTGGTAGTAGCATTCGCCCTGGCCGGGCGCGTGGGCATCAATCTGGCAGAAGAACCTCTGGGTCAGGGAAAGAATGGTGAGAATGTCTACCTCAAAGACATTTGGCCCAGCTTGCAGGAAGTGCGCGCATTGATGCTGTCGGCCTTTGATCCGGCGACGTTTCGGCGACTCTACAAGGACTTTACTCAGCAGAATCCATTGTGGAGCGAGATTCCCAGCAGTACTGGGGATAAGTATTCCTGGGACTCCGAATCCACCTACATTCAAGAGCCGCCTTTCTTTGAGAACTTCAGCCTCAAACCAGGCACGATCAGCACCGTCAAAGGGGCGCGGCCCTTGGCGATTTTTGGGGATTCTGTCACGACTGACCACATCAGTCCTGCCGGAGCGATCAAGAAGACGTCGCCGGCGGGAGTCTACCTACAGGAACAGGGCGTAACGCCGGAGGACTTTAATAGCTATGGCGCCCGGCGAGGCAACGACCGTGTGATGACGCGCGGCACCTTTGCCAACGTCAGAATCAGAAATTTGATGGTTCCCGGGATCGAGGGAGGGGTCACCGTTCACCAGCCAGGGGGTGAACAGATGAGCATCTATGATGCCTCAATGAAATACCAGCGGGCTGGAGTGCCCCTGATAGTGTTTGCAGGCCAGGAGTACGGCACTGGGAGTTCACGAGACTGGGCGGCTAAGGGAACGCGCCTGCTCGGCGTTAGGGCTGTGGTGGCCCAGAGCTTCGAACGGATTCACCGGAGCAATCTGGTAGGGATGGGTGTGTTGCCCTGCCAGTTTAGGGAAGGTACGAGCGCTCAGTCCTTGAAGTTGAACGGCATCGAGACCTTCGATCTGCTGGGCCTGGATCAGGAAATGAGGCCGCGCCAGGACGTGACGCTGGTCATTCATCGACAGAACGGAAGCAGGGAAGAGGTGCAGGTAACGTTGCGCATTGATACGCCGATCGAGATCGACTATTACCAGCACGGCGGAATCTTGCCCTATGTGCTGAGACAGTTGATTGGCGCGTGACGGCGAAGTCTTCTCCTATCGAGTGATCGTCTGAATCATTGCCAGAAACTTTTTCGCCGTAAACGGCTTGTTCATAAACACCACCGCACCGGAATTAAAGCCCTGACTCATCGCACCTCTTTCGGTTGATGCCGTCACCATAACGATAGGCGTGCTCTTGTGAGCGTCCAGTTTCTTGATTTGCTTTGCAGTCTCATATCCATCCATCCGCGGCATCATCACGTCCAGCACAATGCCGTCGAAGCTGGCGGCCTTCAGCTTCTCCAACCCTTCGACGCCGTCTGAGGCCGTTTCGACCGAAAACCCAGCTTGGCTGAGAATGGTCCTTTCCACGACCAGCATTTTCGGGTCGTCATCAATCACAAGAATCTTTTTTGACATAAAGACTAACAGGTCAGGCGTCAAAGTCAGCTGGCATCGAACCTCCAACCAAACAGAGCAGCTGCCCTTTGATATCCGGTTCAATCGTGCTCGTCATCCTCGAAATCCGTGCGCGGCTGGGCGACAATGGTCTTACCGCGAGCTGAGCGGCCTGTCGGCATCAGCAGGCACGTTCAACTTGAAGAGTCTGTCCGAAAGCTTTGGATTGATTTTGATGTTCTCCAACTGAAGAGTCAGGTAGTCGCCACTGGACTCCGTGAGCCGGGTTTGAATCGGCAGGCCGGAAGCATGGTCCACCCACAGACAGATCTTGGAGAACATGGCAGAGACTGTGCTCGACTTCGGTTTCAGTTCAAGCAACCAAGTCTTCGTGCCGTTGACTGTTTCTTCCTTAAGAAAGGCGACGTCATAAGTCGTGGTGAGCTGGCTGCTCGACTGTCCGACACCGGTCAAAAAAAATTCCGCCTGGGCCCGGTTCTTGCCTAAGTCGATCTCCTGGAGCCGATTAATTTTCGGCTCATAGATCAGCACTTTGCCCTTGTCAATCAGCAGAGTCTTCGCTTCGGGTTTTTCGTATTCCAGCTTCGTTTTGTAATTGTTCTTGGTCCGCTTCAGGAAGAGCTTTCCCGTTTCAGTCGAGGTGTCGTTGACAACCAAAGTCACCTTTATCTGCTTGATGTCTGCTGCCAGGTCGGTGAGCGACTTGCCGGCTTGGTCCATCTTCGACAGAACCTTGCGCGTTTCCGGCGTCATCTCGTCCGGGAGCGCAACAGCCAGCGTAGCCAGCCACAGCAACAACACACTCACACAGCATCGAACGAACCAGCTCTTTCCTGCCATAGAAAAGCAACCCCGTTTTGCAGATTGGTTTCTCGCGTCCAGACGACCAGTTGCTTTCCGGACGGTGACACAACAAATGAGATGCATCTCGGAGCTAAAAGGTAGACGAATTTTCTCGCCCAAGCCAGATGGAATAACCGATCGTCTCGCCGTTTTCGCCGAGAATAGGTTTGATGTCGGCTATCGTGACTGGTTTGTTCAAGGTCTTTTGAAGTTGGGTGAGCGCCGCACTCTTGACGGCAGAAGTGTCCTGATTTGCAGGGACAAGCTGAGTGCTAATGTTCAGGACCGGGTTTCCATGCTGGTCATAGGTGTTAACGATCTGCTCTCCGAAGGTGAACTGATGCGGGTTGCTGATTACAGGCCAGTCTTGAAAATACTTGCTCGGGGTCAGGAAGATGAACAAAAGGATGAGGGCGCAGAGAATGTCATACTGCAACGTTCCCCTTTGGTAGCTCCAGAAGATGATCTGACTCAGCTTGGCCATAAGCAAATCAGATGTAAATGGTGTCTTCCTTAGGATTGAAACTGACGTCGTGGTCGTGGGGCACAATTCGCCCATCCCGCATCTCCACGAGGCGGTTGCCCACGGCAGCCGCCTCTGGATTGTGCGTAATCATGATGATGGACTGATTGAACTTGCGGTTCAGCTCCTGCATCATTGATAGCACAATTTGCGAATTCTCAGTGTCGAGATTGCCTGTAGGCTCGTCGGCCAGCAGGATTGCCGGTTTGTTGATGACGGCTCGGGCAATCGCCACACGCTGCTGCTCTCCGCCAGACATCTCGGAGGGTTTGTGCTTTACTTTGTTTTCGAGACCAAGCACCTTCAAAATGTCCTGCGAGTGAGCTTCGTCACTCCGGCCATTCCCGAAGATTTGGCGGGCGATCTCCAGATTTCCCTGGGCGCTCATAGTGGGCAGAAGATTGTATCTTTGAAAGACGAACCCGATCTTTCGACGGCGGATATCGGTACGCACGGCATCTTTGGCTGAGGAGATTTCTTCACCGTCGACGATTACCTTGCCGGCGGTGGGCTGCGCCAGGCCACCCATAAGGTGCAGCAGCGTGGACTTGCCGCAGCCAGACGGCCCCATGATGGAGATAAACTCTCCCTCGCGCACCCGGAGCGAGACCCCTCGCAGCGCCGGAACCTCAACCTTTCCAATCCTGTATGTCTTCCGGACATCGATGGCTTCAAGTATGGTCTTCATTCACACTAGGGGAAAACGAGATCGAACAGCGCGATTCCGAGCGGGATTATAGCGTAAACCCTTCAGGGTGTGGAATAAATGTCAGGGACTGCGCAAGTGGAAAAGTTGCCAAGTCAAGCGAGGGGATTCTCCAGAATCCACTGTGCCGAGTGCACGGTCTTTCGATCATGGACCTTCGAAGGTTTTTGGAGCTTCAAGGACCTCATTTGTAAGCCAGCGCGTCGATAGGGTCTTGGCTGGCCGCGCGCAAAGCTGGGTAAAGGCCGCCCAGACACGAGCTCACCAGGGCGATCAGCCAGGCTTTCAGCATCCATTCCAGAGTGAGTTCGACCTGAAGATTGGGCAGCAGCCAGGCCAGCAGACGTTGACCGCCGTAAGCCAGCCCGGTCCCAGCCAAGACACCGAGGCAGCAAAGTAGAACCGACTCCTTCATGAACACCGACAACACAAACGTTTTGGAAGCGCCCAGAGACTTGAGAATCCCGATTTCACGGGTGCGCTCTGTGATAGCGGTGTACATTGCCAGGAAAATGGCGAAGAAGCCAACGACGGTTGCGATGAAGATCACGGTATTGAGGAAGTAACGGAGGGCCACGAGATTGTTGCTGCTGGTCGAGACTTGGGAGACAAACTCCTCCATGGGCAGAATGGTGTATCCCTTGAGCTTGTCTCGCAACCGTCCCACGACCGAAGGAATCTGTTCCCGCTGCTGGCATTTGACAAACAAGAGAGAGACCTTGCCGGGCGTTCCAGAAAGATCCTGCACTGTCTTTAGCGGAAGAAACACCCGCGACCCCTTGCCGTGCTCGAAGATGCCGCTAACCTTGAAACTGTGATTCAAGAACCTGGTCTCCGCACCGACGGACAGCTTCTTCGACTTGGCATGGATGTCGTCGACGATCACCTCGTACGGATCTTGAAAAATCCGGCCTTGGATGAAGGCGAATCCTCGCGTCACGCGATTGAAGCTTTCGGTGTCGATACCGTAGATCAGGCCAATTCCGCCCTGAGTATTCAGCTGCACGTTCACAGGCGAGGCGGCCTCCACTCCTTCAATCTGCCTGACAACATCAGCTATCTTCTCTGAAGTGGCCGCAGTACTGGAGGCGAGCAGGAAAGAGGATCCCGGCGGCTGGAGAACGATATCGGCTCCAATGCCCTCGAGCCGTTTGGCGTTCTCGTTCACCATTCCTCGTGTCATGCCCACGACCAACAAGATGAGCACTACCTCCAGAGCGATGGCGAGCACAGTAGCGAGCGTTCGCATGGGACGGTAGGCGATGCTGGCGGCGACGATGGATTGGCTCATGGTTGCTGAGCCTTTCCCAAGTCAACCAATTCCGTGCCGACGGGTTGCTCCAGGTCAAACTGTTCGTCGCGAAGCGGCTCATTGAGCGTGGCTTTGTTGATGCGGAGACGCAATGAGTAGGCCTCTAGCGGCCGTCTGAAGTCAATCACTGAAGGGTAGTTTCCACCCTCAAAGTCTTTGGGCTCTCCGTATGAAACATCTGAAACGATCCGTCCGTTTTCAAAGATCCTCTGGCGGGTGAAACTGAGGTCGAAGCGATCTATCCAAACTTTGCGCCGCAGCGTCCCGACTCCTTCAGTAACTTGGCTCAACAGGGAGATGATGTAGTACTTGCGCTTGCCTTCCTGGTCTTCTTCCAGCATTACCAGGTCGCGCCCCTTTTCCAGATGAAGCGGCTCCGGCGCCAACACCTGGAAAATATGCTGCGGGCGGAGATTGATGGGGACATCTTTGCGCCCCTTGATGTCCTGGTCGTTGCGGCCAAGGATGAACTTGTTCTTCGGTGGGACGTGAATGCGAAATGCCTTGCCGTCGGAGACCATGTCGAAAACCTTCACCTTGAAAGCCAGTCCGATGAGCCGGATGTTGCCTGGCTTTCTGACGAGGATAAACCCTTCCGTCTCCCGGTAGTTCGAGATTTCTCCGGTGTTAATCGACCCGCCCGTTAACTGGTAAATCACCGTGAGCTTCAGCGCGCGAATTCTGTCAGCAGACTGATTGATCTTCTCAATCAGTTCTTCCAGGCTGGCAGTCTTGGCTGGAAGAGCTTGCTCGTTAACAGGAACGCGATGCGTCTGTTTGACTCGAAACCAACTGCAATTTGAGGAAAGCGCGAGAAGAAACAGGATAAAAAGGCAGGCTGCGAATCGATGTCTCAATGCTCTGCGATGTCCCAATTCCAAGTTAAGGCCCCTCAACCTAACAAAGTGAGTGGATAGCGTCAACTGATTTGGTGCCCCAGTCAGAACCCATCAAACCCGGCAATACCAGCTCAGTGGCGGCTCGACGTTGTTCCTAGGGCATTCCGGCTTCGGCGCAAGAGAAAAAGAGCCAAGCCGGCTATGAGCATAATCACAACGACACCCAACGCGATAACTGGATAGTTCTGATGTATGTAGTCTGTTGCCTGCTCACCATACTTGACCGCGAGAACACCCTCCAAGAAATAGCGAAATCCACGTCCGGCTGCAATCGCGAACACAAACTTCCCAACACTGATCTGAAAGGCTCCTGCAAAGAGCACAAAAATCTTAAAAGGAGTCGGAGGAGGCAGGATGGACGGAATCATTACAGCAAAAATCCCGTATTTGCTGTACCAACGAGAGACCCGGTTGATCTGCTCTTGGGCGAACTTCCTGCGCAGAAGCATCTCTCCACCCTTTCGGCCCACCGAGAACAAAGCCAGGCAGCCCAGGATGGAGCCGATCGTGGTCATCGCGCAGTAGTAAAGCATCTTCTCGGGATTCTTGATCGAAAGCGTGATGATGAGGATGTCGTTAACTTCCGGAAGAGAAAGAAACGAAGAGTCAAACAGAGCGATGAGAAGCAGTGCCCAGCCACCCAACGGTCCGGTGAGTGCAAGGAAGAAGTTCTGAATCTTGAGAGCTAGAGATTTCAAGATATTTCCTCATATTCTTGACGGTGTGAGAAGCGTGCTCCCCTTTGGCCAGTTGGGCCTCAGTCTGTGTGCAGGCGGGAGGAATGCGCCCGTGTCGCACTGAGGTTGACGATTCTGAGACGCGTCTTCTAAAACCGAAATCTTTCCGAGACAATCTTCAGGTTCCTATCCAGAAGAATCCTGCACAAGAATCCCCTGCGGATGCTTGTCGCAAAATCAAACCGCAAATCGCGGGAGATCACTTCGTAACCTTCTGGAGCTGGCGTTACTTGAAAAAGGGGATAGCGGGCGAAGTCCATGAAAATCCTGGCTTGGTCACCCTGAATGGCTGCATCGACGATCGGTCTTTCCGATGTCTTCAACAGAGTCCTGAGCTTGCGGACCTCAAAATCACTTTGAAGAATCTGCCATCCGGCAAAAGCAAGATGATAAGCCTTCTCAGTTTCAACGACCCCGTACCAGGCAAAGGGATTCAAAAACCTCGGCAGGGCACCCACGCGCAGGGGAGTTCCCGTGGCGTAGGAACGCTGGCCGAGTTCCTCGAGAGCGTTTTGGTGAGAGACCCATTTACAACCCCAAAATGCCATCACAACAAGCAGCGTTAGTGTGGCACTCAATTTATAGCTGCCGCTTTTCGCCCCAATTTCCTGATAAACGAGACGGAAAAGAAATGGGAGTGCCATTCCCAGCGCTAGAATCGAGAGAAGCCACGGGTCGATGATGAAGACCAGATCGCTCGCATACCAGCGGCTCTGAAACGGCAGAAACGGGCGGATGCCATAGCTGTTGGTATAATCCAGCAGCACATGGCTGCCCAGGCCCATCAGGGCCATGAGAAAGAGCCACACAGGTTTCGCTCGCGCAGCCCCTTGCGAGTGTCGGCGATCTAGCCAATAGAGAAGCGCCGCCACGATCCAGGCTTCGCAGAAGATGCCCGCAAGGGAATGCGTAAGGCCCCGATGGTGCCGCAAATAAGTGATGTTGCCGGACAGCCATGTGACCAGATCAATATCTGGAAAGTTTGCGCCGATGAGCAATGCTGCTGTGGCCCGCGGTGTCGTCTTTTCCAGCCCGGTCCTGGCCAATGCTAAACCGAAGAGCGTGTGCGTCAGATTGTCCATTAAAACGTGCGATTTAGCGGTGAATGAGACCTGTTCGAGTGCCGATAAGGCTGCCGAGCGACGGCTGATTATAGCAGGAACACTCAAATGACCGGCAATGGAAGCATCGTGGTTTTGGGCGGAGGATTGGCGGGCCTCAGTACGCTCTGGCACTTGCAGCAAGCGGGTGTCACGAACTGCCAGTTGTTTGAAAAGGAATCTAGAGTTGGAGGCCTGACACGATCGGAGGTGGTCAACGGTTTCACGTTTGACTTCACCGGACACCTGCTGCACTTCAAGAACGAAGAGGTAAAGCGGCTTGTCTCGGCTCTGCTGGGAGACAATCTGCATTCTGTTATTCGCAACTCCTGGATCTATTCCAAAGGCGTCCACACCCGATATCCCTTTCAGACCAACCTGTACGGCCTTCCGCCAGACGTTATCAAGGAATGCATTCTGGGATTCATTCATGCTCCAGGTAATCAAGCCAACGGTGCGGGACGAGTTTCTCGCACTGCCGCCGACTATGCTTCGTTTGCTGCGTGGATCGAGGCGACGCTGGGCCGGGGCATCGCCCGCCACTTCATGACCCCTTACAACGAAAAGCTATGGACCATCCCATTGGACCAGCTTACCTGCGACTGGATGGGGCGGTTTGTTCCAACGACTTCTCTGGAGCAGATTCTGGAGGGCGCCCTCACAGACCAGCGGAAAGGAATTGGTTATAATGCCACCTTCATTTACCCACTGCGCGGTGGCATCGAATCGCTCCCGCGTGCGTTTGCGGCGCGGCTCAACAACATCCATAGCTCGCGGGAATTGGCCTGGCTTGACTTGAGAAAGAAGCAGGGCGGCTTGAAGACCGGTGAAACGTTTGCCTACGACCGACTGGTCGTGACCATGCCTCTGCCTGCGTTTCTGCGTGCTGCCGTGGAGGTTCCCGGCAGCGTAGCCCAGGCTGCGAAGGACCTGCGTTACACCTCCGTTTTCAACGTCAATCTGGGTGTGAATCGCAATATCAGCGACAGGCATTGGATCTATTTTCCTGAGCCGGACTACTGCTTCTACCGGGCTGGTTTTTCTCACAACTTCTCTCCCAATCAGGCTCCGCCCGGATGCGGGTCCATCTATGCCGAAGTGGCCTACTCAGCCTGGAAACCGCTGGACAAAGGTGCCATTGTTCAACAGGTAAAGGCGGGCCTGCGAAAGGCCGGAGTTCTTCGAGAAGAGGACCAGATAATGGCCGAGCTGTGCCTCGATATTCCCTGCGCTTATGTAATCTACGATCACAAACACGCTGAATCTGTGGCGCTGCTGCGGCAGTTCGTGCGTGAACACGGAATCCACCCGATTGGCCGCTACGGCGCCTGGGAGTATTCGGGAATGGAAGACGCCATCTGGCAAGGCAAAGTGACAGCCGAGGAGATCCTGAACGGCTGAATTCTCCTCGTCCGGGGGCCAAGGCGACTTCGAGGACAGCGGCAGTTTCTGCGTCAGACTAGAACAACCGGAACAGATTGCGCTCCACACACTGCGCCTGATGCATCAGCACGGCGTTCATCAGCTCGATCGCCAGGCGGGATTCCAAGGTGACGCCGGCACGAATGCCGACACAGGGATCATGGCGACCTGACCTGAGTTGAAAATCGATCTCTTCAAGATTCTTGCGGACGGACTTTTGTGGCAAGGCGATGGTTGAGGTCGGCTTGAATCCAACTCTGCAAACCAGGGGCATTCCAGTTGTGATTCCTCCGATGATTCCTCCCTGGTGGTTGGTCTGGTAGCCGATGCGCCGAATGGGATCATTGTTTTGACTGCCCGACCGCTCCACGACGGCCTTGCCTGAACCCATCTCACACGACTGCACCGCATGCAGCCCGCCCAGCGCGCCCATGAGACGCAGCTTGAGGCTGTTATAGAGCGGTTCACCCGCCAGAGGCGGAGCGTTTACGGCTATCACCTCGATGGCGGCTCCCAGCGAGTCGCCCTTCTTGCGGGTTTCCTTGATGAGTTCTCCGGCTTCGGCGGCGAACTGAGTGTCCACCGAATGGATCTCAGCCTCTTCCAAAGCCCCTTCGAGCTCCTGCAACTGCTGGAGCGGAATCTCTTGGCTTGGGTTCGCAGCGAGAAGCTGCTCAAAGTGGACGGCAAGTGTGCTGTTGGCTTTCAAAGAGCCAACCTGGCAGATCGAAGACAGAATGGCTGTTTGGAAGTGCTCCCGCAGAAAAATTCGGGCGATGGAACCGGCGATCACGTCAGAAATGGTAGAACGATAGCTGGATCGACCGCCGCCGCGCGGATCGGCAAAGCCTTTCGACTGGTAAAACTTCACGAGATCGGTATGACCCGGACGCACCTCGCCCATCGGGCCGGCGAACTGCTCATAGTCCTTCGATTTCTGAGTTCCCGACAAAACGACTGCGGCAATAGGTTCTCCGGTGGCGAACCCTTCTTCATAAGTCATTGCCGTGGTTTCTTTGGCGCCAGTCTTAATCGCTACCTGTGGTCCGGCGACCAGCCCTTCGGCTTGTTCCGAATAAACTCCCGACAACAGGACTAGGCGGTCCTCTTCTCGGCGGGGTGTGCCATGCTTGTTGCTTCCAGGGCGTCGCCTGTCGAGATAGCTCTGAATCTCCTTGCGTGAAATGCGCAGCCCTGGCGGACAGCCGAAGACAATGGTTGTGACAGCCGGGCCGTGCGATTCACCCGCCCCTGCAACTCCAAACAGCGGACCTCCAAGTATCTCCATGTTTCCTCACGGGGTGCGACGCAACGCTGCATTCAGTCTTTTATATCATACAACCCCTGGTCCGCGCGGGCTCTCCCCGATTGTGGTCAGCGAGGCGCTACCCGGTGCAGACTCCCTTTGCGGGAGATTAGACGCTGCTGGCCATGGCCCTGCCACGCACTCGCGGGCACTTTAGGATTGAACCCGCCTGCCTTTTATGTATCATTTGCCTTTGCCGCGGCCGTCCTAAGTCTTCATCAAGTTCATTCGCGTGTGGCCCTCACAGTCATTCCTTAGCCGGAGGCGTGAGAACAGCGCCTGGGGGAATTCATGAATGTGTCCTGGAAAAAGTATATGAAGGTTGGCCTCGTCCACTTTATGGCGTTCCCGCAGACGTTGAAAGGGGAGGGGCCGGTTCTTGAGACGCTGGAAAAGGTGCTGTCGGATGATTTTTTTGATGTCATTGAGATCACGACCATCAAGGACCAGGAGGTTCGCCAGAAAGCCAAACGGATGCTGGAAACGAGCAAGATCACCGTTACCTATGGCGGACAGCCGGTCCAGCTGGTGAATAGGCTGAACATCAACAGCTTCGATGCTGCGGAGCGCGCCATGGCTGTCGATCGCTGCAAGGCATGCATCGACGAGGCCGCTGACATGGGCGCTATCGGCGCCGCCTTTCTCAGCGGGCCTCATCCCGGGCCGGAGAAACGCAAGGAAGCGACCGAGATTGTTTTCGATTCCCTTAGCCAGCTCTGTGCCCACGCGGCGAAGTTGGGAGACATCAAGGTCGTGGTGGAAACGTTCGACTTCGACATCGACAAGAAAGCTTTAATCGGTCCCAACGCCGAAGCTGCGGCGCTCTCAGCTCGCCTTCGCGCGAAGCACAAAAACTTTGGCCTGATGCTCGACCTCAGCCACCTTCCGCTACAGCACGAAACCATCGACGAGGCGTTGAATGCCGCCAAGGATCATCTGGTCCACGCCCATATGGGGAACTGCGTCATGCGCGACAAGAACCATCCCGCATACGGCGACCAGCATCCGCGTTTTGGGCTTCCTGGAGGTGAGAATGACGTTCCTCAGGTGGCGGAATACATCCGGACGCTGATCAAGGTCGGTTATCTGAAAGAAGGCAATCCGCGGATTCTCAGTTTCGAAGTGAAGCCGATGGCTGATGAGTCTAGCGAAGTCGTCCTGGCTAATGCCAAGCGGACGCTTCGAGACGCGTGGGAGTTGGTGTAGCAGTAGATGGAAGCCTCGGGCGAGGGAGTTCATGAGCCATGACTTCAGGGCATTCGCGGCACCGTGAGACATGACAATGATGAATCAACTTTCTAAGCGAACACGTTCAACGGATTGGGTTGTCTTCTGCTGGCTCGGCATTCTGTTCCTCGCTAGTTGCTCTTCGCCGCAGGGCCCCGTGCGCAAGGTAATCGGCGTGACCCTGTTGACGAAAGAACACGTCTTCTATCGTGATCTGGAAAGCGGACTGCGTGAGACCGCGCAGCAAAAGGGCTACGATCTGGCTGTGACTTCAGGAGATTGGGACCTGGCCAAGCAACAGGGCCAAGTCGAGAACTTCATTGTCCAGAAGGTCGCGGCCATCGTGGTTTGTCCTGTGAACTCGAAAGGGATTGGACCCGCCATCGAGAAAGCCTCTCAAGCGAACATCCCGGTGTTCACCGCAGACATCAAGGCCGACAGCGGTCCCGTGGTCTCGCATATTGCCTCTGATAACTTCCTCGGCGGCAGACTGGCAGGCGAGACGCTGGCGAAGGCTCTGGGCGGGAAAGGCAAGGTAGCCGTCATCGATCAACCCATTGTTGAATCAGCCATGGAACGGGTGCGCGGATTTGAAGAGGTTGTCAAGCAGCATCCCGGCATGCAGATTGTTGCCAAACCCAACGGCGACGGAGTGCGAGACAAGGCGATGAAAGCGGCAGAGGATCTGCTGCAGGGCTTTCCTGAGCTGAACGGCATCTTCGGGATCAACGACGACAGCGCGCTCGGCGCTTTATCCGCCATAGAGTCTGCGGGACGGAAGGGGATCGTCGTGATTGGTTTCGATGCCATTCCGGAAGCCAGGGCGGCCATTCTGCGCGATAGTTCTCTGAAAGCTGACGTGGTTCAGAACCCAAAGGAAATTGGCCAGAAGACCATCGAGACGATCGACCGCCATCTGAAAGGTGAGCCGGTTCCAAAATTGATTCCTGTGGAAGTGAAAGTCGTGGACAAAGCAATCCTGGAGAAGGAGAAGCCGTGAGGGCAAAGGATGAATGACAAAGCACGCATGACGAATGTTGGAGAAGTTATTGGAGGCTTCATTCGTGATGCGTGCTTCGTCATTTTGCGGCGTGCCTGAAGTCTCTTGCGTGCGGGAAAAGCCATGTCTGTGCTGGAGATGACCGACATTACGAAGCAATTTCCTGGCGTGCTGGCGCTCGACCAGGCGCATCTGTCTGTCGAGGCCGGCGAATGCCATGCGTTGGTCGGGGAAAACGGGGCGGGCAAATCCACGCTCATGAAGATTCTTTCCGGCGCGTATCAGCCCGACTCAGGAGTCATCCAGTTGGATGGGGAAACGAAGCACATCGCGTCGCCGATTGTGGCTCGTAGCCTGGGAATCACAATGATCCACCAGGAGCTCAACCTGCTTCCGGAAATGACGGTTGCCGAAAATATTTTCCTCGGCCACGAGATCGTGCGGGGGCCATTGGCCTGGCTCGATCGCGGGATGATGGAGAGAAGATCTGAGGAATTGCTCGAGAGCTTTGGCCAGAAGCTGAGCGGTCGAGCTGTGGTGAAGAAGATCAGCCTGGCGCAGCAACAGATGGTCGAGATTGCGAAGGCCATTTCCGTCCAATCGAAAATCATCATCATGGACGAACCCTCGTCAATCCTCACCGATCACGAACTGGTGGAACTGTTCGACCTCATCGGCCGGCTAAAAAAACAGGACGTAGCCATCGTTTACATCTCGCATCGGATGGAAGAGATCTTCAAGGTGTGCGACCGGGTTACGGTAATGCGCGACGGAAAGACGATCCAGACGGATGCCACGTCCCGCATGAGTCACGACCAGATCATCCGGCTGATGGTAGGGCGGGAGATTGAACAGTTCTTTCCTTCTGAGCAGTCAAATCCAGGCGAGGAAATACTGCGTCTCGAGTCTGTCAACCAGGCGGGGAAGCTGCACGACATCAACCTGAGCCTGCGCAAGGGCGAGATTGTGGGGCTGACCGGGCTTGTCGGTGCGGGCCGCACCGAGCTGGCGCGCGTGATTTTTGGCGCTGAGCAGGCTGACAGTGGCCGGATACTTCTGGAGGGAAAGCCCGTCAACTTTCGTTCGCCTCGGCAGGCGATCGATGCAGGAATCGGCTTGCTGACGGAAGACCGGAAATCACAAGGACTCGTGCTGAACATGATGGTGCGGGAGAACACCACGATGGCGAGTCTGAGGCGGCTGGTGCGCAGAGGATTTGTGGACGTTCGAGCCGAGAAAGAGGCAACGCAGGGATATATCCGCGATCTGCAAATCAAGACGCCTTCAACCGAGCAGAAGGTTAGAAATCTAAGCGGCGGAACCCAGCAGAAAGTCGTGCTGGCAAAGTGGCTCTTCACAAAGAGCAAGGTCCTGATTTTCGACGAGCCCACGCGCGGCATCGACGTCGGCGCCAAAGCAGAGATCTATCAGCTGATGTGGAAGCTGATATCCCAGGGGATCGCCATATTGATGATTTCATCTGAGCTGCCAGAGGTCTTGAAAATGTGCGACCGCATTCTGGTGATGCACGACGGCGAAATTACTGGAGAACTCAAGCGCGACGAGGCCACACAAGAAAAAATCATGGCGTTCGCGATGGGACTAGAACAGCCGGCAGGGCAGCAGATGTAGGTTCTCCCGGCCCCGCGCGAGAGGGCTGGGGGCACCGGTGTTGGGCACGCCGCGTCGATTCCTGACAAGACCGAAGCGGGGCTCCAGATGCCGAAAGGCGAGCCCAGGCTGTGACAGCATGGCGATTTTCCTCTCCCTAAGTTGGGCGCGAGGAGCTGCACGTGTTCTCATTGTTTCACCGCTGCAGGAGAAGTGCCTTGTAACCCTTGATGAATCTGCCCCTCTCCACCCGTCTTAGCTCCCTGTCTCAATTTCTGATCATCGCGGCGGTCGTCACCGAGTGTCTTGTCTTCGCACTCCTCTCGCCCAGCTTTCTCACCATCAACAATTTCGTCAACGTGGCGCTGCAGATTGCGATCTATGGCATTCTCGCCGTGGGAATGACGCTCGTGATCATCACCGGCGGCATTGATCTTTCGGTGGGCTCGATTGTCGCCCTTGCAGGCGTCGTGGCGGCCGGCGTGCTCGAGAAGATGCCCGAGCAGGCCGGCCTTGGGACGTTTCTGGCCATTGCTGTAGGGATCGTCATCGGCGTCGCTTCTGGAGGCTTTTCAGGTCTGATGGTCACGCGACTGCGCGTGCCGCCTTTTATCGTGACTCTCGCGCTGATGACAGTCTGCCGTGGCCTGGCGTTCATTTTCACCGGAGGCTTCTCCATTGGAAATTTGCCGCTGGGGTTTGGCTTCCTGGGCCGGGGGCATCTTGGACCCATCCCAGTGCCGGTGGTCATGATGGCGCTGGTTTTTCTGGGAGGCTATCTGCTATTGTCCAAAAGTTCCAAGGGTCGCTACATCTACGCTATTGGAGGCAACGAAGAAGCCAGCCGCCTCTCGGGAATCGACACCCGGCGGGTCATTTTGCAGGTTTATCTTCTGAATGGCGCTTTGGCCGGACTGGCCGGCATCACGCTGGCTTCTCGACTCGGCGCGGGTGTGCCTAATTCGGGACTCCAGTACGAACTGGATGTGATTGCAGCCGTCGTGGTCGGCGGGACCAGCCTCATGGGTGGCGTGGGCAGCGTTGCAGGCACTTTCTGGGGCACCGTGTTCATCGGCATTCTGAACAATGGCCTGAACCTCGCCAACGTCGATCCCTATTCGCAAAAGGTAGCGCTGGGCGTGGTAATTCTGATGGCCGTGTTGCTGGACCGCTTGAAGAAGTGAGGCCCGTGAAGAGTGTGAAGTCTTCGTGGCGTCTTAACCTCGCATTCTGCACTTCGATTGAGTGAGATCGAATGAAAGACAGCGAAAGGAGCATGTCGAAGCCCGAAGCGTGAAGTCCGAGTGCATCAAAGACTTGTGGTTGGACTTCTAACCTCGCGCTTCGCATTTCGAACTTCCCATGAGTTACTACCTCGGAATCGATATTGGAACCACTGGAACTCGCGCGGTGATTATTGACGCTCAAGGAAAAGTCGTGGGCGGGCAATCTGCCGAGCACCAGCCGATCAGCACGCCCCAGCCACAGTGGGCCGAGCAGAGTCCGGAGAACTGGTGGGTAGCGGCTCAGCAAGCGGTGGCGGGAGTGCTCCAGGCGACGCACGTAAAGGGAGAAGCGATTCGTGGAATCGGCCTTTCCGGCCAGATGCACGGTCTGGTGCTGCTTGACAAGCGGCATCAAGTGCTGCGCCCTTCCATCATATGGTGCGATCAGCGCTGCCAGGCTGAAGCGGACGGCATCACACGCACCGTGGGCTACGCCAGACTGATTGAGATCACCTGTAACCCAGCTCTAACGGGGTTCACCGCACCCAAGCTGGCCTGGGTGCAAGCTCACGAGCCTGGGGTATTTGACAGAATTCACAGAGTGCTGCTCCCAAAAGATTACATTCGATTCCGGCTGACCGGGCAGTTTGCTTCTGAGGTTTCAGACGCTTCCGGGACGACGCTGTTCGACGTCGTCAGCCGGCGCTGGTCTGCCGAAGTGATCAAAGCCCTCAGGTTTAATCCAGACTGGTTTCCCGAGGTTCACGAATCTGTGGCGATCTCGGGCCAATTGAGCGCGGGCGTAGCCGAGCAGTTGGGGTTGAAGGCAGGAACACCTGTCGTGGGTGGCGGTGGCGATCAGGCCTCAGGAGGCGTGGGCAACGGCATCGTCGCACCGGGCATTGTCTCTTCCACCATTGGGACTTCTGGCGTGGTCTTCGCTTTCATGGACAACCCGGCGCGCGACCAGAAGGGGCGCGTCCACACGTTCTGTCACGCCGTGCCGCAGAAGTGGCATGTCATGGGTGTCACGCAGGGCGCGGGGCTTTCGCTGCGCTGGGTTCGCGACCACTTCGGCGCCCAGGAAGTAACCCTGGGCGCGCTGCTGAAACAAGACAGCTACGAGCTGCTCACCGCTCAGGCGGCCCAGGCCAAGCCAGGTTGCGAGGGCCTGATTTTCTTGCCGTACCTCATGGGTGAGCGCACGCCGCATTTGGATGCGAATGCCCGAGGCGTGCTGTTCGGCCTCACGGGACGGCATACGCGAGCCGACGTCTTGCGCGCCGTTCTGGAAGGCGTGGCCTACAGTTTGAAGGACTCGTTTGCGATCTTCGACGAAATGAAAGTGGCTGTAACGCAGGTTCGCGCTTCCGGCGGCGGCGGGCGCAGCGGGCTATGGAGGCAGATTCAGGCGGACATTTTCAACAAGGAGATCTGCACGGTGGCAGCCGACGAAGGGGCAGCGTTCGGGGCGGCACTGCTGGCGGCTGTTGGCGCTGGCGGATTTCCTTCTGTGGAACAGGCTTGCTCGCAGTCCATACGGCTGACGAATCAGACGCAGCCGATTGAAGAAAACGCCAGGCGTTACTCGGAGTACTACAACGTGTACCGGTCGCTCTATGGCGCGCTCAAGCCGAGTTTTGATACAGTAACGCGCCTTGCTGCGGGCGAGTGAGTGACAGCGCACTGCCAGGACGCGAAGAACGCGAAGCGGTTCAACGTCAAAGACAGTTCGTGCTCTTCTCGCGTTCGCTGTTGGCATCTCCGGTTCTGAAGGGAGTGGTATGACGCGATTTGCAATCGGCGTGGATCTCGGCGGGACGAACCTTCGCGTCGCTGCCGTGAACGAGAACGGCGGGCTGTTCGATCATTTGAGCCTCGAGACGCTTGTGGAGAGGGGCAGGGAAGACGTCGTTGACCGCCTGACCGGCGGCATCCTCGAATTAGTGAATCGCTGGAAGGATCGCTATCCGCTTGCTGGGATCGGAGTCGGCATTCCGGGCATCATCAGAATGAGAGACGGCATTCTTGTGGCGTCGCCAAACTTGCCGGGTTGGGAGAACTTCAATATTCGCGCCCAGATCGCAAAACGGCTGAACAGTCCCTTCTTTCTCGAAAACGATGCGAATGCTGCCGCTTTGGGCGAAAAGTGGATTGGCTCCGGCAAAAACGTTAACCACTTGTGCTTTCTGACAATGGGCACTGGAATTGGTGGAGGCCTGATTTTCGACGGGAAGATCTGGCATGGAGTTTCAGGCATGGCCGGAGAACTTGGGCACGTCACGCTCTATCCGGGAGGACGCCTCTGCGCCTGCGGCAATCATGGATGCCTGGAAGCCTACGCGGCTGCTTCGGCCGTCGTGAAGGCGGCTCACGAGATGCTCGAGGCGGGGAAAGCGAGCGAAGGGCTGCAGAAACTGGCGGCTTCGGGCGTGAAAATAACTTCGGCACGCATCTATGAATTAGCCAAAGAGGGAGACTCCTCCGCGCGGGAGATCTTCCAGATGGTTGGCCGGGCTCTTGGAATGGCCATCGCGAACTTCATTAACATTTTTGATATTCATACGTTTGTTCTAGGAGGTGGGGCTGTAGAAGCGTGGGACGCCTTCGAGAAAAGCATGTTTGAAGAAGTGGCTCTTCGGTCTTACGTCTGGCGCAAAGATCCGAGAGAGATCCTCAAATCCAGTCTGGGAAGCCAGGCTGGAATCTTCGGTGCTGCCTATTTGGCGTTTCAATAGACGCACAGCGTCCAGCAGTCAGCTCTCAGGCATGAGGATTTCAGGGCTGATTGATGAGCGCTAAGGACAAACGGCTTCTGGTTGCTCATGAGCGAATTCGAACGCATCAAACGGTTACCCCCTTACGTTTTCAGCATCGTCACGGACCTGAAGATGCAGGCTCGGCGAGCCGGCGAAGACATCATCGATCTCGGGATGGGCAATCCCGATCTGCCTACTCCTCCTCACATTGTCAGCAAATTGGTCGAAGCGGCGCAGAAGCCGCAGAACCATCGGTACTCTGCTTCGAAGGGAATTTACCAGCTCCGGCTGGCAATTTGCGAGTGGTACAAGCGGCGCTACGACGTGGAACTCGACCCAGAGACCGAGGCCATCGTCACGATTGGTTCAAAAGAGGGCATCGCTCATCTGTCGCTGGCGCTGCTGGGCCGGGGTGAGGGTGCCTTCGTACCCAACCCCTCCTATCCCATCCATCTTTATTCCGTGCTGATTGCCGGCGGCGACATCCACAGCATCCCGATGTTGCCCGGCCACGACTTCATCGAGGAACTACAGCGCAGGGTGAGGCTGCTGTGGCCCGTGCCTAAGCTGTTAATCATTTCGTTTCCAGCTAATCCAACCACTCAAGTTGTGGAGTTGCCGTTTTTCCAGCGCATTATCGACTTTGCCGAAGAGCACAAGATGCTGGTAGTCCACGATCTGGCTTACGCAGACCTGGTGTTTGACGGCTATACGGCCCCCAGCATTCTGGAGATCCCCGGGGCGCGGAAACGAGCCGTCGAGTTTTTTACGCTTTCCAAAAGCTACAGCATGCCTGGCTGGCGGGTAGGGTTCTGTGTCGGAAATCGTGAGGTCATTCATGCATTGGCGCGCATGAAGAGCTACCTGGACTATGGAACCTTTCAGCCCATTCAGATCGCGTCCATTACGGCCTTGCGCGGGCCGCAGGACTGTGTTCGGGAGATCGTCGAGACCTACCGCAGCCGCCGCGATGCGCTTTGCGACGGTTTGAGCCGGGCGGGATGGTCGATTGAGAAACCCAAAGCCACCATGTTCGTTTGGGCTCAGATCCCGGAAAAATACCGGGCCATGGGCTCGCTGGAATTCGCAAAACTGTTGTTGCAGGAAGCGAAAGTGGCTGTCAGCCCTGGGATTGGGTTCGGAGAGTACGGCAACGAGTTTGTCCGATTCGCCTTGGTGGAGAATGAGCAACGCATCCAGCAGGCAGTGCGTGGCATCCGGAGGTTTTTGCGGTAAGATGGCGGTAGCTTCAGGGCATTCAGCGGGGTTGTAACGGTTTGTCTGTGAAAGGGAGTACCGAGCCAGCAGTGAAAAGACTGGCAGTGCATTCCTTCGAATCGGTAAACTCCAGGTTGAGGTAGCCAGGTGAAAAGAGCAAATCCAAGGATTCTGGGGCTTCTGGCAGTTTTCTTTGCTTTGGTATCTGCTGCGCTGCAGGCGCAACCACCCGATCCTATTTATGAGGATGTCACCTTCAAAAGCATCGACGGGTTGAAGATTTTCGGCAACCTGTATCGGCCCAAGAACAGCGGTTTGTTTCCGGCAATTGTGCGCGTGCATGGCGGCTTGCACGGCCAGGCCCAACTACGCAACCAGGATTACTTTGTCGACAATGGGTACATAATCCTCGATGTGGACTACCGGGGCAGCGAGGGGCACGGCAAAGATTACCGAAATAAGCTGACGATGGCCGAGAAGGAACTGGATGATGTGGTTGCGGCCGGAAAGTTTCTGCAGACACTGCCTTACGTGCAGAAAGATAAGCTCGCTCTTATGGGCGACAGCCGTGGCGCCTATATCACCTATTGGGTGATTGCGCGGCCCAATCCTTTCAAGGCGGCTGTTGCCATCAGCGGATTCACCGATCTCACCAAGCAGTACGAGTACGAAGCCGAGATTGCGCCCAACTTCATGGGAATTCAAAAACTGATGAAGGGCTCTCCTTACACGCAGGAGGAGCGCTTCCGGGACCTCTCTCCGGTCAATTTTGCCAACAAGATCAATGTGCCGGTCTTAGTCCTCCATGGAAACAACGACCGGCTGGTTTTGCCGGACCATGCCTGGAAGATGTCTGAGGCTTTGTTTGCTCATCAGAAGGAACATGACATCATTGTCTTGTACTCGCCCGAAGAGGACACTGGCCACAATCTGAAGGGAAAGGCGCTCGATCAGGCTCATGAAGCAGCGCTGAAGTGGTTCAACAAGTATCTGTTCCCGGAGAAAAAGAAATAGCTGCGGCTTCGCCGCAAACCTGCCGAGAGCTCCCGTTTTGGATGAAGTCTCCGCCCACACCTTCCCGCCCGAAGACCCCCCCAAACGAAGGACCGCTGGCCGCCATCAGCCAGCTCACAGACGCCTGGATGCGCAAGGACCAGGCAGCCATGTCTCAGTATTTGACTGGCGACATCACAGAGCTGGGCCCCGCCTTCACGAAACCGCTGATTGGCAAGCAGGACTTTTTTCAAAGGTACCACGCGTATCTGACAGGCCCGCAGCGCGTCGAATCGTACCGCATGTTCCTGCCTCGCCTGGTGTGGTTAACTCCCTGGCTGGTCCTCGTCCACTTCCGCTATAAGATGATGACATCCTGCAAAGGCGAAGTCGCAAAGACCAGCGGCCAGGAAAGCATGCTCATCGAGCTCAAACGCGGCCGCTGGCGCGTGAAATTCATCCATTGGCATCGCGTGCAAGCTGGAACCGCTGTGACTTAGTACTTCATTTCATAAATACGATGACGCATTCCAGCAACCCAGACATCATTTCCGTGACTGTAGCTGCCATTCCTCCAGGTGGGACTCGCTGTCCTCAGCGGCGAATCGCCAAGGTTCAGCCTGGAGTGAAAATGCGCGAACCCTCTGCGCGGCAGAGCGTGGCCACGGCGGTTTGAGAGGTTCCTTTCCAGCCGGGCAGAGCTGGGCTTCTGAAGCACCCCAAGTGACGCAGCGATGGCAAGGTTCGCATCAGCATCAGCTGGTCCCGTTTTCCCCCGAGTGCGCTGGTTGGCGGCAGCATGGCTCGCCGTGTGGGGAACGTCTTATGCGATCGTCTGGGGTTGGGCCAATTTTCTGCACCTGTGCGATATTGCGGTCATCCTGACCTGTGTGGGGCTCTGGCGGGGCAACTCCCTGCTGATCTCCAGCCAGGCTCTATCTTCGCTGCTTCCAGTGCTGTTCTGGGACCTGGACGCTGCCTGGAGGCTGTTTGCTGGAAGGCATCTCATCGGGGGCACGGAGTACTTGTGGGACAGCCGTTTTCCGCTTGCTGCCCGATTGCTCTCGCTGTTTCACGTCGTCTGGCCGGCGCTCCTGCTTTGGGCACTGGCACATGTGAAATACGACCCGCGCGCCTTCAGGCTTCAGGCGGTTCTCGCGATCATCGTCATGCTGATCTCCCGCTACGTGCATCCGGAAGCGAATCTCAACTTCGCTTTTCGCGATCCCTTCCTGCATCGCGCGCTCGGTCCGGCCTGGCTGCACCTGTCCATCACGGTCAGCGTGCTCTGCGCCGTCGTCTACTGGCCCACGCACACATTGTTGAAGCGATTGTTTCCCGCACCTGCGACCGCGAGATAAAAGACTGCAATAACCTTCCTTACCGTTTGCCCGTATTTCTCTCCGCCAAGACACAAAGGCGCCACGCAATCGGAAGCCACGACAGGGCTGCTTACCCTGTCTGTAAAGGCTCCTCTTCGACTTTCTGCTTCCTTGGTGCCTCTGTGGTGAGAAATCCGGGTTAATGTTGCAGCTTCTCGTCCGCCTGCAGCAGCTGTTCCAGGTAGAGCATCGGCTTGAACTTCCAGTAACCGGCGAGCTCGCGCTGGTCGCCGAAGTGCGGCGAGCGCGGATCTTCGCTCTGTCCGGGAGGAAGAATGCTGGCGCCTCGGATAAGCGGTCGGGACAGTTCAATAATCTGAATGTAGGTGCCGCGGTTTGTTGATGGAATGGGCGGAAGGGGACTGAGGTTGATCGCTGGCTGGACGTGTCCCCAAAGTGCGGGCGACGTCCCTTTTTTCGCTGTGAGACGTTCAAGAGCCTGCCGCAACGCCTCCAGTTGGACCTGCGTCGCCGTCTTTCCGTTCAAAAAGTCGTATTTGACAGGAACACTGGCTGCTTTCCCTTCAAGCACGTGCAAGATCAGGCTTGGCTGGGTAATGGCATTGAACAGGTCCTTGTCGATCTCCTGCAGCTCATCAGCAAAGATGGCTTCACGGAGTGTCTGAAGCCACTCATCAAAAATTGTTTTGGCCACGCTGCCGTCGACGGAGTGATCGTCCCAGGCGCTGAGAAGGTTGTAGGCAGATTTCAGCTGCCCATCCGTCAGGCCGGCGTTGACGATGGCTTTCAGTAAGTGAGGCTTCAAGTAAGCCGCGTTGGGATCGTTGAGCCCGATGTCAATGACAATGTCACGAATCTGCTCGAAGGTCAGTTTTGGCCGGGCTGCCAGAAGCTGCCGGATGCGATACACGCGGAAGATCGCTCCCCAAACAGGCCGCTCGGCGTTGTCCCAGTAAGCTACGGGCTTATTATTCCAATTGTCGATGAAGCCCTGGTCCGGATTAATCCATTGCGGAATCTGGTCTGCAGGCAGTACGCCCTGCCACTCCTTCTCGCCAGTCCCGACAGTGGGCAGGCGCGGATCAACACCCTTCGCTCGCAGCGGCGGCCGCCCGCAGTGCCAATAGCCGATGTCACCCTGGGTCGTGGCTACAAAGAAGTTGTGAGTCAGCCAGATCAGCTTGGCGGAACGCTCAAACTCCTGCAGCGTGCGCGCGTTCCAAAAACCCTGAATAGCTCGCATCGTTTCGAGCTCTTTGCCGCGGAAGGATTTCTGAAGCGCATAAGCCACTGATTGGTTTTCGTCCCATTCGAGAACCGGACCGTGCACCGTGCGGCAGACTTCGAGCCGCTCCGGTTCGCTGTCGCGCACCTGGAAGACCTCGGTTCGGCATTCCATCTCGCGCCAGTTCCCCTGGAACCAGTATTGCCGCTTGTTCTCCGGGTTGAGCTTCTCCACAAACACATCTTCCATGTCCGTTGCGCCGGAGGTTGTCGTCCATGCCAGATCGGCATTGTGGCCGATGAGGACTCCGGGGATGCCTGCAAAACCCATTCCAATGATGTTCAACCCGGCGCCACTCAAATGGATCTCGTGAGCGATCTGCGGCGTGGCAAATCCCATCTGGGGCCCGCCTACCAGCACCGCATTGCCGGAAGCGGACCGGCTGGGCGCCACCAGCCACGCATAGCTTCCCCAGTGGGGGAACAGGCCGTTTTCCTCGGCGTAATCGCGAACCCGGGTGAGATCCGCGATGGTCTCGGCGCGAGCCAGTGAAATATCCGATGTTTGCATTTGTCCATCCTTACCAGAGAAGAGCTTCAGGGATGTGGCTGCGAAACGATTTGTTTTCAGCTCGCTTCTCGCCTGGGAGGAGGAAGCGGGCAAGGCTGTTATCGTCGTCGGCGACGCAGGATCGTTTTGCCACATCAGATCGTCGAAGATGGTCATTGCGCTGGAATCTCCAAACTTCTTTTTCAGCTTGTTGAGGTAGCGCAAATTGCGCAGTTCCGCGCCACCCCCGGAACCAAAGCGCTGAGACATCAGGTCGCTGATGGCCACGGAGTCCAGCACGCTGAAGGCCGCAGGCCTGATGCGGTGCCTGGAGTAGCCTTCAGGAAGCTTGCCGGCCGCCGTAGCTTCGGAGATCCAGGCGTTGGCACCCTCGATATAGGAAGTCACACGCAGTCGATGCTGCTCGCTGAGCTGGTCGAATCGCTGCTGCCGCTCCTCCTCGGTGTAGCCCAGACGGCGCGCGTCGCGATCGCGCGCCAGCGCCTTCGGGTCGATCTCCGCCATCTGGCCGCGGGCATCCCGGCGGTAGCGTTCCATCTGCCAGAGACGGTCCTGCGCGATGGCGTAACCGTTCCCGTAGAAGAGAGCTCGTTCAGTACCGGCGAACACGTGCGGCACGCCGAAGCGGTCTCGCACGATCCGGATCTCGTGGTCGCCAAACTTGAGTATTTGCTGCGACCAGGCGGAACTAGGAAATACCCACAACCCCAGAGCCAGGGCGACGATCGATTTCATGAGCCCCTCGTTAGATGAATGAGATTCTCAACTGGAAAGGAATGCGGCAAAGAATCATAGCGAAAGAAAGAAGCGTCGCCAACCTCTTCCTTGGCTTTCGGTGATGCCTCAGCAGTCGCGCTGCATGGGTAGCAAGGATCAACGCGTCTTGTGCCGGGCCGCGCGGCCAAGGGTCAGGCGTTCAGGCGGTTCCGCGACGAGCGCCTGGCTGAAAGCCTGAGACTGGCGGCAGCGGAGCGCATGATCGCTGCGGCAAAGAAAAGCAGAACATTGTGGGAATACACGCAGGAGCTCCTTGGGGCGGATGGACGGTGGGCGGGGATCAAACAGCAGTGTGGCCGCGGGCCGGAGGCCCGCGTTCGAGAGCCCTAGTGATCGCAGCTGCAGATTCATAGCCTAGCAGAAGAGGTTGCAGGACGCCGCCTCTTCTACCCCCGGGCAAGAACGCCCGTTTTTTCCACTCTCCTCGAAGAGCACTATCGGTCATCAAGGAATTCCTTGCGGAGAGAGGAATTGAGGGCGTGAGGCCCTCTGCGCTCGATTTCTTTTGACCCTGTTCATGATTCAGGCTTCGTCTTGTTCTCAGTTCGAACTGTGGATTTTAGATCGATATTAACTATTTGGGGGCTGACTCCAAGGTGCCCAAAGTTGGGGCCCTTGCGAATAACCTCAAACTGATCGCGCGGGGCCTCTTGAAGGCTTGGAAATCGAAGGATACTGCTCCCGCATCCTTACCGAAGAGGATTTCCAATTCCTTTTATCGACCTTTCTGATGTTGTCCTCCTTTCGGAGTACCTCCAGGTAGGAAAGCAAGAACAGCAGCTCATCGTCTTCCTCGGTCTCCCCCGTGAACGGTTTGACCAGCACCAGGTTGCCGTAACTCCCGGTCCACTTCTCTGGGCTGTCGTCAACTACAATCACTTTTTCCAATCGATAGCCTCGACGTCGCACCTTCGTCAAGTTCTTCTTCCAGTATTGCTCCATCAGATCAGGGTCATAAGCGGCGGTGCACCGATTTCTGGACCAAAAAAAGGCCAGCTTCTGCGTCGCCGGCAGGATAGCTGTGGCGACCGCTGTGGCGTAGGCTTCAGAAGAGGAGGTCCAGAATGCCACCTCAAACCAGTCGAAGCAGGCTGCCAGGAATTGGCGGAGGTGAGGGCGGTGATAAATGTGAAAGCGGCCGATTGTGAAATCAGCCGGAGTGGACAGGGAACAGTCAGAGGCATGAATCAGAGTCTCGTCAAGGTCCAGAATCAGGAGATTGTCTTTTGTGTCGGCCACAGCGGGATTTCCGGCGTCTGACCCAAACTTCGCGACGCAGCAACCTCGCGGATCTGCAGTCCGGGGCTTGCGATCGCGAGACCGAAGGTCCTCCTACGATTCCCCACTCCTGGGAAGAGCCAGGCCGAATGAATCAGCCGCCCTCAAAATCAGGCTCAAAACTTTTCTACTATTAAGAGGGAATCGGCGTCGGTTCGGGAAACGGGCTCAGCGGCCGGAGCCGGCGCGCCAATGACTATCGAGGTCGAGGCATGGCCGCCGTGCGTTTGATGAACTTGTTGGCCCAGGCGATGAAGTACTTCCAATTTGGGCCGTTCGTGTGTCCACCGTCATGCTGGCGCCAAGCCAGCTGGCCATCGAGCAAGCCCACATTAACCGGCGGCATTTTCCCCGAGTGATAGTCGTCCGACACCCCCAGATCTTTCACACCTAACAGCCGGAATACCGGCCCGGCAGCGAGCGCCGCCATATAGCTGCCCTGCTGGTCCAGCCATCTCGCGTCGCCCTTCTCAGGCACGCCATAACTGATGAACGTCAAGCGCGGTGCACACAAGGCGATTCGCTCATGAGCGTCCACGGGCAAGTCGCCGGCGTTCTTGCTGCCAAAAGTGGCTTCCGCGGCGCCGTACTTCAAAAAGTTGCCGGCCATCCAATGGTATTCTCCCGATCCTGTAAGGTTTTCCACTGCTTCTCCAAAATTGCGGCGATGCAACTTGGCACCGCCTTCGCCGGAAGAACCGACGAAAACAAGCGCGAAGCGGGTATCGAACGCCATGGTCGCGAGGGCTGCCTTTCCATAACGGGAAACACCTTCGATTCCCACATGTCTGGCGTCCACGGCTTTATCGGTTTCCAGGTAGTCCAGAGCACGTGAGGCGCCCCACGCCCATGCCCTCAACGAGCCCCAGTCATCCGGTTTGCGGGGTTGGCCCTTGTTGACCAGCCCAATGATGCCCCTGGTCAAGCCTGCGCCGTTATCAGCCTGAATACTGCCAGGATTGATGTAGGCGTAACCCCAGCCACCGGCAATCAATTGTTCTGTTGCGGGCGGATCGCCGCCAGTGGAACCACCAGGGCCACTACCTCCGGCGGTTGGCGGCGCGCCGGCAGCTTGAGGGAGTCCGCCGCGGCCGAACATCATCATCAACCGAACCGGCCCGGTTGCATCGGCCGGTATCACCAGTGTCATCTGGATGACGACACTAATTAGCGGGTACGACGCATTGTCCACATGCCCCGCGAGCTGCTTGCCGACGACTGGACGAGAACCGACCATTGCGTTTATTGTGTGGGTCACCGTCCAGTTCACTTCAGGCACGTTCTTGGGAACACGGCCAAATACCTCTCGCTCAAAATCCTCGACGACTTCGGGGCGGCGCTGATTCCACCACATCTCCGGCGTGGTAACTTTCTTGCCGTTCTTCAGCGTCAAGACGCCGGGCAGGCTCGGGAAAGGATTGGCCTTGGCCTCGTCGTAATTGGCGTGATTGGGAGCATTCTCGTTGCCGCTGGGGCCCGGGCGGAGGGCCTTGATGCCAAGCTGATCCATCATGTTGCGATGATCTTCGGCAGCGGTCCAATTCATGAGCTGGGGCAGACCGCTTGCGTTGACGGATGCGGCGGCGACCGGCGCAGGCGGCTCCTGGCCGAGCTGCTTGCTCGTCGCTAAAACTGGCCAGCTACAAAATGCACGAATGAAGCACCGAACAAACTTTTCGTGGGGTTCATGATCTGTGTTGAGGATACTGATATTCTGTTGCGCTGACAAGGCTCGACCTGCCCGGATCCTCACCGCCTGCCTCTTCGCAGCTTAAGCCGCCGCTGACGGAATGATAGGCCTCTGGGTATCATCCCGTCGAGGAAGGCCGCTAGCGGATCGCCTGTCCTGGTGCCGTTCATGACCTGCAGGTGCCGGTTTCTTCGCGTCGTGCGAACGGACCGCAGGTCATGCCTTCGCCCCGGCTCGCCGCAGGATTTCGGCGACGCCCACATGTCCACGCCGGACTGCCCATTCCAGCGGCGTGGCCCACGGTGGATCGTTGCGCAGGTTCGGCTTTGCGCCGCGACTGAGAAGGAGCTCGACCATGGCAGTCTTGCCGAATTTGGCCGCATAGCCCAGCGGGGTCGAACAGAGTTCCTCATCACGCGCATGCAGGTCGGCTCCGTGCTCGATAAAGATCGTGGCCTTTTCCACATCGCCCTCCATCGCGAATTGGTGCAGCGGCCTGATGCGCAGCCAGTCAGGCTGGTTTGGATCCATGCCGTGTTGAAATAGTAATTCATTCAATTCGCGCGTTTTTGCGCCGCAGGCGATGCGTCTGGCAAGATCCGGCTGGTGGCGCAGCATCAACCGGACGAATGCTTCTTGCCCCTCTTGGGCGGCATTGGCCAGCGCTGTGGGGTCGCCGGCCAGCGCCGGGTTGGCCGCGAAAACAGCTGCCGCCGTTTGGACGTCGCCGTAGTAAGCCATGATCTCCACGGAGCGTGCAGCACCGTACGACGCGAGCAGATCGATCATCTGCTGGTCGCCGCGATTGATGGCCCGGCTCAAACAATCCGCGGAACTCTCGACTGCCGCATTCGGGTAGGCGCCTCTCTCCAGCAGGAGCCTGGCGATTTCATAGTGTCCGCCGGCGACTGCCGAATACAGCGCGTGGCCGTGCGGTGCGATGCCCTCCTCGGGCAGATTCGGATCGGCGCCGCGCTCCAGTAGCAGCCTTACGATCTCCATATGCCCCTGAGCGGCGGCGTTGCGCAGAGGTGTCCCGGAGCCCGCATAGTAAGTGACATAGTCTGAGGCGCGGTTGGCCAGCGAGGGGTCTTGATCGACCAACTCTCGCACCCGTTTCAAATCGCCCATTTTCGCAGCCGTGCAGATGTCGCAATACGCGCCGCAGGCAAGGAGGTGTGCGAGCACGGCTTCAGAAGTGGCAGCTGTGTCTTTGGGCACATCTCGCCAACCGCGATAGTGGTAATCGCCGTTGGTGAGCTGAATCGGGCGCGCGCCATCGGAGCGCTGTGCGTTGATGTCCGCGCCCCGCGCCAGCAGATCGTCGATGATGTCGATCTGTCGGGTCATCGCTGCCCAATGGATGGGCTGATTGGTACGCTCATCGCCGGCATGCAGGAGCTCGGGCGAGGCGTCGAGCAGGCTTCGCACTTGTGCGAGGTCGCGCTCGCGGATCGCTGCGGCGATGGCTGTTCCTTTGGGAGCGCCGCCGCGGGCGCCCGCGAGTCTGGCCTCCAGCAGCTTCTGCATCGCTTCGTACCTGCGGTCGCGAGCGATGTCGAGGAGGCTGTCGTGAATCGACCCGCTCATCGGATCCGCGCCGTGCTCGAGCAGGAATCGAGCAACTTCAATCTGGTTCTCCCGCACGGCGAAGTACAGCGGCGTACGGTATGCGTGCCTGCCGCGCACGAGCGACGCGTCTTGGTTCAGCAGGCGCTTGATGGTCTCCAGGTCTCCCGCGATGGCAGCGCAAAACATGTCCCACACGTCGGTGCCCGCTCCGGGGGACCAGATCAGGGGCTCATTCCGTTTCAGCACCTCCGGCCGGATCATGCGCTGGATCTTGTCGGCGCCTTTCGGATTCAAAGAGGTACTGTCGTCTGGCAGATGCTGGTTCATGGCCTGGTCACCTTCCATGCGATCTCAGCAGCGCATCAACTTCCGCGTAGCCTGATGGAAAAGCCGCGCCGCTCAGCGCCGCTCCGGCACGCAGCAGTGCCTCAACCGACTCGGGCGAGCGCCTGTACGTCCAGTACGAATCCACGCACGCGCGTACGGCAAGAGCCAGAGGAGTGCGTCCCTTGCCGTCCGGCACGTCAAGCGGGGCCCCGCGTTCGATGAGAAGTTTTACAGTCGCGGGCCACGCGCGCCATGCGGCAACGTGCAGAGCCGTGCTGTCCTTCGCGATATCGAAATAGCCGTCGCCCTCCTTGTACAGCGCTCCGACGTCGACTCCGAGGTCGAGGAGGTGCCCAACGCCATCCCTATTTGCAGTGCCTGCGAACTCCGCGAGCAGCTTGCCGCCTTCAGCCAGAAGCTCGCTGACGAGTTTGGGCTCGCGGCCAGCCATGGCGCGGATACCCACAGCGTCGTTCCTGGCGCACGCGGCGATCAGTCGATCGACACCGTGAAGCTCGATCGGAATGCTTCGGCGCTCGAACAACTCGACCAGGTCACCCCGTCCTCGGCGGGCGGCCATGGCAACCGCCGATTTGCCGTCTTCCGGCAGTGTCGGGTCGGCTCCGTGGTCGAGCAGCAGTTCGATGATCTCCAGGTCGTTGTCCCGTGCTATGGCGTGATGGATGGCTCGCCAACCTCTCTGTCTCTTGAGATTCGGGTCCGTACCCTGCTCGAGCAACAACTTGACTCCATCGTAGTCGTGCCAGTCGTGCTTGCGGATCAGCATGAGTGCCAGGCTCTCTGGGGTGAGTTTGCCGGTCTCCACCAGGATTTTCAGGGCAGCGTTGTCGCGGGTTTCAGGCGAGTGGTACACGACTTCTTCGTCGTTTGGGTTGGCGCCGCGCTCGAGCAGCAGGCGGGTCAGCGCCGCGTGGTGAGCAACTCCGGCGGCGCCGTAGAGGGCGGGCTCCCACTCAGGATGCGGTTGGTGGTTCTGCTCCATCCATCCGGTATTCGCGCTGGCCCCGGCGTCGAGCAGAGCCGTCGCCGCCCGCACGAAGCCGTCCGACCGCGTAAGATCAAGCCGCAGGTATCTCGAGAAACAGAGGTGGGTCAGCGCATCCCATCCACGCGGACCTCCCTTCGCTGTCGCGTTTCCGGCATCGATGGCGAGGAACCGCTGCACCGCAGCAGCATCGCCGAGAATAGCCGCCGCATGGATGTCACGGCTGGCAACGTCAGGGTGCGCCGCCAGGATCGCCTCAGCCTGCTCGAGTGTCCCGGAGCCGTGCCCGCTGTCGAGCGGAACGCACGCAGCCTCGATGAAGGCCGCCAGTGGATTGCCCGTCTTGGTCATCGTGTTCGTTCCTTGCGATTGTCTGAACCAGGATTCATCAACCCAGGCGGCCCGGTTTCTTGGGCGTGCGAGCTGCCAACCGCCGATCTGGCTTCTTCAGTCAGCGTCAGACGGGCTCGTGGTCGAGCAGCAGCTCGATGATCTCGAGGTCGCTGTCCCGTGCGATGGCGTGATGAATGGCAAGCCAGCCCCGCTGTCTCTTGAGATTGAGGGTCGAAAATGAGCCAGATCTTCGCAATTCGAGCAAGTATCAAATATTGCCGAGTGAAGACGAGACAGCGGTCTCTATCCAGTTGCCGTGATGCCGCGATCTGCGAGGGGAATCTTCCATGCCCGTTGACCGCTGAGGGCTTGGACGTGCGGTATCGCGCTTCAGGCAGGGTCTTCAGTCACACGCTCGATGCGGAGTTTCTGCGGACCTTCGAAGCGAACCCGGCGGCAGGCCTGGGCAAAGGGCAACCAATCATACTTCCAGTCCCCGGGGATGCGGGCAATCAGGCTGGCGTAGGTAGGAAATCCTTCCGGACCCCGCAGGGTCACTCCTCTTCCATAAACCATGCAGACCTCGGCCGCCGGCTGCTTTCCGCTGGTGACGTTTCCCCCGGCGTCAAAGAAATAAAAGATCTCCCCAGGCAGCGGAATTTGCGTCAGGTTCTCTGCCGGCGCAGGTTGGGGTGGATCGACCAGCACAAAGATCTCGGCGCCCGAATACTGGCCGTGGATGGTATTGTTCTCCAGCGGCAACATTTCCCAGATTTGCTGGCACACTCGGGGGGCCTCATCATCCAAGAGTTCGGCCACAACGGATTCGCCGCTGGTCAAGAAGGTCAGCCGGAGATGGCGACGACGGTTGGTCATGTTTTTATTCCTGTACCTGCCACGCGCGTAGTGTCTCCCAGTCCAGTTCAACACCCAGCCCGGGACTGTCTGAGGGGTAGAGAAATCCCTGCTCGATTCGAGGTCCTTTCAAAACGATGTCTTTCACGTAGCGCAACGGGCCGAACGTTTCGCAGGCATAGGGAAGGTCGGCAACGGCTACACCGAGATGGGCCGCGGCCGCGGTACCGATGCCCAATTCGGCCTGGCTTCCAATAATACACGGAACGTCCAGGGCACTGGCCAGGGCGAAGATGTGAGAGGCGGCCAGAATTCCTCCGGCTTCGCACACATAGACGTTGAAGACGTCCGCTGCCTCGGCCAAGGCCACGGCATAGGCATCGCGCAGCGTCTGGAGGCTTTCATCGGCCATGATGGGAACGGGCGAGTGCTGTCGGAGGAGTCGCATGCCCGCCAGGTTGTGCCTATCCAGTGGCTGTTCGATCCACGCCACAGTCGCTTGGGCCGCCAGCGCCCGAATCGCTGCGGAAGCCTCCGGGACGGAGCGCCAGCTCATGTTGGCGTCCAGCCGAAGCGGCACCTTCGATCCAATGGCCCGGCTGACGGCCTGCACTGCCGCAACATCTTCCTGCAGCCGGCGGCCGACTTTCAGTTTGATGGCATGGAATCCGTTTGCCACTGCTTGGGCCGCGTCTCGCGCCATCGCTTCCGGAGATTTCTGGTAAATGCCCCAAGCCAGGGGCACGGCTTCACGAGCCTTGCCTCCAAGAAGTTGATAGACGGGCAGCTGCGCGGAACGCCCCATGAGATCCAGCAGCGCCATTTCGAAAGCTGCCCGAAGGTAGGCTGCACTCAGCTCACCCTTCAAGAGACTGTCAATTCGATGCAGAACCGTTGGCAATTCGAGCGGGTGCATTCCAATCAGCTCAGGGGCCAACAGCGTTCGGGCGGCGTGGCAGAGAGAGAATCCGATTCGAGGGGAAGTGATTGAAATCTCCCCCAGCCCCTCCAATCCGTCGTCCGTCTCGATTCGAAGAATGCCGAACTCCGAGGCCGTAAGGCCCGCAGCCCAATTGGCGGCGCGCACTGGCTCGAGGCGTGGCGCGCGTATCGGGAAAACCTCAATTTTGCTGATTTTCATAGTGAACGCCCGAGAACTGCTTCCTGGATGACGCAGAACGGTTTCAGAGCGGCCCGTTGCGACAGTGGCGGTTCGGGCTGAGCCGGACTCCTGGAAATCATCTGCTTCCTAGTGAGGATTGCAAATTATCGTGACGCTTCTACGCTGGTCTGATACCGCCACAATCGCGAGCTGTGAAAAACTGTAGAGGCCGCTCTATGAGCGGCTGGTCCGTTCTGAGAACGGACATAGCGGCGGTCACAGACCGCCGCCCTGGAGTTTCTACATTTTTGTTTTCACCAAACAGGCTGGGGGTCTGGGTGTGAGATAAGAAAATAGGTCAGTCTGTTCATTTTTGTATTGACATACCGACCTGATTCTGCCAT